>Ga0307431_1000915_pt1 | contig 17937 bp, 19 predicted proteins | sample SalMarWE160170MG_FD_202155 | JGI IMG/M metagenome (GOLD analysis project Ga0307431, IMG submission 202155) | Salt marsh sediment microbial communities from the Plum Island Ecosystem LTER, Massachusetts, United States - WE1603-170 | ecosystem: Environmental > Aquatic > Marine > Intertidal zone >...
CGACGGGAGCCGCCGCCGCCGCATCGCCAAGGGGAGCGGGGTAACGACTACGGACGTTAACCAGTTATTGAACCAGTTCCGGCAGATGCAGAAGCTGATGAAGATGGGAGCCAAGGGCAAGCTGCCCAGTAATTTAAGGGGGATTTTCGGGTAGGGCTATTCCAGGTAATCTTTTAGGCGGCGGCTGCGGCTGGGGTGGCGCAGCTTGCGCAGGGCTTTAGCCTCAATCTGGCGGATTCTTTCCCGGGTGACATTAAATTCCTTGCCGACTTCTTCTAAAGTGCGGCTTCTGCCATCCTCAAGGCCGAAGCGAAGCTGGAGTACCCTCTGTTCGCGGGGGCTGAGGCTGGAGAGCACCGAGTCAATCTGCTCTTTAAGCAGTTGCCTGGAAGCGGCGTCGGCGGGGGGGAGGGCGTTGCGGTCCTCGATAAAGTCGCCCAGGTGGCTGTCTTCCTCTTCGCCCATGGGCGATTCCAGCGACACCGGTAGCTGTGACACCTTGACTATCTCCCCGACCTTTTCCGCGGGTATTTCCAATTCCCTGCCGATTTCCTTGGCGGTGGGCTCCCGGCCGTACTCCTGCGCCAGCCGGCGGCTCACCCGCAGCAGCTTATTGATGGTCTCCACCATGTGCACCGGTATGCGTATGGTGCGTGCCTGGTCGGCGATGGAGCGGGTGATTGCCTGGCGAATCCACCAGGTGGCGTAGGTGCTGAACTTGTAGCCCTTGCGGTAGTCGAATTTCTCCACCGCCCGGATGAGCCCGATGTTGCCCTCCTGGATGAGGTCGAGCAGGGACATCCCCCGCCCGATATGCTTCTTGGCGACGCTGACCACCAGGCGCAGGTTAGCTTCGATGAGATGGTTCGAAGACATCTCCGCCTCAAGCTCTATATTGTTCAGGTAAGCCTTGAGCTGTTGCTTGTAGGCTTGAACGCCATTGACGAAGCCGGGGTCGTTGACCAGGTTCTCTATGCCCGAAGCCGAGACCTTTTCCCCCAGGGCATCCAGGATTTCCTGCGGCAGCAGGTTGATATTGAGCGATAGCTCGGTGAGGAAGAGTTCGGTTTCGGCGATTGATATCTGGGAGTGGTGGGCTACTGCCAGGATGAGATTGGGGCTTATCTCACTGTCAATGCTGTCCCGTAGTTTGTTGTTGTAGATTTTTTCCAGAAAGCAGGCCTCGGCGGGAAGCTCCAGGTGCTGATGGATGAGTTTGATAATGGAGGCGGCCTGAGCCAGTTCGTGGAGTATAGCCAGTATTATATCCGTCGCCGAGGGCTCTACCTCGTTTCTTTCCAGGTAGTCCTGTTTAATCTGCCGGATGCGCCGCCCCTCCTCCATCTTTCGAGCCAGGTCCTTTTCCTCGGCGGCGGTGAGCAGGGAAACCCGCCCGATTTCATGGAGGTACATGCGCACCGGGTCATCGACTACCTCCTGTCCGCCCGCCTGTTCCAGCGGCGTTTCCAGCTCCAGGTCCGGCGCCGACTCCGGTTTTTCAATCTCCAGGTGCCTTACCTCGCGCCAGGGCGCATCTTCCTCAGCGCCGTTTCCGTTGTCTTCGTCCTCGGAGTTGGCAAAGGCGTTGGGCAGACCTTTGGGCTCTTCGGGTTCGCTGTCCAGCTGTTCTTCTTCGGTCGTTTTTTCGTTGTCGCTGTCTTCCGATGAAGGGCGCTGGCTACTTTTTTTCGCCGCCATTGCCTTTACCCCCTTTGTTCCAGCCGCCGCCGGCTTTTTACCAACTCAGCCAGCTGGATGTTGACCTCTATCCCCAGCTCCTTGAGCTTTGCCAGCTCGGCGGTGGTGCCTCCTGATTGAGCTTCTAAAGCTAATACCGCTTCCTGTTTGTTCTTCAAGTTCCGGAGGGATTTCTCCCGCAGGTCAAGAGCGCACTGGGCGTACTTCTGCTCCAGGTTATTGCTTAATAGGTTCCTGGTTGCCAGTGAGTCCAGGTGCTCGTGGATTGCCGGCTCTAGTTTTTTTCTTACATTCTCTATTTTAGCACTATGCTGCCAGGCAATAAAGATTTCCTTATTTTCGCTGTTTTGAAAGTGCTCCGGCAGCAGTCCTTCGTCCCGTGATTTAAGCTCCGGGTGCTGCAGTAGCAGCGCCAGGCAGTACTCTTCCTTAGGGCTGGACACGGTTGAGCGCACCGGGGCCGGCGGGGCGATTGCCTGCCTCCTGACCTGCTTCGGTCTAATGCGTGCTAGGTCGGCTTCCAGGTCGCGTTCACTGACATTGAGCAGGTTTGCCAGTTTCTGCATATAGTGCGCCCGGCGCACGTTGTCCCTGATTTCGCCGATGACGGGCAGCAGCCTGTCCCTTGCTGAAGCCTTGCCCTTAGCGCTGGTCAGGTCGAGCCCGGCGGTAGCCATATCGAAGGTGTAGTCAACGATGGGCACCGCCGCCGCCACCAGTTCCTGCCAGACTTTTATATCCTTTTTAATAACGTCGTCGGGGTCTTTGCCCTCCGGCAGGATGGTGACCTTTATTTCGGCATCCAGGGTGTTTTCGTAGCCCACTGTCCTCAGCATGGCTTCCTCGCCGGCGGCGTCGGCATCGAGAGCCAGAGCCAGGTTGCGGGTGAGCCTCTTTAAGATATTGACCTGCCTTTCGGTGATTGCCGTGCCCATGGAGGCGACCACGTTCTTAAAGCCGTTCTGGTGGGCGGTGATGACGTCCATGTAGCCTTCGACAATGATAGCCTGCTCCTGCTCCCTGACGGCTTCCTTAGCCAGGTTTATGCCGTAGATGGTGCCGCTTTTATCGAAGAGGGGGGTCTGGGGGGAGTTGGTGTACTTGGGCAGGGAGTCGTCCAGCGCCCTGCCGCCGAAGCCGGTGACGCGCCCCCGTATATCCATTATGGGGAACATTAATTTATTGCGGAAGCGGTCGTGGGTTTTTTTGCCTTCGGGTTCGATTATTAAGCCGGCGTCCAGCATGTCCTTTTCGGTGTATTCTCTCTCTAAAAGATATTTTTTTAAGCCCTCCCAGCTGTCCAGGCTGTAGCCGAGCTGGAAGTCCTTTATAGTTTGTTCGGTAAAGCCTCTTTTGGCGATATAGCCCAGCGCCTTTTTGCCGGCCGGCGAATTTAAAAGTAAATTGTGGAAGTACTGCGCCGCCGCCTGGTTAATTTGATATAGCTTCTGCTTTTCCTCGCTTTCCATGCCCGGTTCGAACTTAGTGGGGATAACGACCCCGGCTTTCTGGGCGAGCTGCCTTAAGGCTTCGCCGAAGTCTATGTTCTGCTTTTTCATGATGAAGGAGAAGACATCGCCGCCGTTGTTGCAGCCGAAGCAGTGCCAGCTCTGCTGTTCCGGGTAGACATAGAAGGAGGGGTTCTTTTCGGTGTGGAAGGGGCAAAGCCCTTTAAAAGTACGGCCAGCCTTGGTGAGGGTGATATCCTGGCCGATGACTTCGACGATGTCTATTCTCTGTTTTACTTCGTCAATAGCACCCATAATACTATATTATATACTATTTCCCCGCCCCATTTTTAACAGTTCTCTTACTTCCCGCCCTCATAAGCTCCGCTTCTGGAACTTTCTTTCCCCGCCCGAAAGAGGCAAGGCATTTCTCCCACTCTCTTTGGGGGGTGAAACTTCCTTATAAGGGTGGTAGGGTGGGTAAAGATATAAAAAGTTTCAGGGGATGGAGGGGCCGCTCCGTTTTTACGGTTGTTTTTCTTCTTCACCAAACAGGGGCAGGGGTATGGGTCTGGGCTGGTTTTTGGGCTTTTTCTTTTCCTCAACGGGAGGCGGCGGCGGGTCGTCGGTGGGGGAAAGCTCCTCCGCCATCCTGATGGCGTACTGGTCGGTCATGCCGGCGATATAGTCCACCACCCGGCGCTCCAGCTCATCGCTGTAAAAGCGGTACTCCTGCGGCATTTTATCATCGTGCTCTTTAAAGTATCTATAGAGAGCGCGGATTATTTCTCTTGCCTTTTCTGACTCCTCCTGCGCCGAGCGTATGTTATAGACCCGCTCGAAGAGAAAATCGCGCAGGCTGTCGGTTGCTTCAAGTACATCCGGGCTCATGGTTATGGACGGTTTCTCCTTCTCCGTGCCCATTGACGGGTGGCAGCGCTCTATAATGTCAACGACCATGGTGTTGATGCGCAGGGAGCGGGTATTGCCCAGCCGGGTGATGGCGGAGAGGGGTAAATCACCCTCAGCGAGCATTCCCGCTCTGATGGCATCGTCGATATCATGGTTGATGTAGGCGATGGAATCGGAAATCTTGACCACCTCGCCCTCCAGAGTCCCGGCTTCTCCCCCGCCCTCTCCCTGAATGCTGATTCTGGCCTTGGAGTGTTCCAAGATGCCGTCCCTCACCTCCCAGGTGAGATTCAGCCCGAGGCCATCGTTTTCCAGCAGGTCAACCACGCGCAGGCTCTGCTCGTTGTGCCTGAAGCCCCTGTGGTAAAGCTCGTTTAAGACCTCCTCGCCGACATGGCCGAAGGGGGTGTGCCCCAGGTCGTGCCCCAGGGCGATAGCCTCGGTCAGGTCTTCATTGAGGTTGAGCGCCCGGGCTATAGTTCGGGCAATCTGGGCGACCTCTAGGGTGTGGGTGAGCCGGGTCACATAGTGGTCGCTTAAGGGGGTAATGAAAACCTGGGTCTTGTGCTTCAAGCGGCGGAAAGCCTTGCAGTGGATGATGCGGTCGCGGTCGCGCTGGAAGGCGGTGCGCACCGGGCAGGGCTCTTCCGGTCTTTGCCTGCCCCGGGAGTTTTTGCTTTGCACGGCATGGGGGGAGAGGCTTTCTTCCCGTTCTTCGGTGAGCTGTCGGATATGGAGCCGACCAATCATTTGTTTTTTAGTTTGGCTTCCGCTTTGGCAATTATCTCTCTGGTGGTGCCTATCATGTCCGGGCTTATCGATACCGAGGTGATGCCCCATTCCACCAGCTTTTCGGTTAGCTCGGGGTATACCGAGGGCGCCTGCCCGCAGATGGAGGCGGTGACACCCATCTTTTTGGCTACCTTGATTACCCTCTCTAAGGCGACCATCACCGCTTCGTTGCGCTCGTCAAAGGTATCAGCCAGCTTTTCGCTGTCCCGGTCAATGCCCAGGATGAGCTGGGTTAAATCGTTGGAGCCGATGGATATGCCGTCAATGCCGACTTCAAGGAACTTTTCTAAAATTAATACATTGGAGGGGACTTCGACCATCATCCATAGTTTAAAGTCTTTAGAGCGCTTGAGTCCCTCGGCTTCCATTATTTTCTTGGTGCGGGTAAGCTCGTCAACCGTCCTGACGAAGGGAATCATGACCCAGAGGTTCTTGTGCTCTCTTCTTACCTTCTTGATGGCTTCCAGCTCCAGCTTGAAGACCGCCAGGTCGGTGATGTAGCGGGAGGCGCCTCTATAGCCAATCATGGGGTTCTCTTCTTCCGATTCGTATTCCTGGCCGCCGGTGAGCTCGCGGTATTCGTTGGTCTTGAAGTCTGTTGTTCTATAGACGACGGGGCGGGGGTCGAATGCCTGGGCGAAGAGGTTGATGCCGTGATAGAGCTTTTCGACGAACTCGTCTCCCCGTTTCTGCTTAATCATATACTGGGGGTGCTCCCCAATCTGGGCGACGATGAACTCGGCGCGCAGTAAGCCGACGCCGTCAATATTGTGGCCGGCTACCCTTTCCGCCAGCTCGGGCTGAGCCAGGTTTACGTAGACCCTGGTCCTGGTCTTGACCGATTCCCGGAGGAGGTCGGAGACGGCGGTGGTCTTTATTCGGCGGGTGACCTTGCCTTCGTAGACTTTGCCGTGTGAGCCGTCCACGGTGACCACTTGCCCGTTGGTAAGTTTTTTGGTTGCCTGCCCGGTGCCGACCACGCAGGGTATGCCCAGTTCGCGGCTGACGATGGCGGCGTGGGCGGTGCGGCCGCCGCGGTCAGTGACAATGGCTACCGCCCGTTTCATTGCCGGGACGAAGTCCGGGGTGGTCATTTCCGCCACCAGGATATCGCCTTCGTGCACCCGTTCTATGTGGGATAAATCTTTTATTATCTTGACCGGGCCTGAGGCGATTCCGGGGCTGGCTTTATCGCCGGTGAGGAGCACCGGAGCCTTAATTTCCTCTTCTTCTTCGGCGTTTTCCTTGATGGTGGTTACCGGGCGGGTCTGGACGATAAAGATTTCGCTGTTCTCCTTGGCCCACTCGATGTCCTGGGGGAACTGGTACCAGTCCTCCAGCTTTTTGCCCAGGGTAGCTATCTTGATTATTTCTTCATCGGTTACCTTCTGCCGGGTCTGCTCTTCCGCCGGTATTTCCGCCCAGATATTGGCCTCTTCGCCGGTGGCGCCCGGATTCCTGACCAGCTGGTGCTCCTGCCGGGCCAGTTTTTTGCTGACGATTTGGGTTGTCTTTTTATCAATGATATAGAGGTCCGGGGTTACCTCCCCGGAGACGATGGCTTCGCCGAGGCCGTGGACGGCCTCGATGATAATGTGGTTGCTATCGCTGGTTACCGGCTCTATGGTGAACATTACCCCGGAGGCCTGGGATTGCACCATCTTTTGCACCGGCACGGCAATGCCCAACTTGAAGTGGTCGAAGCCCTGCTGGTGGCGGTAGAAGATGGCGCGCGGCTCGAATAGCGATGCCCAGCACCCCCGGACGGCGGCGATGACTTCTTTCTTGCCCTCAATGTTGAGGAAGGTGCGCTGCTGGCCGGCGAAGGAGGCTTCGGGCAAATCTTCGGCGGTGGCCGAGGAGCGCACCGCCACCAGCCCGCCGTCCATCTTATCGTAAGCTTGCTCAATCTCTTTGGCTATTTCCGGGGGGATGGGGGTATCAATGATTAGCTGTTTGACCTGGCCGGCAATCTGGTGAAGCTGGTTGCTGTTATCCGGGTTTAACGGTTTTAGCAGTTTGTGGATTTCGCCGATGAGCTTGGTTTTTGCTAGGAAGTCGAAATAGGCGTCGGCGGTTACAATGAAGCCGGGAGGGACCGGTATCTTGGCCTTGGTCATTTCGCCAAGGTTGGCTCCTTTGCCGCCGACGGTGGGTACATCCTCTTTGGTAACTTCGTTGAACCAGACAATGGCCTTCTGGCCTGGGCGCATGCTACTCCTCCTTGCAGTTGTCTTTTAACCGAGGTCGGGTGATAAGAGGGAGTTTTTGGTTGCCGCTTAGCTTAAGGTCTAAAGGGGTTTTCTCCTTTGGATTGCTGCCCTAATTATAACATAACAGGACAGTTTGTCTAAAGGCGAACATTACCTATTATTTATTGACAGTGGGGGTGTTGTGGAGTAAAATCTAAGTTGCTGGTGTGATGTAGAGGAGGTATCCCCATGATAGAGATGACGATTGATAGTATTCGGGTTAGCCTGATGAACTATCAGCGGGTGGTCATTTTGAAGGAAAAAGATGCCGACCGTTACCTGCCTATCTGGATTGGTCCTTCCGAAGCCGACGCCATCGCCGTGAAGCTGCAAGATGTTACCGTGCCCAGACCCTTAACGCACGACCTGCTGCGCTCGGTCATTGATACCCTGGGGGCTAGTATCAACTCTATCATCGTCAGCGAGCTTAAGAACGATACCTTTTTCGCCAAGATTATTCTAAACGTGGACGGGGGGGAGATGGAGGTCGACTCGCGCCCCAGCGACGCCCTGGCCCTGGCGGTGAGGGCGGGGGCGCCTATCTATGCCGAGGAGACAGTCCTGGACAAGGCTGGCATCCTGCTGGATAAGGAGACAGGTAAACCTTTAGCCAGAGAGGGCGAGGCCGGCGGCCTCGGTAAGACGGTCAGCGAGGAAGAGCTGGGGAGGATGTCCGCCTTCCGCGATTTTATCGATACCCTTGACCTGGACGACTTTGACAAGCGCAAGTCTTAAAGTAAGCTCCTTAGCTTGATAATAGAGAGCCCCGAGCCGTAAGGTCTGGGGCTTTTTGGTAGCCGCTATAGCTTGACCAGCAGGGGCAGATTTGATATGCTGGTCACGGCATGGGAGGGTGGGTAGTGGCTTTAAGGTTTATCGGGGTGGGGTGGTTTGTTGGTGTATCAATCCTTTTGGGTGTGTGGGGTGGTCACTGGCTGGATGAAAAATTCGGTACCTCGCCTGTTCTGGTAATAGTGGGCTTAATTTTAGGTTTGGTAGTCGCTTTTTACGGTGTTTATCGGATGCTGCTGCCCCTTATGCGTAACAAGCGGGACAAGGAGAACAGCTAGTGCCTGAAAAGAAGGGCTGTTTGGGTTGTTCCTTCCCTTTGTTAATCGGTCTGGCGGTTGTTTTCCTGGTTCTGCTGGGCATTGGTATCGCCGCCGGTCCCTTGGGCAAGAGCATTTTCGGTGACCTGGGGCTGCCCGCCTGGCTCAGCGTTCCCCAGCCCGAGCTCAAGCTTCCGGCGGAAACGGTCTTTCACCTTTTTGGCTTTCCCATTACCAACAGCATTATCGCCGCCTGGATTACCATTGTCTTTCTGGTAGGGTTTTCCTACCTGATTACCCGCCGCATGAAGCTGGTTCCGGGGCGGCTGCAGGCTATTTTTGAGTTCTTGGTCGGCTGGCTCTACGACCTCTGCGTCAGCGTTGCCGGCGAGGTAAACGGGCGCCGCTTCTTCCCGGTGGTGGCCACCATCTTTTTATTCGTCGCCTTTAACGCCTGGCTTGCCCTGCTGATTCCGGGCTTCGGCTCGATAATTATCCATACCGCCGAGGGGGAGGCGCCCCTGTTGAGGGCGGCCAATACCGATATCAATATGCCCCTGGCGCTGGCGCTGACCTCTTTCGGCTTTTTCTGGTACTTCGGCTTCAAGGCGCTGGGCATCCGCTTTATGGATAACTTCTTTAATTTCAGGGAGCTGGGTAACGGGTTCAAAAAGCTCTTTAAGGGCAAATTCATGGACGGCCTGCTGGGTATTGTCACCGGCTTTATGACTCTCTTTGCCGGAGCGCTGGAGCTTTTAAGCGTGTTTATCCGGATTATCAGCCTTACCTTCCGTCTTTTCGGCAATATGACCGCCGGTGAGATACTGGTATTTGTGATGCTTTTCCTTATCAGCATGCTGTCCGTCCTGGTGCTACCGCTCTACGGGCTGGAGCTGCTTATCGGCTTTATACAGGCGATTATCTTCGGCGGTCTGACCCTTATCTTCCTGACCGTGGCGGTGCAGTCTCACGGGGAAGAGGCGCACTGACCGGGGGCTTAACATAATAATAAATAACAAAGGAGGTTGGTATGGATGCTGAAGTAATGAAGATGCTGGCGGTGGGGATAGGCGTTGGCCTGGGTATGCTGGGGCCAGCCCTGGCGCTGGGGCTTATCGGCTATTCCGCTTTGCAGGGAATTGCCCGTAACCCCGAGGCGAGGGGACCCATCTTGACCAACATGATTCTGGTAGCCGGGCTTGCCGAGGCTATCGGTATCTATGTCCTGATTGTGGCAATTCTGCTGGTATTCGTGGTCTAGTAATCAATCATTTTAGGAGGCAATTATGGAACAGGACGGTTTACCTCTATCTATAGGTATTATCATCGGCGCCGCCGTGCTGGGGGTGCTGATACTGGGTGGCATGGTGGTGGCGGCGGTCCTTGCCTTATAGACGGAAAAGGGGTTTAAAGAATGGAAGGTATTGAAGAACTGGGCTTAAACGTGTCGACCCTGATAGCGCAGGTTGTCAACGTTGCCATCCTTTTCGGGTTGCTCTACCTGGTAGCCTACAAGCCGATTATGCGCATGCTGGACGAGCGCTCCCGTAAGATTAAGGAGAGCATGGACAACACCGAGCATATCAAGCAGCAGGCGGAGCGCGCCGAGGAAGAAGCCTCCAAACGCATCGAGGAGGCGGCTAAAGAGGGGCAGGAGGCCATCGCGCGGGCGATGCGCACCGGTGATGAGGTGAGGCAGGAGGCGCAGCAGAAAGCCAGAAGTGAGGGCGAAGCCCTGATTGCCCGCGCTAAGTCTGAGATTCAGCGGGAGCGGGACGAGGCTATCGACCAGCTGCGCGGGGAGTTTGCCGACATAACCATACAGGCGGCGGGCAAGGTTATCGACCGTACCCTGGACAAGAAAGCCCACCGCGATATCATCGACAAGGTGCTTAAAGAGAGTGCCACCCTGAAGAAGGGCTAAAGAAGTTTTTTAGGAGTTAAGCGTGGCCAGAAGGTTTTATGCCCGACGCTACGCCCAGGCGGTGTTTGACATCGCCCGGGAGAAAAAAGAATTAGAGAGGTGGCAGTCCGACCTGGACAGAATTGTGGACCTGGGTGGGGATGCTACCGTTATGGCACTGCTGGAACATCCCAAAGTGCGCTTTGAGGATAAGGCTAAACTATTATCCGAGTGGCTGGGGGATATTAATCCTTTAGCCCTGAACCTGGTCTATCTGCTGGTGACCCGGGGCGGGCTGGGCAGGATAGGCGATATCGCCGGGGAGTACCGGCGCCTGCTGGACAGCTATCACGGTATAGAGCGCGCCGAGGTTACTACCGCTGTTGCCCTCGATGACGGGGAAAAACGGCAGCTGGAGGAGCAGCTGGGGGCGGTGGTGGGCAAAAAAGTTGTGCTGGAGGCTAAAGTCGATGAAAGCCTCATCGGGGGGGTGGTTGCCCGCGTGGGGGGTAAATTACTTGACGGCAGCGTCCTCAGCCAGCTTACGGCGATGAGAAAGATATTTGCCGGCGGGGAACTAAGATGAACCGGCGGTTAAGGAGGTGGCTTAATTGACATCGAGAGGTCAGGATATTGTTTCCGTTATCAAAAAGCAGATTGAGCAGTTCGGTGCCGACCTGACCATGGTCGACGTGGGCACCGTTATTGAAATCGGCGACGGCATCGCCCGCATTCACGGGCTGGCGGCGGCCAAGTACAACGAGCTGCTGCAGTTTCCCAACGAGGTTATGGGTATCGCCCTTAATCTGGAGGAGGATGGCGTTGCCGCCGTCGTCCTGGGCGACTACACCGGTATCAAAGAGGGGGACGAGGTAAAGTGCACCGGGCGCATCGCCGAGATACCGGTGGGCGACGCCCTCATCGGCCGGGTGGTCGACGCGCTGGGACGCCCGCTGGACGGCAAGGGTGCCATCAAGACCACCAAAGCCCGCCCCCTGGAGAGGGTTGCTCCTAATGTTACCAAGCGCCAGTCGGTGAACACCCCGGTGCAGACCGGCATCAAAGCCGTGGACAGCATGTTCCCCATCGGGCGGGGACAGAGGGAGCTTATCATCGGCGACCGCTCCACGGGCAAGACCGCCATTGCCCTCGACGCCATCGTCAACCAGAAGGGCGGTGATTTAATCTGTATCTATGTCGCCATCGGGCAGAAGACCTCCCGGGTTGCCCGGGTGGTGAGCACGCTGGAGAGCTACGGAGCCATGGAGCACAGCATCGTTGTAGTTGCCAATGCCGCCGACTCCGTTGCCATGCAGTACCTGGCTCCCTACGCCGGCTGCGCTATCGGCGAGGAGTTCATGGAGGCGGGCAAGGACGTGCTGATTGTCTATGACGACCTCTCCAAGCACGCCTGGTCATACCGCCAGCTTTCCCTGCTTCTGCGCCGTCCCCCGGGGCGGGAAGCCTACCCCGGAGATGTTTTCTATTTGCATAGCCGCCTGCTGGAGCGTGCCGCTAAATACGCCGACGAGTTTGGGGGTGGCTCCATCACCGCCCTGCCCATTATCGAGACGCAGGCCGGGGATGTTTCCGCCTATATCCCGACCAATGTTATTTCCATCACCGATGGTCAGCTCTATTTAGAGACCGACCTGTTTAACGCCGGCATCCGCCCGGCGCTGAACGTGGGGCTTTCGGTATCCCGCGTGGGCAGTGCTGCCCAGACCAAAGCCATGAAGCAGGTTGCCAGCCGTTTGAAGCTGGATATGGGGCAGTACCGGGAGGTGGCCGCTTTCGCCCAGTTCGGCACCGCCGAGTTGGATAAAGCCACCCGCGCCCAGCTTGAGCGGGGGCAGCGCATCACCGAGGTTCTGAAGCAGCCCCAGTACGTGCCGGTGCCGCTGGAGAAAGAGGTGATGATTCTTTACGCCGCCATCAACGGCTACCTGGATGATGTGCCGCTGGATAAAATTAATGCCTTTGAGACTAACTTCCACCGCTTTATGGAAGCCAACCACCCCAAGATAGGCGACCAGATTGCCAAGGATAAAGAAATCAAACCTGACGCTGAGGAGAAATTAAAGACGGCCGTAGCCGAGTTCAAGAAGGATATGGCGTTATAAAAATTGGCTAATATCAGATTAATAAAACGCCGAATAAAAGGCATCCAGTCCACCGCCAAAATAACCCGCGCCATGGAGATGATTGCCACCTCCAAGATGCGCAAAGCCCAGGAGCGGGGGCTTGCCGGGCGTCCCTACGCCGAGAAGATTATGCAGGTGATGGCTGACCTGGCGGCGCTGCGGCGGGAGGGGGAGGAAATGCACCCCTTACTGCAGAGCCGGCCGTTAAAGAAAATAGGCATATTGCATATAACCCCCGACCGGGGGTTGTGCGGGGGGCTTAACACCAATCTAAACCGCAAGACCACCGGCTTTATCCTGGAGCAGGAGGCGCCGGTGAGCATGGTGACGGTGGGGCGCAAGGGCAGGGACTTTATGCGGCGCTTAGGGCGGGAAATCCGCGCCGAGTTTACCAACCTGGGCGATCGCCCCGGCTGGCTGGATACACTGCCCATATCCCGCATTGTCATCGATGACTACACCAGCGGGGAGATAGACCGGGTCTATATAGTCTATCCCCAGTTTATCTCCACCATGGCGCAGAAACCGGTTGTCCACCAGATACTGCCGGTGGAGCCGGCGGAGATACCCACCGCTCAGAATGTCGATTATATCTATGAGCCTGGTCCCGCCGAGGTGCTGGGTCAGCTTCTGCCCAGATTTGTTGAGATGCAGGTATATCACGCCATACTGGAGTCTATAGCCAGCGAGCAGTCAGCCCGTATGGTTGCCATGCGCAACGCCACCGAAAGCGCCGGCGAGCTTATCGAGGAGCTGACCTTGATGTATAATAAAGCCAGGCAGGAGATGATAACCAAGGAACTGCTGGATATTACTGGCGGGGCGGCAGCCCTGGCCTAAAATTAAGGAGGTTTTGAAATGCCAATCAGTAGTAAAGATTTTGAAAAGAATGACCGTGAGTCGAACCTGATGCTAATGGACTTCCTGCGTGCCCATCCCCTTGACGCTTACAGCCTCGACGAGCTGGCCAAGGCGATGGCGGCCAAGCGGAGGAAATTAAGCAGGGAAGAGCTGACCAAGATGCTGATGCTGATGGAGTACGGGAGGAAGGTCACCTCGAGGAAACTGGGTGGGGCGACCTATTACCGCTACCGAGAATTCTTTGGTTACAGTCCCCCGGCAGGACCGATATAGGGAGGTAGTTATGGCCAAGGGAAAAATAGCCCAGGTAATCGGCACGGTAGTTGATATTGAGTTTCCCCCCGATGAGCTTCCCGCCCTGTTTAACGCCATCGAGATTACCGCCGACGGCAGCAAGATTGTCCTCGAGGCGCAGGAACATGTCGGCAATAACTGGGTAAGGTGCCTGGCATTATCGCCGACCGACGGGCTGCAGCGGGGGATGGAGGCTACGGACACCGGCAAGGCGCTGGCGGTACCGGTGGGGAAAGATACCCTGGGCCGTCTGTTTAACATCCTGGGGGAGCCGCTGGACGAGCTGGGTGAGGTAAAGACCAAGGACTACTGGCCTATCCACCGCCCGCCCCCGTCGCTGGAGGAGCAGGAGACCACCACCGAGGTGCTGGAGACGGGATTGAAGGTTATCGACCTGATTTCCCCCTTTACCAAGGGCGGTAAAATTGGCGCCTACGGCGGTGCCGGCGTGGGCAAGACGGTGATTATCCAGGAGCTTATCCGCAATATCGCCACCGAGCACGGCGGCTTTTCCGTTTTCACTGGCATCGGCGAGCGCTCCCGCGAGGGCAACGACCTCTGGAACGAGATGAAAGAGTCCGGCGTCATCGACAAGACGGTGATGGTATTCGGGCAGATGAACGAGCCGCCCGGGGTGCGGCTGCGGGTGGGGCTGACCGGGCTGACCATGGCCGAGTATTTCCGCGACGAAGAGGGGCAGGACGTGCTGCTCTTTATCGATAATATCTACCGCTATACCCTGGCCGGTATGGAGGTATCGGCGCTTCTGGGTCGGATGCCTTCGGCGGTGGGCTATCAGCCGACGCTTGCCACCGAGGTGGGCGAATTAGAGGAGAGGATTACCTCGACCAAGAAGGGTTCCATCACCTCTTTCCAGGCTATCTACGTCCCCGCCGACGACTATACCGACCCCGGCGTGGCGACGACCTTCGGCCACCTGGATGGCGTAGTTGCCCTGGACCGTGCCATCATGGAGCAGGGGTTGTACCCGGCGGTCGACCCGCTGACCTCAACATCACGCATCCTCGACCCGGCTGTAGTCGGCGAGGAGCACTACAGCGTTGCCCGGGGCGTGCAGCGGGTGCTGCAGCGCTACAAGGATTTGCAGGATATTATCGCCATACTGGGCATCGAGGAGCTGAGCGACGAGGACAAGCTGACCGTAGCCAGAGCCAGGAGAATACAGAGATTTTTGTCCCAGCCGATGTTTGTGGCCGAGGTGTTTACCGGCCGCAAGGGCAAATATGTGCCGGTAGCGGAGACGGTGCGCGGCTTTAAGGAGATTCTGGAAGGCAAGCACGATGAGCTGCCGGAGCAGGCTTTCTATATGGTTGGCTCAATCGAAGAGGCGGTGGAGGCTGCCAGGAGTTTGCAGACAGAGGTTTAAATGGCAACAACCAGGCTTGAGATTGTTACCGCGGAGAGGGTGGTCTTTTCCGAGGATGTGGATGTGGTTATCGCTCCCGGCATTGAGGGTCAGCTGGGAGTGCTGCCCAACCACGCCCCGCTGATGACCACGCTGATGCCCGGCGAACTGCTGGTGCGGAGGGGTGGGGATGAGTTTTCGCTGGCGATTACCGGCGGCTTTGTTGAGGTGCGCCCCGACCGGATTATTGTTCTGGCAGACGCTGCCGAGAGGGTTGAGGAGATTGACATTGCCCGGGCTGAGGAAGCTAAGCGCCGGGCTGAAGAGAGGCTTAAGGCGCCGGTGGCTGAGGTGGACCTGTTACGGGCGGAAGCAGCCCTGCGACGCTCTCTCGCCCGCCTGCAGGTGGCGGCGCGGCGGAGGAGACGCAGTAAACCCCAGCCTCCAACGGGTTAAGGGTAAAATTACACGGGGGAACGGGCACAAGTCAGCGGGGGAAAATCAGCTTTTTCAGCTTGCTTTGATATCCCACGGGGCTGGGATTTTGCCGTAGTGGAAAGTTCCCGGTTACTAGAGTTTAAAGGTTAGAGAATTTCCAGAGTAGCCCTGGTGCCGGCTTTAGCCGCTTTTACCCTGATTAGGGTGCGCATTGCCTGAGCGACGCGGCCCTGCCGTCCAATAATTCTCCCCTTGTCCTCATCGGCGACCTGAAGCTTGAGTACGATGCCCTGCTCATCGGTTTCCTCGGTGATGGTTACATCATCGGGGGCGTTTACGATTGATTTGGCGATGAATTCGACTAGTTCCTTCATACCTTTTACTTCTTTCGAGCCTTCGTGTGTCTCCGGGGCTTCTTGTTCTTCCGGGTTTTCTTGTTCTTCCGGGGCTTCTTGTTCTTCCGGGGCTTCTTGTTCTTCCGGGTTTTCTTGTTCTTCCGGGTTTTCTTGTTCGGTCATGATGGCTCCTTACTTGTTTTGGTGGTTGGTTCGGATGGTTCCTCGCTAGTCGCGGGTTCTGCTTTGGTGCCTTTTTCCGGTTCCTCCTTGCTTGCTTTAGGTTCTTCGGTGACGCTGGCTTGGGGTTCTTCGGCTACGTCAGCCTCCGGTTTTTGCTTGGTTGCGGCTTCCGGTTCCTCCGCACTCACCCTGGCTTCCTCGGCAACTTCGGCCTTGGGCTCTTCTGGAGCGGCAGCCTTGGCTTCTTCTGGAGCGGCGGCTTTAGCTTTCTTTTTCTTGCTTACCTTGCCTTTGGGCGCGCCCGCCTTCATCTTTTCTTTTCTGTCGGCGGGCTCTTCGATGATGCCGGCTTTTGCCAGCAGGCGGGCGGCGGTATCGGTGGGTTGGGCACCTGATTTAAGCCAGCCCAGCGCCTTTTCCTGGTCAATTACTATCGTTTCGGGGTCGGTGAGGGGGTCGTAATGACCAATGTTGGCGATGAAGGCTCCGTCACGGGGGGCGCGAGAATCGGCTACCACGATGCGGTAACTGGGGCTCTTTTTGGCTCCGACTCGGCGTAATCTTATTTTTACCAATTTAGTCTATTTTCTCCATAGGGTATTATGCGTTATTACAGCCTTGTTTGTCAATGGCGGGGCTCGTTTGGTGACTTGAGGGACATTATTATTATGAAACCCGTTATGGGCATTATGAATCCTGCCCCAAGCGCGTAGAGCAGAACCCAGAGCCACATAAGCCCCATTGTTTTCGCCATAGGCTCCACCAGAACCCCTGCATGTAAGACCTTGACCCAGTAAATCGTCATTAGTGTCATAAATATAGACACCTCCCCATATCAGTCGCTTCAAGGTATCTTCCGTCTTATGACCAGAGATATTCTTGCTGATGTGACAGTAAAACCTCCCCTTTATCGTCAGTGGATTTTCAAAGCCCTCTCTTACACCCGAGGAGCTAGAGGTTGAAGGTGGAGGCGGTCCCGGTTTATCTTCTGGAAGTGGGGGTGATTCATACCAAGGGATAATTACTGGCGGCTTTTCAGGGTCCTCGGCGTCATACCTAGGTACCCCAGCAGGCGGGCGAGGGAGGGGGAGGTCACTGATCTCAGCACTATCCTCGAATACGGCAACGTAGAAATGATCAGCACCTCCATCTAAAGAACCGGGGCCAAGAGAAAAAAGAGCCTTGCCCCGAAACTCCCGATAACCGGTCTTAACTGCCTTTATGGTAGCCTGAATGGTATACGTTTTATCACGGAGCACATCTCCATACCATTTGAGTACGGTGTACCTTTTATAAAATATTTTGTCTCCAGTAACAGGGTCCTCAATAAGAATAGTTCCTCGTTCAAGCTCTGCGCGTATTACGTATTCGGCAGTTTTTTCATCAACAAGTTCTTCATATATTTCTGCTTCAATCCTTGAATCCTCAATAAGTTCTTCGCGTGATTCAAGGTCGCTCTCAACCACTTCAAATCCTTCGGGAACCATTATCTTGGCAGTTGTATTCTTTGCATCCAATTTGTGACCTTCACGCAGAGCGAAGGTAAAGGTTACCTGGACGGGTTTTCCCAGCACCGGGGCATCGGACAGGAACAACTTAGTCTCCATTGATGTAGAGGGAGCGCTTGCCCCTGACTGGAATTGTGTGCAACCGGGAGTGGCGAAAGCTACAAGAATGCAAATAGAGATAAATATAGCAACCAGCGATTTCATTCCACAGACCATTTATTAACCTCCTTTATGGGAGTAGTTTATTTACCTATGCTTTACAGTCCCGTTTCTGTTCACCCCCCATGGGTTTCATCTTCAAAAAATGATGACACGTTCTGATGTCATTTCGTATAAGGACATAACTAGTGCTTATACGCACATTAGTAGCACCATTTTTCTACATTGTAAATACCCCAAAACAGGGTATATATAAAGAAGCTCTTTGCTGTGGGGGACAATAAGCTAACCTAAATAAGCCTGATTACACAAACCTAAAGGGAGTCTTTGGGATAGCGAGGGAATTAGCGTTAGAGACAAGCATTGCAAAAAGGGATGACTTAGTGGTCATCACCGCTGGAATTCCCATGATTCTTCAGGGAATATCTTACAGGCTGCTAACGCCAGTGGTAAAATTGCACAAATTGACGAATTGTGCAATCTCAAAAGGACCGGGACGGCTCACCTTTAGCGCCTAGTAGCTAATTATACCAGGAAACGGCAAATTCGGGTCCTGCGTATAGAGCCCATAATACCCTGTACTTCGGCTTGGCAA
>Ga0307431_1000921_pt1 | contig 17881 bp, 13 predicted proteins | sample SalMarWE160170MG_FD_202155 | JGI IMG/M metagenome (GOLD analysis project Ga0307431, IMG submission 202155) | Salt marsh sediment microbial communities from the Plum Island Ecosystem LTER, Massachusetts, United States - WE1603-170 | ecosystem: Environmental > Aquatic > Marine > Intertidal zone >...
GTTGGTTTAATAAAACATATAACCAGGTTGTGAAACAGAAGAGAAAATAAAACACATATAGTATATAATTTACTTAACATGATATACTGATGATAAATAACATAGAGTTCTTATAAAGGGCTTAAGTACATTTTGAGAAAAACAAAAGAAGAAGCTGAAATTACACGTAAAAGAATAATAGACAGTAGTGCTAAAATATTCAGCGAATACGGATATTCAGCAGCGCGCCTCGAAGATATTGCAAAAGAGGCTCACGTTACCAGAGGGGCTATATACTGGCATTTTACCAATAAAGCCGATATACTCCAAAAACTCATTATTGAAAGATTTTCCATAATATATGGAATCATTCAAAATATTTTAGGTGAGAATATTGATCCTTTACAAAAACTAAAAAGAATATTAATTACAATACTTAAATCACTGGAATCAAATCAAAAACTGCGGGAAATAATCAATATAATCATTTTTAAAGTAGAAGTTATTACTGAAATAGAATATCAGATGATCGATAAGAGAAAAGATAATAAAAAGAGAATAGAAATCATTCACGCACTCATAAAGCAAGCACAGAGCTCAGGGATGATTAAAGGGGAACTCAATTCATATACGGTTGCCATCTCTTTAAATTGTTTTCTGGAAGGCATAATTACACAATGGTTAATTGATCCGAGTCTATTCTCAATTACAGAAAAAGTTGAAAGCATGATAGAGCTGTTTTTAAATGGTATTGTTACTTAAAAAAGATATACATTACACGGAAAATATTTATATTTATTTCCGTTAATCCTCTTCTTCTTCGGAAAGCTCCTCCAGCGCCGTTTCATAGAAGTTTTCCACCGCCCACATCATCCGGTAGTCAGGATAGGTAACCATAAGATATTCGCAGGCTTTCATGAGCTCCTGCCATTTTTTAAAATATTTTAAAGAAAACAACTCGTTGTAAAGGATTTCCGGCAGAAACGGATCATCCTTGAACTGAGTACGCGCCTGCTGTGCAATATATATTATTTCATTATACATGCAGGCTTCGATTTCTATATCACCAAAATACTCTTCGCTGTCATCTGCAATTTCCATTAATGTATTTTGCAATTCCCATGTACAATGGGCTCGTGTATCACAACTAAAATAGGTAGGAGTTTTTTCAGCCAGCTCATGACACTCTTGATTGGAAAGGCCCTTATTGTAACAGTCGGTTAAGAACTCCGCATATGTCATCCAGTCCTCAGCCGCCAAACGTCTTTTGATTTCAGCAACCCGCTCGTAGAGTTTATACAACTCTCTCTGATAGCGCATCCTTTTAAAGTCCTTTAAAAACTGGTAGGCATCCTCCAGACTCTTCTTGGGCTTAAGGTAGTACGGATCTATGTTCGAGGCCTCTTTAAACTTCTCTGCTGCTTCGGAAAATGCTCCTTCATCTAACAGTTGGATACCTGTATAATAAGCCTCGGCGGCATCCAGTGATGTAGTATCCACCTGCATAATTAAGGTCGGTATCTCCAAACCAAGCGCTTTTAAAAACTCTATTGCAAGCTCCTTTTGCAGCGTAAATAATTTTTCCAACACACCGGACACATCAACCGTTTTTATGATTTTCGCTGTTCCAACCTCCACCAGTTTAGCGTCAATACGAATCGAATTTTCATGAATAATAAAGCTCCCATAGATAAGCTCATTGGCATTGAGTAGCTTTCCTATGGCAACAGCGCTGCTTTCATCATAGAGATCGTTCAAAGAGCGTTCCTGCTCTTTTAATATTTTTTCTATATTTTCCCTTTCTACTACGGTTACCTCCGGTACACCCGTAATATCGGTTATAAGCATATCGGCAAGGCCTTTACTGAGCCAATTGAAATCTTTACTGTTAGTCGTATTCTCAAAATAAAGCACCGAGAGTATTCTTTCGGCCCCGGCAAAACCAGCGATACAGACTAAAAAAATAAGTAAAAAAACAACTCTCTTCATCTTCATCTCCTTAACTAATAATCTGCAAGCAATCAACATACCGCCGGTAAAGCAGGTGGTTTTTTCGCAAGCCAACTGATTTAATTTTATACCAGCTTACATCTAATTTCAATTTAATAGTATAGTACTTTGGTATGAGCCTTCCTAACCTCTGCGTCCGCCTCCAAACAGCACAAGCGCAAAGTAAAGCAGCTGAGTAATAGATGCGGCTGCCGCCGCCACATAGGTTAAGGCGGCACTGTTCAGGACAGCACTCACTCCGGCAATCTCCCCCGGAGTGATGATATTGTACTTTACAAGCTGCTGTTTGGCACGTCTGGATGCGTCAAATTCGAGCGGCAGGGTGATAATTTGAAAAAGCACCACCCCTAAAAATATAAAAAATCCCAGCTGAGCTAAAAATAAACTGAAAAAAATCCCGATAAAAATCAGAAATATGGCGGCGTTGCTCATAAATGTAGCGGGTATTGCCAAAGCTTGCCACAAACGCATAATAAAAATTCCGCGATGATGCTGAATGGCGTGCCCGACCTCATGAGCCGCCACGCCTAATGCCGCAATTGAAGTTGTGTTGACCACACCGCGTGAAAGCGCCAGTTTCCTTTGGGTGGGAGAGTAATGATCGGAAAGCATACCTTGGGAGGTTTCTACACGTACATCACGAATACCATTTTTTTCTAAAAGAATTTTAGCTGCTGCCGCACCGGTTAAACCTGATCGTGCTTTATAACGCGCATATTTTTTAAAGCTCGATTTAACTCTAAATTGCGCCCACAAAGAAAAGAGAAATACAGGTGCAATCATAATAAAATACAGCGGATTAATCCCATAAAAATACATATTTTTCTCCTTACTGATACTATAAAAAATTTATTACATTTTAGGCTAAAGTCAAGCATTCAAAGAGTATCTTGTAATATTTATCACATATTTTTGAACAATGAATGATTCTTAACTATAATTAATAATACCGACCCCATATGAACAACGGCTTTATCATCTTGGCAGTATGCATTATTATTACCTCAACGTGCGTCATGGATGAATACTATCAAAGCGGAAAACAAATAACCTTTATCCCCGAATCCTATGATCAGCCCTTTCCCTATAATCCTTTCAAGGGCTGGGTTGCCTGGGGTAAGAGTCCGGATTACGACGGCTATAGCCAACCCTGCAGCATGCTTTATGCCCGGGTATTCTGGGCTCAGATTGAACCTGTAAAGAATCAATTTAATTGGCAGGATTTTGAGAGTGAGTGGCACTTTGATATGGCAACTGAAAACCGCAAGATAATTCTCCGCGTTGTTCTGGACAACCCCGGAGAACATCTGCCCGGCATGAATAAAGATATTCCCGACTGGCTCTTTGAACAAATGACAGGCAGCGGCACATTCTACCAAACAGAAGGTCAGGGGGACACAGATATCGGTAATGGCTTTTCACCGGATTACACACACCCCGAATTAATCAAAGAACACAAAAGGCTTATCAAAGCATTGGGCAGCCGTTACAATAGTGATCCCAGAATAGCCTTTATCCAAATCGGCTCGCTCGGGCATTGGGGCGAATGGCATACCTGGCCCGAGGGTACAGGGGAGTTCCCGCCTTATGCTACAGCAAACCTCTATATTGCACACTACTCGGAAGCATTTCCCGACAAGCTGTTACTCATTCGCCGTCCGCTTCAGTATCATGCTGTAGCGCCTCTGGCAGGAGTGTATAATGATGTAATCGGCGACAATAATCCCTGGGCCACTCCCAGGTGGCTGGAGATGATTGCCCAGGGTTATACCAGCGAATGGGACGGAGCCGCCCATCCCCCACTGGCTTGCGACTGGTGGCACAGCGCTCCTTCCGGCGGTGAGATGGCCAGTCACCCCGACGGAGTAAAGCATTGGCTGGAAGGCGACAACTTCGGCATAACCTTACAGCAGCTCAAAGATTCACATACATCATGGGTGGGGCCCAGTTCTCCCGGCAAGATATCCGGCTCCGCGGACTACCAAGCGCAAATAGATCAACTGCTTAAAACCATTGGCTATCGGTTTGCTATTACAAAGGTTACATATTCCTCTTGGATCAGAGCCGGCGGCACCCTCGCTGTTACCCTTGTTATCGAGAACCAAGGTGTGGCGCCGATGTATTATAACTGGCCTCTGGAGATTAGCTTGAGCCAAGATGCACGAATCGTATTCACATATATCATGCAAAATATTGATATCAGACGCTGGCTGCCCGGAAAACACGTGGTACAAATGAATATAGCTATACCTCACAGCCTTACAGTCGGCAGCTATAATCTTGGGGTTGCCTTGGTCGACCCCGGCAATAACAGACCTGCCATTGAGTTTGCCATTGATCAGAACTTAAGACGGCCGGACGGCAGGTATATAATGGGACAGGTTTTAATGAGATAAGTATTTCTCAGTCTTCAATATAAACATATAGCCTTAAAAAGGAGAGCCGATAATCTCCGCTTTGATGTCAGCTACGGTTTTTGGCACCCACTTATTATTATATAATTCCATACCATATACCGTAGTCAACTTATCTTTCAATCCTTCATACAGCCTGCGCGCTATAAGCTTTAAATCCGCAGCAGGATTTAAAGCTTCGGGAAAATCTTTGTTGTCAATCTTTAAACCGCTGGTCATAAAACCCTCAATCAGCATTTTTACAGCCAAAAACCGATTAAATTTATCCACTGCAAAAATCAAAACATCGTCCAACAAACCCATAATCTCCCAGGTTATCTGTTCCGCCTGTGAATAGCTGCCGGCATCCTTTTCTTGGTCACTAAAGCGTACAGGAAGATGAGTAATAATCGAATCAATATTATTCACCAGGTATTCCAAATTAAACAGTCCTACAGCACAATTAAACAGCACTTTTTTGCCATGCCGTTCTGCTTTCTCGATCTCCTGCCAGGGGATGGCCGGACCTATCTCTGCTGTGTTAAATCTGTTGTGCTGATCCACAACAAGAATTCCACCCTTTACATCTACCGGTGTTTTAAAAGAGAATTCAAATGCCGCCTGTTTTTGAGAAAGAGCAAATAAGGCCAAAGAAACAGGATTGGGGGTAAATCCCAAATTATCAACATTTCCCAAATACGCATAGCGTACACCGCGGGCATAAAGTTCTTTGTATACTTCTTTTAAGACAAAAAAATTCTGGCCGTGCCCTCCCGGCATAGGTAGCGTATGCTGGGGTTTTCCAAAAGCATGATCAAATACCTGCTTTTGCTCTCCTTGTTTGGAACTTGTATAGGCAGCAAGCAGGGGCTGGATGCCGGTTTCCATATTAAAAATCCGGATGCCGGTTTCCTTTATTAAATCCTTTAAAAGCGGACTTTTACGGAACTTATTATAAGCGTGTTGTATCTGGGTGTGGTTGAGCACACTTGTCATCTGAAACACGGGGAGTAGCAGAGGACTTTTTTTATGCGCAGCAAGCTCGTACCGTAGAGCTTTGATAAGAACAGCCCTCATTTTTAGTTCTAAAAAACTTGGGCCCGCTTTACCGTTAGGCTGCAGGAAAGCAGGTGTAATACCCTTGGCTTTACCCTGGCATACTTGCGCCAGTTTTTTGAACTCATTTTTATATAACGCAAACAGCTGCTCATTAAATGTTTTATTCTTTTTATAATCGATATAACTGCTGGCCGAGCCGCCATTTAAAATACCGTACCCGGTAAGGGGTAATAAAAATAATCCCAGCTCATAAAGCCCGTGCCGGTCAAAGCAGATTTTATTACCGTGCACCTCACCGATTGTAGACAGGTCGTAAGGCATATTGAGTTTGACTACAAGCTGGCATGCCTGCTTGTAGTCAACACTATAGCTTACATCTCTTATCATATTTATTATTTTTACACCGTCGACTTTGGGTATACGTTTTACCTTGATAGGCTTCTGGTCTTTAAACTCACCATTGTTATACTTGTCTAAAATTTCTAAAGTAAGTTCAATATCGATCTTTTGTGACTTCATATTATGCAACAATTCTTTGGAGAGAGCATATTTCTTGACATTATTGGTCATAATCCGTTCCTTTATCAGCAATTCTCATTTGTCAAAATGAGAATTGCTGTTCCTTTATACTTTTAGTATAACGGAATTAAGCTGTTTTTCAAAGTTACAAATCCTTATATATTTTAATATTTTTGCAGGCACTTCTAAAATTGCTTAAACCGAATTGACTTTATAAACGGCAATCAGTAATATGCAGTCTATGAGTAACTATGCCTTTACGCAGATCGAAAAAAAATGGCAGGACTACTGGGAACAGCACAAGACATTTAAAGTAAGCGAGGAGCTTTCTGTACCTCCCGAAAAACGCATGTATGTACTTGATATGTTTCCTTACCCTTCTTCTGCGGGACTGCATGTAGGCCACCCTGAAGGGTATACAGCTACCGACATATTCTGTAGATTCATGCGTATGCAGGGGTATCATATCCTCCACCCCATGGGGTACGACTCGTTCGGTCTGCCGACTGAAAACTATGCCATAAAAACCGGCACTCATCCTAAAGCTTCTACAGAACAAAATATCCGGCGTTTTGAAGCACAGATTAAATCTTTGGGTTTTTGCTATGACTGGGATAGAAAGATATCCACCCACAAGGCATCGTACTATAAGTGGACCCAGTGGATTTTCTTAAAGATCTGGGAAAAGGGGCTGGCTTATGAAGACGAAGTGCCTATTAACTGGTGCCCGTCATGCAAAACCGGCCTTGCCAACGAAGAGGTAAAGCATGGCAAATGCGAGCGCTGTAATTCACCTGTAGAACGCAGGAACATGCGGCAGTGGATTTTAAAGATCACCGACTATGCCGATCGCCTGCTTAAGGATCTGGAAAAACTGGACTGGCCCGAATCCATAAAGATCATGCAAAGAAATTGGATAGGCAAAAGCGAAGGCGCTAATGTTGTCTTTAAACTGGAAAACAACCGTGATTCAATTGAGGTTTACACCACCCGGCCCGATACACTTTACGGTGCCACATATATGGTATTAGCTCCCGAGCATCCGCTCGTAGCAAAAGTTACAACCCCTGCACAACAAAAAGCAGTGCAGAACTATATTAATGCGGCAAAACGCAAATCCGATATGGAGCGCACGGAACTGGCTAAGGAAAAAACGGGAGTACTTACGGGTGCCTATGCTGTAAATCCGGTTAACAATGAAAAAATACCTGTGTGGATTTCCGACTATATATTGATGTCCTATGGTACCGGAGCCATCATGGCCGTTCCGGCTCATGATGAACGTGATTTTGAGTTTGCTAAGCAATACAACCTGCCTATTATCCAGGTTGTATCCAAAGACGGTACGCTTTACCAGCTTAAAAAAGCTTATGTTGAAGACGGCATAGCGGTTAACTCCGGCGAATTTTCAGGACTTGCCACCCTTGAGTTTAAAAAGAAAATAACCCAATGGCTGGAAAAAAAAGGGCTGGGGAATTTTACGGTTAATTATAAACTGCGTGACTGGATATTTTCACGCCAGCGCTACTGGGGAGAGCCTATTCCCTTATTGCACTGCGAAAAATGCGGAATTGTACCTGTGCCTTACGAAGAGCTGCCTTTAGAGCTTCCTGATGTAGAGAGCTACAAACCTACCGGCACCGGCGAATCTCCCCTAGCTGCCATAAAGGAATGGGTCAACGCCCCCTGCCCCGCGTGCGGCGCTAAAGCTATGCGTGAAACCAACACCATGCCAACGTGGGCCGGTTCATGCTGGTATTACCTGCGCTATCTGGATCCTCATAACAGTAAAGAATTTGCAGGGAAAGATAAGATAAAATACTGGATGCCCGTAGGGCTCTATGTGGGCGGGGCGGAGCACGCCGTCCTGCACCTGCTCTATGCCCGTTTTTGGCATAAGGTACTCTACGATTTGGGTTATGTGAATACGGATGAACCGTTCATGCGTCTGGTGAACCAGGGTATGATTTTAGGTGACGGCGGCGTTAAAATGTCAAAATCACTAGGTAATGTTATAAATCCGGATGAGATTATCACCACATACGGAGCGGATTCCATGCGCCTTTACGAGATGTTCATGGGCCCACTGGAAGTCTCCAAGCCCTGGTCCACCAAAGGTATTGTGGGTATTAAACGCTTTCTGGAGCGTATCTGGCGTGTTTCAGAATTGACGATAAGTAAAGAAGCTCCGCCGGGGAATCTTGAAAAACTGCTCCACAAGACAATAAAAAAAGTAACAACAGATACAAAAAACCTGGCTTTTAATACCGCTATTTCGCAGATGATGATTTTCATAAGTGAATGTCTAAAACAGGAAAAACTCTTTCTTAGCTTGTGGAAAACATTTATCCTTATTCTTTCGCCCTACGCTCCGCATTTAGCGGAAGAACTCTGGGAAAAATGCGGTGAAAAGCCTTCCGCATCAAAGCAGCAATGGCCTGCTTGGCAGGATGATTTGACGGTTGACGATATTATAGAAGTAGTCTGTCAGATCAACGGAAAGGTCAGAGCGCGTCTGCAAGTGGAACGCGGGCTCTCCGAACAGGAACTGCAAGATAAAGCTTTAATAGAAAAACGGATCACAGAGCTCACACAGTCAAAGCACATTGTAAAAGTCATTGTAATCCCCGACAAGCTGGTTAATATCGTAGTTAAGGACTAACGATCACACACTCATTTTCAGTAACAAACATATCAAAACGCATACCCGATCCATATTGAAATAATCTGTGAAAACCCAGACAAATTTCCTCCAGATAAAGCCCGCCGTCACTCTCATTCGTATACACAGCTGAAAACGGGCTCTCTAAAAACCAGCTTCCGGCGGGAACCTCCGCAAATACGTCTCTCGCAGCTAAGTGTTTGACATCATAGGCTGAGAATTCGCAGGCTGCCAGGCGCTCGACAATCAGATCCGCGTCTAAAGACCAGGGATCGGCGGGAGCTTTTTCTTCTATTTTAGACAGCAGACGGGGCGTATTGAAGGCGGAAAGATCCACAGCCTTTTGCCAGAGACGCTCAAACATGCTCGCTGTAAAACCTGCTTCCCACGAAAGAACAAGAGTATGCTCGCTTCCCGTTTTGAGATGCAAGGGAAATATCGCTCCGGCCGGCGGCAGACATGTGTTTTGATCATCAATAACAGGATACACAAGCACAAAGGAATTATAGCTCTTATATAACTGCACCTGAATGCTTTTGCAGTCATGATTGAGATACACATTTACAAGACTGCCGACTCCGTCCGGATAAATCAGTTTATACTTTTCTATCTCAAATGTCGCATTCCAGTGATCGGGGACCAGAGGGAGTTCTAAAGTAACATTGATGTGATGCTGCAGCAGCGTGCAGCTTTGAAGGGATATCAAAATATAGAGAATAGTTAGTTTAAGAATAGCTCTCATTATGCCTTTTATTACAATAGAAAGATGATTACTGCTTTTAACTGTGATAAAAAATAGATTACTTTTTCACCTGCACAGGGATCATATAAAAAACCTCTCACGGAGCACACAGAGACCACAAAGGATTTGCATAAACTCAGCGAGGCCTATATATCCGGTTACTCTGTGAACTCCCAGACTGTGTAAAAAGTAATTATCAGACACAGATTAACAGGGTTAACGTGGATTATAAGATTATAAATTATAAATTTTTCCTTAAAATCCTGAAAATCTGCGTTAATCCGTGTCAAAAAAAGTTTTTACACAGTCTGTCCATGTGCTTTGTGAGAAATTTCTTGTTTATTAAATCCTTCGTGGGTAGAATATTATAAGAGCTTCTTGCAAAAATGTTATTTTTGCAAGAAGCTCCTAAAATGGAAATTGCTAACTTATTATGGTATAAAGAATAAGTATTTTACTAACTTAATATATTTTTAGTTTTGCAATTTCCTCATAAATCAAGATTTTAACTGTGCGGCATAGATGGTCCGGATTTCATTAAGTATTTTTATATACCCCGGGCTTTTATAATCAGGATAGGTCCACTCCACAGGCCGAAACGTACCGTGTTCAAACATGAGTGTAATCTCTGCATAAATACCCAATCCAAGCGGGATACGGTGCGAGCTGTCTTTGGTACTTGCCAGAATAAAGCGGCTTTGGCACAGCAGACCCGGATCAATATTTATTTTTCTTTTGCCAAGTTCCAAGAATTGCTGTTCAACACTGTTGGTATATAATTTAACCGCAGCCAGCGAATCAGGCTCAATCAATTGCTCAAAAGATACGAAAAACTTCTTGATGGAACTTCCCATCTCTTTGTTATAGTAGTTGGAAAAGCTAAAATCCAAAAGCTCACTCTCAAAATCAATAGGTCCGAATTTATCCCGCACCAGCATCATACAAGCATCTTTAAGAGAAAGCTCGCTGATTAAAATACTAAAAATCAATTTTTCCCTAAGATATTTATTTATATTTCCCATAATGAAAAAAACATAACAACGAGTCTAAATTTGCACCATTTTATCAAATTTAATGAACAAATACATATAAATTTGCCTGATAATCGGGCAAATTTAGACTCGTCAGCGCAAATTTAAAAAAATAGTTCAATTCTCATTTGTTAAAATGAGAATTGAAAAAACATAAGTTGTAACAATAAATAATTTATTCTATAATATACTAATATGGAGAACGTGTTAACATATATCGATAAAGTTGAAGAGCTGATCGCAAAGAAGAGGGAACATCTTGAACAAAAAGGCTTAAAACAGACACAAGACGGTTTTCAGATCTATCAAACTTTATTTGAAAATATTTACAACATCCTCCTGCGAAAAGGAATCATTCAGGAGGACCCTTATAAATATGAGGAAAAAATCTCTGAAGTCAATCCGCCTTCAGATGAAGCATTTTTAGATACCGATAAACAGAATAAAATGAGCCAGAGGTTATCTTTTTACCATTCAAACATAGAATTTTTAAACAACTATTACCAGTTCAGTCTGGATTTTTTGACACTTGGCAGGCTTAAAAGAATCGTAAAGTTATTAAAATTTATAAACTGGTCCAGAGTATCCATTACATCTCCCAGCCCCACGACCAAAGTACTGGCGGAGTATTTTGCCAAAATAAGACAGGGCTCGGATAGTCTTTCAGCCGGTATTATCGGTGACGCGCTTAATCAAATTGAAAAGGTATTGGAAGTTATCTTTAAAGGTTTAAACGAAGTAATTTCTTTTCAGAAGGAAGCATACAAGATCGACGTGCGTAAAAATGTATTTTCCAGGATGCAAATTGATGCCCCGGTTAAAGAAGAAAGCATCGAACAGGTTATACAGCAGGTAAAGATATTTTTTGCCAAATTCATGCCGCAGGAGGCTTTCTTTTCCGATATGATAAGAGAAATTATTATCGAAGACTACACTCCGCAAGGCATAGAGCTGCGCAATAAAGCATTGGAAATTTTAACGGTTATCGAAGAGAAAAAGCAAAAACAGGCCAGCAGGAGCTATAAGGATATTCTTATTCAAGCGGTCAAATTCTTAGGCAGCTGCGGTTTACAATTAGAAGACGCATTAAATAAAATAAACGAAGGCCAGCTGCTGCTGGAAAACAGAAAAAGAAGTCTGGGCGAAAGGATAAAACGCTGGTTGATGAAGCTTATAAACAGGAATGCGGAAGCCATGCAATACGAAATCGAATACTTTGATGTTGTAACTTCAACCGTTAAAATAGAAAAGGTTCCGTATAACGAATTTATAGAAGAAACTCAGAAACTTGCACAAATATTTTCTCATATCATAAATAGAAACAGCAATTTATTCAGACGCCTCGAAGTCTCGCCCGATGATAAAATTTTTGAATTCTTAAATAAAAACCTGATCAAGCTTCAAATTGCTTACAGGCGTTTAAGCGGACTTATCTCCTTCTTTAAGGCGGAAATATCAAGAGAAGACCGCATTAAGTTGAAAGGCATTAAGCTTGAGCTCAATTCAATAAAAAACAGCATCGTAAAGTCTAATCAAAAGAAACACGAATACGTAGCATTTAAAGAAGAAGAAGAACAGATGAAAAAACTCGGTATCAAAAAAGAAAGCAATTAAAAACGGTACATACCCAGCAGTCTTAAATTTTCAGTGTATGCTTTAAGTTCTTCCAACACACTCGTAAAAAGTGTGACCTCCGACGGTATTTCAACATCAATATAAAACATATACTCCCAAGGCTTTCCGGGAATGGGACGGGATTCAAGTTTCTTCATATTGAGTTTTCTGCCGGCAAGCACTTTAAGTGCCTGAAACAGGGCGCCCGGCTTATCCAATGTCGAGAAAACCAATGATGCTTTTGTGGGGTTTTTAATCCGGGCATTTTCTTCACGAGCTATAATTACAAAACGGGTATAATTCTGCGGGTTTGTTTCGATCCCTTCCTTTAAAACTTTTAATTTATTAAATTTAGCAGCCTCGATGCTGGCAATAGCGGCATTATCCGTTGCACCCATATCTGCAATATGAGCAACCGAACCGGCAGTGTCATAGAATGATATCTTTTCCCATGCGGGATACTCTTCCAAAAAACGGCTGCATTGAGCCAGACCCTGCGGATGAGAATATACCCGCTTAATCGAATCCAATGTGGCCTCCGGAAGGCCGATAAGATTATGCACTATTCTTATTTTTTTCTCACCTACAATTTGAATATCGGGAAACTGTAACAAGAGGTCGTAATTTTGATGAATCGAGCCGGAAAGTGAATTTTCAAGGGGAATCATGCCGTAATGTGCATTACCCTCCAGCACAGCATTAAACACCTCCCGGAACTCCCGGCAGGCCAGAGTATCTACATCTTCTTCAAAATAGAGGATTATGGCCTTTTCACTAAAAGAGCCCCTCTCACCCTGAAAGGCAATACGCTTCTTGCCTTTGAGTTTTGGAGCACGTGTGTGTTTTGCTGAGATCGAAATAACATCCCTTTTGGGCAGACGGGCTATCTCTTTTTCGAACACCGGTGCCAGCGCTTCAATATCTCTCATTAATTTTTCAAATTGTTCGGGATAAAGCGACTGTGGGCCGTCCGAGAGCGCTTTTTCAGGTGCAGGATGAACTTCTACGGAAATTCCATGCGCGCCTGCCGCAATTGATGCCAGGGCCATAGGAAGCACTTTATTTCTGATCCCTGTTGCATGACTGGGATCCACAAAAATCGGTAAATGGCTTAATTTTTTTACTATGGGGATAGCCGAGATATCGAGGGTGTTTCTGGTATATGTCTCAAATGTGCGAATTCCCCGCTCGCAGAGAATAATATTATGTGCTCCGTGCGCTAAAAGATATTCGGCAGACATTAAAAATTCTTGGATAGTAGCGGATAAACCCCGCTTAAGCATAACCGTTTTTCCGGCAGTCCCCACACGTTTTAAGAGATCAAAATTATACATGTTTCTGGCACCGATCTGCAGAATATCGACATACTCTTTTACTTGATCTATAGTTTCCGCGGATATTACCTCGGAAATAGTGGGCATACCTGTTTTTAAGGAAGCTTCTTTTAAGTACTTAAGCCCTTTTTCCCCTAATCCCTGAAAGGCATAGGGTGAACTGCGGGGTTTGTAAGCACCTCCGCGCAGGATCACCGCTCCTGATTCTTTAACCATCTGGGCCGTTTCTATTATTTGTTCCCGTGATTCAACCGCGCAAGGACCGGCAATTACCACAATCCGGGGTCCTCCGATTTTAACCGGTCCCACAGTAATAAGAGTATCCTCTTTTTTAAACTCCCGCGAGGCCAACTTATATGGTGAAGAGATAGGAATGACACGATTCACACCGGTAAGTATTTCTATCTCGCGGGCATCCAGTGTGACATTCCCCACTACTCCGAAAATAGTTTCTTCTTCGCCGCTTATCTCATGTACCTTAAATCCGCTTTTTTCTATAAACTGTCGGATGTATTGCTTATCTTTATTCTTAATGTTATGTTCTAAGACGATGACCATGAATCCTTAGCGTATTTTAACTGCGGGATTATGTCAATATAGTTGTGATATATCATAGGAATTCTAAATATGTAACCACCGATTACACTGATTTAATTGAAGATTACACATAAACTTAGAATTTATTTTTTCTTAATCTGTGCAATCTGTGTTCCAATATTCAAAATATAGAAAGGAAAAAGTATGAAAACTGATTTACAGCAAGCGTTAAAAAGATGTTCCAAACCGGAAAGAGTCTGCATGGTCGTATGCTATGATGAAAAGCATGCGCGCTCCAACATCATTACCTTAGGCTGGAAAATGTGGACAAGTTTAAAACCGCGGATGCTTGCCTTTAGTATCCTACCCACACGGCACTCCCACAACCTGCTTATCAAAGAAAAACAATGTGTAATCGCCTGGCCCGGTCCGGATATGGTAAAAGGTGTGATGCTCTGCGGGACCGCTTCCGGAAGAAGTGTAGACAAATTTAAAGAGACCGGCTGGACACCCCTCCCAGCTCTGCATGTAAAAGCAGCATTAGTTAAAGAATGCGTTGTAAACCTTGAGTGTGAAATTATGGATACTCTTACCACCGGTGATCATACTCTATTTATTGCCACTGTACTCGAAGGGCATGTGGCTTCCGATAACCGGAAAATTCTTTTTACCATTAAGGATGAACTGCATTTTATGCATGTAGGTTCGGAAAAGGGATATAGATTCGGAGCATTTAGTTAATTGTTTATATCTTATTATCGGTTTTTTCTGACAGCTCATGTATTTTATCACGGATTTCAGCGGCACGCTCATAATCTTCAATTTCAAGAGCATCGTCCAACTCAAGCTGCAGTTTTTCGATTTTAGAAAGTGGCTTCTGATTGATCTCGGCCAGTGTGGCTTTAAGATAATTAATGGATCGTATTTTTTCATACTGAAAATTCATATTTTTTAAGTCGGGAAGGTTTTTAATTTGAATAATAGCGGATTCGATTACCTGCTGCGCTACCTCGGGTATATTCTGCTTAATATTTATCATAGCCCTTGCTAAGGCATTCACCCGGATGATGTAAGGTTTATATTGAAGTATTTGGTTTTTGTCTTCTTCATTAAGACCGTAGTTTTCAAGCAGATCACAAATCTGCAAATTGCTGTCCGTATCCCGTACCGTACGTTCGAAATCACCTATTTGAAACAGCACGAGATAACGGTAATAATTCAATATGGCTTCATACTGCAGAAGCAAGAAATCATCGTGATTAATGATGAATCCTTTTTTGCTGCCGTGGATTTTTATATAATTATGAATTCGATCGCTGAACTCAGCTAATACGGACACTTTGCCAAAAGGCTTTTTGCCGTCCGGCCTGCCTTCAAGTTCATACTGCTCTATGCCTATAAGCTTGCGCACTTGTATGACTTTTCGATTATCTTCCAACTTTATAACTCTTACATTTTTTTCCGAGTCATACTCCCACTCATTTAAAAGTGGTGATATATCCATCTTCATAATGCATCCCTTTTTCTTCCACCCTACACCCCTAGGGGGTGTTCCCACACATACAAAAAGCTTTGCCTCCGGAATGTTGACACCATACCATAATTAATATATCACCAATAATTCGCTTTCACCAAATATTATTTCTCGATACTGTTTACGACATTTACTACAATATTCTTTGTAAGCAAATCACCAACCTGCCGTGCTATCATAACTGCGACATTCACTTGAGCTTCCGCAGTTGAAGCACCGATATGTGGGGTGGCAACAACATTAGGATGTTTTACCAGACTCAGATCGGCAGGGGGTTCGTTTTCAAACACATCCACTGCGGCCCCTTGTACTTTTCCGCTATTAAGCGCTGCTAAAAGATCCTTTTCCACCACAATTCCGCCTCGTGCACAATTGACAAGAAAGACTCCGTCTTTCATTTTTTCGAGTACTTCCTTTTTAATAAGGCCTGTTGTTTCCCCTGATTTGGGAACATGAATACTTATGTAATCGGCCTTTTTGTAAAGCTCATCCTGGCTTACAAGAGTTATACCCATATCGGCTGCTTTCTCGGCGGAAATATAAGGATCAAAAGCCAGCACATCCATACCCAATGCTTTGGCTTTACGGCCCACAATACTTCCCACGTTGCCGATACCCACTAAACCCAATGTTTTATTTGACAATTCAGTCCCGGAAAAGATCTTTTTTTCCCATTTACTGGCTTTCATAGAAGCATCGGCTTTGGCAATTTGGCGTGCCAAAACAAACATCATTCCCAATGCCAACTCTGCTACCGCACTTGAATTACCGCCGGGTGTATTCATGACCCACACACCTTTATCCGTAGCCGCTTTCACATCGATGTTATCCACTCCCGCACCCGCTCTACCGATAACCTTGAGATTATTACCCGCATCAATAATGGCTTTGGTTACCTTCGTCGCTGAGCGTACAATAATGGCCTGGTAATCAGCAATAATTTTAACTATCTCCTCTTCACTAATGCCAATTTGGAGATCAACCTTAATTTCCTTGAATTTATTAAGCTCATCAATACACTCCTGAGCTACTTTATCCGTGATTAAGACTTTCATACCGCTCATCCTTTCTCGTAGCAGAAATAATTATCAACAAGACTATACAAAATAAGTGAATAATGCAAGACAACAATTTAAAATGTTTAAGAATTGTTATCTTGACAATTAAACAGATTACGTTCTAATATTGGCACATAAATCCACATGCCACCAGCAAAGCTGGTGGCATGTGAGCGAGCACATATTAGGTGCAGGGTGGAAGAAAAAGCCACCAGCTATTAGCCATTTTTTTAATTACGACTATAAGTGGTGGCTTTTTCGAACATAATCGCATATATTAACAAACCCGTGCTTAAGCGTGCTGGTTTTACAAGATAAGGAGATAAATTTATGTCCTCAATAAAAAATATCGGTATTATTACAAGCGGAGGCGACTGCGGTGGTTTGAATGCCGTTGTAAACGGTGCCGCTATGATGGCTAACGCGCATGACATCTGTGCTTTTATTATTCCCAACGGTTATGCCGGTTTATACAACCTTATTGATATGGAGTCCATAGTAAAACTGGATGCCCGACGTTTGGATTTCATTAATACTACTCTGGCAGGTTCCGAAGCAGGCCATTCCCGTGTTAAAATATCAAAAATCGAAGACCCGAATAAATATGAACGCATTAAGCAGGGGCTTAAAAAGTTTAACATCGACGCCCTCGTGATCTCAGGAGGAGACGATACAGGCAGTGTAGTTGTTGATTTGGTCGGACAAGGAATTAATTGTATTCATGCTCCTAAAACCATGGATCTGGACCTGCAAACCTATTCCGTGGGAGCCGATTCCGCAATTAACAGAATTGCCGGCTTTGTGCAGGACTTAAAAACCACAGGCATGAGTCATAACCGCATTCTGGTTATCGAGGTTTTCGGCCGTTATGCAGGACATACGGCTTTTCGCGGAGGTATCGGGGCTGATGCCGACTGTATTTTAATTCCTGAAATCCCGGTCGATTTTGATGTTATATACGAACATCTGAAAAAGGTATTTACACGGAGAATTATCGCCAGTGATGTAAATGCCGGCACATATACTGTTGTTGTAGCTGAAGGGCTTAAAGATGCATCGGGAGCAGAGCTTATTGACGAAAATGCAGGTGTTGATGCTTTTGGCCATCAGAAATTGGCCGGTGCGGGCAAGTTTGTAAAAAACAAACTTTCGGAACGTCTGAAAAAAGACGCCTCAATTAAAGATTTTATGAAAGAACAGGGCATGTTTGTTACCAAACTCTATGAAGTGCCCGAGATTCGGGATGTGATGCCCGGACATCTTATCCGCTCGGGAAAATCATCTGCCTTCGATGTAAATTTCGGCATGCAGGCCGGCGGTGCCGCTGTGCTTTTATTAATAAACGGAATCAGCGGTGTGACAGTACAGGATGTGGAAGATGGGGAAATCCGCTATCTGCCCACAAAAAA
>Ga0307431_1000922_pt1 | contig 17859 bp, 10 predicted proteins | sample SalMarWE160170MG_FD_202155 | JGI IMG/M metagenome (GOLD analysis project Ga0307431, IMG submission 202155) | Salt marsh sediment microbial communities from the Plum Island Ecosystem LTER, Massachusetts, United States - WE1603-170 | ecosystem: Environmental > Aquatic > Marine > Intertidal zone >...
CATTGACATACAATACATAGGTAACCCAAGGATCGCCAGCCCAGTTGTAGTCATTGATATCGAAGGTAATGTTCTTGCCCAGCATACCTTCATCACAATCGGGTTTCACAAACTTATCAACGGTAATGTGATAGGATAGTGGCCCATCTCCATCATCATTACTGACGTTGTATCCACTAATACCAGGAAAGATACTTGCCCCAATAAATAAAGCCATTACCGAAAAAACAATGGCCTTTCCATATTTTCCATTCTTATTCATCTATAGTCCCCCTTACTTTACTTTTCATTTACAACCAGCAATTAATCACTGATATGGTAATATACCGTGTAATAGAACAATCTATCTATTTAAAAATGTTTTGAATAATATTGATTCATATAATAAAATATTTTGGATAATTTAATTATTGTGCTCTTTGTTTTACTCAAGCTCATATTCCTTCGTCTCCATTCAAATAATACTTCCCGCCCTCCCAACAAAAACAGGATGAATGTTCACATTATGCATGTATTTATGCATATAAAAATATTTGGATAAGAAATAAAATAAGGGGAATTTCCAAATGAATCTAAAACTCATTTTGAAATCCCTTCTGAGGCGCCGCCATCAGAGGCAGCTTTTAAATATGAAAAGTTGTATACTGCCTTACTCTTATCTAATAGGTGAACCATGGGTAAAGGAATAAATGCGGCACGAAAACTCAAAAAAAATAGAAAAAACCAACTATGGAACGATAGGTATTACAAAAAAAGAGTACTGCATTTAAAGGAAAAGGCAGATCCACTTGGGGGAACAGCCCAAGCCAGGGGCATTGTTATCGAAAAGGTAGGTATAGAAGCGAAACAGCCCAACTCTGCTATTCGTAAATGTGTAAAGGTACAGCTTATAAAAAATGGAAGACAGATTACTGCTTTTGCTCCAGGTGATAATGCCATTGGTTTTATTGATGAACACGATGAGGTAATGGTAGAGGGAATAGGCGGTAGAATGGGAAGAAGTTACGGCGATATTCCTGGTGTTCGATTCAAAGTTATAAAGGTAAATGATGTATCTCTCAGAGAAATGGTTAGAGGGAAAATTGAGAAGGCAATGAGACGATAAACATGATTCAAAAAAAGAATAGCGAAAAAATTACTCATTTCTTCCCTGTTTTGGCAAAATACAACATGGATGATGTCAAAGTGGAAGACAAGGGGCTAGAAAGATACATAAATCTAGATACTGAAAATATCTATCTTGGTGCAGTTTTTGCAAATAAAATGTTTGCCAAATCTAAAGTCCCTATAATAGAGCGTATGATAAACAACATAATGAGAACTGAGAAGTATACCGGAAAGAAGATTAAGGCATATAAGGTTGTAAAATCCGCTCTTGAAATTATTGACAAAAGGACAAAATCCAATCCTATGCAAGTACTTATCCATGCCCTTCAGAATTCTGCACCCAAAGAAGAGACAACAAGGTTACGTTTTGGCGGGATATCTGTTCCCAAGGCAGTTGATACAGCTCCACAGAGGCGTATTGATATTGCCATCCGGAATATCTGTACCGGTGTAGTCAATACCAGCCATAAGAACAAAAAACGTATGGAAGTTTGTCTTGCAGAGGAGATAATAAAGGCATCTAAAAATGATGTATCTTCTTTTGCCGTAGCTAAGAAAAATGATGCTGAGAGAGTTGCCAAATCAGCCAGATAGGTAATTTAGATTTGTAGAATATTATGTGGGTTATATAAGGAGTAGTTACTATGAGTAAAAAGGAAGACAATATAAAAAAAGCAATGAACCTAATGAATAAATTAGATTACATTCGCAACATAGGAATAGCTGCGCATATTGACCATGGAAAAACAACACTTTCAGATAACTTGCTCGCCGGCTGTGGAATGATGAGTGAAGATCTTGCTGGTAAACAGCTTGTTCTTGATTTTGATGAGCAGGAGCAAGACAGAGGCATTACAATTAATACTGCATCTGCATCCATGGTACACGATTTTGAAGATAATAAATATCTTATTAATCTTCTTGATACTCCAGGACACGTTGATTTTGGGGGAGACGTAACGCGTGCAATGCGCGCTGTCGACGGATGTGTTGTTGTTGTATGTGCTGTTGAAGGAGCCATGCCTCAAACAGAAACTGTTGTACGTCAGGCACTTCGCGAAAATGTCAAACCTGTTTTGTTTATCAATAAAGTTGACCGATTAATCAACGAGCTAAAAGTAACACCTGAAGAAATGCAGCAACGTTTTATTAAAATAATTGCCAAGTTCAACGACCTTGTTGATAAGATGATTCCTGAAGAATTCAAAGGCAAATGGAACGTTAGAGTAGAAGATGGTAGTGTAGCTTTTGGATCTGCTTACTACAACTGGGCAATTTCGGCACCCTACATGGAAAAAACAGGTCTTAGTTTCAAAGACATCTATGACTATTGTAACAACGATGACCAAAAAACATTGGCAAAGAAAACACCCATTCACGAAGTATTACTTGACATGGTCGTGGATCACCTTCCATCTCCAAAAATTGCACAGAAGTACAGGATACCTCATATTTGGCGTGGGGACCCAGAGAGCAATCTTGGAAAAAGCATGCTTGAAACTAAGGAAAGTGGACCCCTTGCGCTTATGATTACAAAAATTATTATGGATCCACATGCAGGCGAAGTAGCAGTAGGAAGGATGTACAGTGGAAAAATTACACGAGGACAAGAGGTCTATGTGACGGGAATGCCAAAGGTCAATCGTGTTCAGCAAGTTAATCTCATGGTAGGATCAGATAGAATCCCTGTAGAATACGTAAGTGCAGGAAATATTGTTGCAGTTACGGGCATAAGAGATGCAATTGCAGGCAGTACTGTTACAGGCAACTCAGAAGATGAACCTTTTGAACGTATCGTACATATATCTGAACCGGTTGTCACAGTTGCAGTAGAAGCAAAACACACAAAGGATTTGCCTAAATTGGTAGAAGTACTTCATACTGTTTCAAAAGCAGACCCAAGCATTAAAGTAAATATTAACCAGGAAACTGGGGAAAATCTGATGGCCGGTATGGGGGAACTTCATCTTGAGATCACGGAATATAGAATTAGAAATGAATATGGCGTAGACATTGTATGTTCAGAGCCAATCGTTGTATATCGTGAGTCTGTAGCAAAGAAAAGTCCAGGTAAATTTGAGGGGAAATCACCCAACAAACATAACAGATTTTACATTGAAGTTGAACCATTGCCTGAAAAGATCGCAAAGGCATTGTATAACAATGAAATTCCAAGTAACGCAAAAAAATACAAAAAGGAAGTAATGAAAATTTTGCAAAATCTTGGAATGGATAAAGTTACTGCAAAAGGAACTTTCGATATTCAAGGATTAAATATGATTACTGATGTCACCAAAGGTATCCAGTATCTTTCTGAAACCCATGAGCTTATTAAAGAGGCCTTTCAAGAGGTTATGAAGAGTGGACCAATTGCCTCTGAACCTTGTCAGGGAATGCTAGTTAGACTTGTTGATGCCAAACTTCACGAGGATGCGATACACAGAGGACCAGCACAGGTTATCCCCGCAGTGAGAAACGCCATATATGGTTCAATAATGAGCTCTGGTCCAATACTTCTCGAACCTATGCAAAAGGTATTCATAAGTACCCCACAGGATCTCATGGGAGATGCTTCAAAAGAGTTGAATCAGAGGAGATCTGTTGTACGAGATATGACAACTGAGAAAGACATGGTAAACGTTGACGCGAAGGCGCCAGTTGCAGAAATGTTTGGCTTTGCATCTTCAATACGATCTGCTACCGGTGGAAGGGTACTTTGGAACACAGAAAACATAGGATTTGAACCACTACCTAGGCATCTTCAGGATCAAATAGTAACACAGATACGAGAAAGAAAAGGTTTGAAACCAGAGCCGTTCCCACCGGAATACTACATGGATTAAAACCTTCCATTTCTTTTTTGCTAAAAAAATCATAAATTATTAGATATATAACTTAGTTGTCGTAGTAGGTGAATAGATGGAAAGAGGAAGTATAAACATAAACAAACATTATGAACTTGAATACCGCTATTTTGACAGAGATACTGGTTACAAATATTTTAACAGAAAATTTGAGATTTATCTTATTGAAAAGAAAAATCTAAGAAAAAACTATGTATTGCACATGGATAATTGTGATACATCTCCGGGCAAATGGTCCCCACATATTCACAAGGCATCCAATGTTAACAAAAAATTATATTTTGGTGTGTCGACACTCAACTGGAATGACGTAAAAAGTAACCTTGCAGGCTGCATAGTTGACGAAATAGGGGAAAAAAGCAGGGAACATGTAAAAAAGGCCATTGGAAAACTGTCATCTCCAAAGCTGTAGATGGGGGAATCTATGAATGTCGATAATTTTTATGATGCGGCTCACTAGTACTCTGTAATTTTGTATTTATCATGCACTGGTTCGTATATCTGTCCATTGCGTTTGAGCCGATCTAATACTTCTTTAATCTTGTCGGCAGCCAAACCTTTAGTTTCTGCTTCAGTAATTATCTCACTTCTGGCTGCGTTTCCATCTTTAGATTCATCACACAGTCTTTTTATGGTATCCATAATCACGCGCATCCGGTCATGTTGACTATGACTTATGCCTGTTGCAATGATATCAATATCAATCTTGCCAGTCTCTCTATCCGTCCCCACTCTTCGGAGATATTGATCAATTGTAGAAATCGATCTCTTAGCATCATCAACAGTAACCTCCTCACTTAGTCTAATCCGAGCGCTTGCCTCAGCCAATCGCACAAATGCTTCTAACTGTCGTGGGGTAAATGGAATGGATTCTTCAGATGAGTTCCTGAAATCTACATAATAGTTTTTCACCATCTCTAAAGCATCATCACTCATAACAGGGAAAATATTTCTCTTTGCATATGCCACATATTTGCGTAGAAACTCTGGTTCAAAAGTTGGCATAACACTTTCCATCAGGGCATCTCTCTCTTTTTTATCATATTTTGATTTTTTTGACTTTGTAATGTTCTCATGAACCTCTCCTGCTTTATGGGTTCGCAAAATATGAGTTGCAAGCTCTGTATCCCTCCCTCTGCTAGGTTTATCAAGAATAGAAAATATGAGATCAAAACGAGAAAGCAGAGCAGGCGGCATGTTTATCTGTTCGTGCATAGGCATAAATTCATCAAAACGTCCAAGTTTTGGGTTTGCCGCAGCTAGAACTGCACATCGTGATTTTAACGTAGCGCTTATTCCTGCTTTTGCAACAGAAATTTCTTGTTGTTCCATTGCCTGATGAAGCGAACTACGATCCTGATCGCTCATTTTATCTATTTCATCAATACATGCAATCCCCATATCAGCTAAAACCAATGCTCCTGCCTCCAATGTCCACTGTCCTTCGCCAAATTCATCACGAACGGCAGCAGCGGTAAGACCAGCTGCAGATGATGCCTTTCCTGAAGCATAAATACTTCTGGGAGCAAGTTTGGATAGGTAGTTAAGCATCTGTGATTTTGCCGTACCGGGATCTCCTACAAACAATGTGTGAATGTCTCCTCGTATATATGTGCCGTCAGGCATTTTTTTAGACAAACCTCCAAATAATTGCAAAACCAGAGCGTTTTTTTCTACATCCATTCCATAAATAGTTGGAGCCATGCTCTGTCTCATTTTTTCATATATTTCAGGATCTTTGCTTATCTTCAAAATCTCCCTTTCATCTTCCTCAGACACGTCCACCTCTTCAAATGCTAGTTGTTGATTTTCAATACTGGCTGCATCCATAATCTTATCAAAAGAAGTCAACCGAAATGTTCCTCTTCGTCTCTGTTTGGAATGCAAAATGCCATTCACAATTACTCTATCTCCTGGAGCTATTTCCCCTACAAGATCATCTTCAAGGTAAACACTGATTTTTTCAGGTTGAGCGCCGCCTCTCAATCCCTCAGGGTTCTCCTGAATCTCGATTTTTTGAGAATCAACAAATGTAGACAGGTTAGCTAAAAGTTTAAACGAAGATACTCTTCCACATCCACCTTGATCTTCATAGCATTCAGTAGGTTCCTTTAAAATATCTTCATCTTGCTCTACTTTAATGACGGCTCCGCATTTTTGACAGAGAAACGCAGCCACTTGGAGTTTAGGCCTTACCTCCGTTCTTTTCTTAACTAAACCTTCAATAGCTTTGAATTTTCCTAGATGGTTTGCTCTGATGTTTCTTATAATTACTTTATGTAGATCAGGAAGATTTGTAACTCTAAAATGAAGTTTTATTTTGTTTTCAGCAGCAACGTCAATATTTTTTAACGCCTCTTCGGCATTAAATATGACTTTATATGGTTGATTAATTAGTTTTTCAGCCAATTCCGGATATGTTCTATCAATATCCCAATAATCAACGATTAAACTACGTTTTTCAGGATATTCTAAAGCAACAGTTTCAATCTCAGATTTGTAATTTTCTTCAAAAAAACTCTGCCATGATGCTGCCAAACTCTCATCCTTCAATAATTGTACCATATATTTTCTCCCCTAATTTTTTAATCGTGAAGTACGTATCCAATCTGGTAATTTTAGCGGGTGTAGAAACACTTTGAGTGGGTGCACGTTTCATCTATTGACTGCCCATCTGCATTCTCAACCCCGTTAACCCTTCGAGCATCGGCAGTTTGCGGTAAGGCTGCTCACTTCCGTGCCTCACCCGATTTCCGCAACTAAGATGTACATATGATCCTCCGATCATATGTGGTCATCACCTCCAATCCCAAAGGACAGGGTCTCATCGTCAACAGACGGATCAATAAATGCTCGTTACATCGCCTCTTAGTTTTGACTCCAGCATAAAGACGATTTCTGGTTACAGGGAACGTCTACCTCCCCAGTCTATTCTACACCTATCGCCATCGTTTGTTTTACAATGATCTTCGCATAATTGTTAACAGATTTCTAAAGAATTGAAAGAATACTAATGCTAAAGCAACAGCTAAAAAGCCTATATCGCGAGTTATGTATAACCATGCCTGTGAAAGAGCGTCGCCTCCACCAGATAACGCAATTTTTCCAGCCGCATATGAATCAAGGATAAGGAGTAAAACTGATATCGCAACAACGAAAAACAACACGATGTTAATATAAAACGACCATCTGTACCAGGTCTTCCTGCTTATTTGCCTAAATTTATTATCATCTATCATGACAACAACTCCTCTTAATAAACAATGCATGCATAATGGATATATCAAAGTTATGCTTCAAATTGATTAGAGGAAATCAGTTATTTTTGTTTTCCTTATCTTATCACTCATAAATAAGGAGTCTATAGATTTTTCTACAAGTTTTATCCGTTGACGTGCATAAGAAGGAATGTGATATTTTTCAGCAACTTTCTTTGAAATTTCTAAGTATTTTTTAACGGATTTTTCATGAACTGTAAGAATAAGTTTTCCATTGCACTTCCTGCACTTGCCATTTATGGGAATTCTCCTGTAGGTGATATTACATATTGGACAGCGAACCGATTGTTTACTAAATGCTCTAAGATTACCCAATATATCTGGCAAAAAATGCCTCTCTATAACCTTATAGGCAACATCTGCTTCATCCACTGCACGTATTTTTGCAGCAAGATCGAGTTGTGAATTCATCTTGTCCATCATAGTTTTTAATGTTTTATAGGACGACATCTTTGGACCCGCCGATATATCGTCTGTGTCATGTGTGAAACCGAACTGTTCATATTGTAACTCAGTACCTAGTCTTGAAGATACCAAATCCATTACATCCTCCAATTCCTTAGGGTGTTCGTGTCGCAGAGTTGCTTCATAAAAATCTATGGGATATCTCGCTAATGTATCAACATTATGAGCTTCTTTATCGACCTCTGACGGATCAATACGAGTTGTAATAATTAGAGGTAAATCCATCCTTCCACCACGTTTATCAGGAATATACGCATGGGAGAAATTCAAAAGCGCATCCATGAGTAGCATTAGACCATCCTCGTCGCCATCCGCGTTGCGACGTTTTGCTGCATGATAAAATGGGTGTGCAAAACAGACCTGAGCGTCAGTAAAACCTATTATTCTAGCTAAAGATCCTGCAGAAGTATGAGGTGCCAACCCAACAGCAAGATGCCCTGTTAAATCTTCCAACCGTCTAATTTTGAAAAAACGATTCAGTTTATAGAACTTAACTAGAAGATCATCTATAAATCTTGATACATTTACAAAATATTCTGCACAGGCTTTTGAAATGACAACATCCTGTACCTTCAACTCACATATCTGGTTATCTTGCTCCAGTGGATTTCCACGATGGTCTTCCGTATATCCCAGTTTTTTTAACGTTTGTATAGAAACATGGATTTCTTTTGGTTTGAAATGTGTAAGTGGAGCATCAGTCATATCAAAACGGGTTGTTCCGTCTTTAAACACAGGTAACTTATGCTTTGCCCTCAATAGCCCTTTTTCTAAAGGCTCTGGAGTTTTATGTTTTGATATAGTCCCTTGCACGCCTTTGATTGTTTCAGGAAGATCCCTCATTTTTATGTTGTTTTTTGCAAGTTTAAGTTCTTCAGATAGATTGATTTTATGAACTTCTATTCTCCCCTCTATTGGCTCAGTATGCCCGCCGCAAATACAGGATATTCTGTGAGTAACTTTACCACATTTTGAACACCTTCGTTTTCCCGCTTCAACCTCAATTTCGCCTTTCTGAGCGGCTTTACTAAATAGACGTTGGTTGCTTCCGTAAGTTCCTAATGGAAATAATACATGTGGCGGCGGTTTCATTTTCCTGACATCTGCTTTTTCTGGTCGACCCATGCGTGCCCCAATTCGAAATGGAGCTCGCTCTCTGATCTTTAAACCAGTTAGTCTTGAAACAAAAGAAACAGTACTTTCACCTTCCTTTGCAGTTTCAAGTAAATCAAACCCATCGGTTTCAATAATACTACCATCTTTGATATCCAAACCAAGACATCGCACGAGAGGATAAGCATATCTATCTAAGATAATCTTTTCTTGCCTTTTTTTATGGAGTGCACCTAGCTCTATCAATGTGTTTTTAATTTTGTCATCCCATGGAAGAACCAAAGACATATCACTGGCCATTTCCCCATATTTTCTGACATATTTTGCAAGGAGAGTTACATCATCTGCAGTTATATCGTGCCAGAAGAGATTATAATATGGATGTAGTGGAATGCTGTATTTAGTTGATATTTCAACAGCATCCAAAAATGATGGTTGCCTAAGATTTATTTCCCTGTCAAAATCCTCATTGATTTTTCTTTGGGTCTTTTCGTCTGACTCCTCAACTCCAGAAGGATTATAGTGTTTTGGTAAGCAGTTGATGGATTTTTGCAGATCTTGAACCCACCATTCATATACATACGGGGAATTGGGAAGCAATGCATTATTTTCAATGAATTCTCCAAAGGGGATGAGAATTTCACCAATATCGATTATTTTTTTTATATTGTATTTTTTCACAGATTTCGCATCATTGACCTGAACTAAATCACCATTTTGCAACAAAATAATCGGTCCCTCAAGTTGACTGCATGGTGTACCTATTGTTCCTTTTCCAGGCCGCTCCGTCTTAAGCTGTGTACCAACTGCAATAAAGCCATCAAGTATGTTCATTGACGCTGGACTAATAGCTGTGGAAGCAAGACCTGCTGTTCGAGCTCTGCCATAACGCAGTCGGAACCCACCCTTTCTTGACGGATGTGAAAAAACAGGCCTACCTGCGATAACCTCGCCGATGTATTTGGTAGATGGTAGGATTGCGGGAATTTCTTCAGCGTTTTCTTTATCTTCACCGTTGCCCTTATTGACAAATATATCGAGAAAGCCCCACCCTTTAAGTTTTAGTTTTTTAACGTGTTTTAAAAGTTTAGGTGCCTTAAGACATAAACCCTCAGCTATAACAAGACATGCTCCTCCTCTAAGACGATTTGTCCCAACTCTTGGCAAATCTCTGTATCCTGTTACTTCTACATCTTCCGTTCCCTCGCCGTTTATACAAACTGGACAAGCTTTGGTTATCGTATGTATCTCGTCAACTGAGGGAGTATACTGTAAGTGTTGTGCTCTTTTGTAAAGAGGGATTTCTTCTTTGTACCGCTCGATTTCCCCAGATGTCGGTTTATATTTTCCAATGCCCATCTCTCTTCGTACAACATCGGCAATAAGAACACTCATAGCCTGGCCCGTTCCACCAGCACTTCTAATGGGTCCTGAGAAATAAAGATCCACATAGTTTGTCCCATCTTTGTTTAACCCGAGTTTCACTTCTGCTATTCCTTCAAGGGGAGCTACCAAAACACCTTCTGTGAGAATGGCAAGTCCTGTTCGTACGGCCTGATCTAAGGCATCTTCGGCTTTGTTAAATTTGTAGGCTTTTCCACCAACGATTTGTCTGGCAATTTCTAGAGATACTAGTTCTCTGTTCCCTATCTCTTTGGTTGTTTTTCGGATTTTTGAAGCTATGCCTTCTGGACCTACAAGTTGCTCCACTCTTGAAGCAATATCTAATGCCTGCGGTATTTCAACCTCTAGCTCTGGATCAAGACCTCTTTTTCGTGCTTTATTTGCAATAGAATAACAGGCATCGGTATCCTTCTGTAATCTGCTGAAATATGCATGCATATTTGAGCTGGCAACAATATCTTTAGACATATCCCCACCCATAGTTAGGTCTCTAAAAATGAACAATTTGATAATAGGCAAACGATGTTTAAAGTTTTGTATTGGAAATCATGTTGCCAACAAAATTAAAATGTTTTTTTGCTGAAATCCATCATTGTAACATTTCCCGTTTTAAGATCAGCAATAGGTAGTTTTGCCGGATCTGGAATGAAGTTTAACATTTTTTGATAAGACGTCTGTGACTGCCAACTTGAGGCATTTATCAAAGTTACACCTCTATACTCACCAATCATGGCTAAGTGAACATGCCCCGTCACAAATATATCGGGAACCTTATCTATAACCATATAATCCAAATGTTCTGGAGCGAGCGGAGTATACCCTCCATAACTTGGTGCAAGATGATGTTTCTTTAGCATTACTTTCATTATTTCAACAGGTTCATTGTACCTTAAGCGTTGAATGTTTGTTGCAAAATCAAGTAAACTCTGCCCATGATAGGATAATATCTCCACACCATGCAGAGAAAAATAACAAGGATTGCCAACAAATGTAATATCTTCACTGGAAAACAAATCCCGTATCTCCTTTTCAAATGTGGGTTGTGGCTCTGCTGGTCGCACTGCATCGTGATTACCGGGTTGCATTACAATAGATATATGATCAGGTATGAGTTGTAGTTGATCAGCTAATGCCTCGTATTGTTTATACAAATCCGTTATTAAAAGCTCTTTATCTTGATTAGGATAAATCCCTATTCCATCCACTACATCCCCAGGTATAACCAAATATTTTATTTTGCCAGCAACATCTCTTTGCCTAGAGTTCCCTATTTCTCCATTTATCCATCTTAGAAATGCCTGCCACTGTTTTTCCATAAACTCTCTGCTACCAAGATGAATATCAGAAAGAAAGGCAGCACAAACGGGCACATCCGACTTATGTCTCTCTTTTTGAATGCTGACATCTGGGAAGATGATATTTTGTATAACTAGTAAATCACCATTTTTACTAAGTTGGCCTTTTATCCCTACCACTTCATCCAAAACAATTTCATTTGCCATCTGAAAGGCTTCACGGTTGCTCTTCAGGGCAATTGATGCAAAAGAGCCAGTCTCATCCTCGATTTCTATTAACCTATGACCATTTTGGGTAGTCCTGGCCTCATCAATTATTCCAACGATTTGTATTTCTTTAACGCCGCTTTTTTTAATTCTATTTATAGGAATTACATTTGCCAGTTCTCGTCTCTGCTTTCTCAGTAATTTTCGCAAAACATCATATCTATTAACAAATAATTTTGCAAAATCTTTTGTAGTTCCTTCACAGGTACTATTGCCAGTCACATCCTTAATTATTCTAATTTCAGATTCATATTCTCTGGATTTTGGCTTCCATCCCTTCACCTTTCCAATTTCTATCAACTGTAGTTTTGAAGCTTCATATGTTTCTTCGCTTGGCATACCTGCCTGATCATCTTTGTCAGTTTCACCATATTCTATTTCATTTTCGTCAAGGGATATTTCAGGTTGTAATTCACCACCATATAATGTTGAAAGCATCTTGCTTTGTATTTTCTTTTTTTCTATTGAATCTTCAGAAGGTTGTGGGATTTTTTCAATTTTTGTTGCTTGTTCGATATTTTTAATTTGATCTAATGTTAAAACCAAGGGATATTCCTTTAGTTCATTAGTTAAAAAAGATGTGAATTCTTCTGGGTCGTCCTTGGCTAAGATATATTCTAATGTATCAGGTTGAACGAATGTTCCATGTTCTGAGAACGCATTAATTATTGATCTCATCCCTCTAATCCCACAAAAAATACTTTACAGTATTTTGGAATGAGTGTATGTCGCAGTAGGTTTTTAGAATTGCGGTTAAAACAAATAATTTGGTATTGATTGAGAATGTAAGGGTAAAGTATATAAAGATTGGTAAAAAAATGGCTTGAAAACGACCGGAATGAATTATTTTCGTAAGATGACAAATGGGGAGCACGATTAGAGAGGTTTTTTCAATATTTTTCGAAAGAAATATAAATAAGTGCAACCTACTTTTAGATATAGGCAAAAAGGAACATAACATGATAAGCATAAGAATCTACAAGCAGGGAAACGATGTGCTCATCGGTGCATGCGATGAAAATCTAATTGGGAAAAAATTTGTAGATGGAAAATTTCAGATAGACGTATCCAAGGAATTCTATGGGGGAAGACGGATAACTGCAGAAGTTCTAAAAAAATATCTTGAGGATGCGACAATCGCAAATCTTGTTGGAAAAAATACAGTGAACTGTGCCATAAAAATGGGTCTGGTCGATTCAGAATGCGTCATGAAGATAAAAGGCATACCACATGCCCAGATGGTAAGAATGAGAGTGTGAACGCTTAATCATCTTTTAATTTCATTTATTTTAGCAGTTATTTTATCGTAGTGACTTCCCATCCAATAGATTTTATCACATTTTGGGCAAAACCAGAATACATCATTGTTTTCGTAGATTTTTTCTGGAACTTTGTTCTTGACTTCGTTCTTCTTGATTTCTTCAAGAATGGTATTGCAAAGGGAGCATCTGGATAAAACTGCTTCTTTATCGATTGGTACGTCGTGTAAAACATGTTTTAGTTGGACATCTAAATCTGTTGATGAAATCTTAACAACTTGCATGTTTTGCTTTCTTCCTCTAAAAATTAGTTCTTTATCCCGTGTTACGAGGATGCGTTTTTCCTTTTTTGCAAGCTGCAACAATTCGCCGTCCTTAATTTCATTATTCGCATAAAACGTATCAAAACCAAAAAGGCGTAACCATTTTGCAAGTGTACCAAGCATTTGATCGCATAGGAACTTCATATTGCTATATTGTAATGGAAAGGAGGTTCTTTTCATTTTTCGTGCTGACATAATATTATTTGTAGTTAAATATTTAAGTTAGATAAACGTTACTAAAAATGAATTTGAGAAAAACTTTGAACACGTTTATTATATACCAAACCTCATTCAACCCCAAAAATAACTATTAAACATTGCCTATGAGGGGAAATGAAAAAGCAAACAAAGACAATTGGGATTGTATTATTTCTATTTTTATTAGTGATTTTTAGTTTCATCAGTGCGGGGCATTCATATCCCCATAATTTGTTAATGGAGGAAAAAAACAATACTCCAATACAGAAGATAAATCTAGTTGCAAGTAGATGCAACGTATGCGAAACAGAGGATAATGAATATAATCACTCTATAATGAGACCCGATTCTGAAACCCTAGCTCAGTGGATAGAACATTATAACAGCGCTCCAAAGGCAATTACCAGTACAGAATCAGAAACACAAATGAAAACAACTTTGGGAGGAGCTAATTTTAGTTTACTTTCTCACTTGGAATATACTCCTGACGAACGTAATCAGGGAAGCTGTGGCAACTGTTGGGCATGGGCCGGGACAGGTGTTCTAGGAATCGCTCTTGATGTTCAGGAGAACATAAAAGAAAGGCTTTCTGTACAGTATATAAACTCCTGTGAGTATGGTGTGATTGGAAAAATCTGTTGTGGAGGAGGTTGGCTATATGATCTGGCAGATTTCTATGAGAATACAAGTAAGGCCATTCCCTGGTCTAATACCAATGCTAGTTGGCAAGATGGTGATGAATCGTGTGATACGGGTTGTGGTACTATCTCTGCCAATCCCAGATACCCCATCACATCCATCAATGAAGAGACAATCATAACGCATGACGTAACCCATGCAGCAGCTATAGCCAACATAAAAAGTGTTCTTAATCAAGGTAAGGCAGTCTGGTTTGCTTTCTTTTTACCTACATCCACTAACTGGACGGATTTTTATGTTTTCTGGAATAACGGTAACGAGAGCAGTATTTATGATATCGATCAATCTTGCGACAATCCTTATGGCACAGGTGGTGGTCATGCTGTTCTTTGTGTAGGTTACAATGATAATGATATCAATAACTCATACTGGGTTATGTTGAATAGTTGGGGAAACTCAACTAGCCGCCCAAATGGTCTTCTCCATATAAATATGGATATGAATTATAGTGGCACAAATCCAGGAATTGAAGTTGACGGAAAGAATTACAGTTTTTACTGGCAGACGCTGAATGTGACCTTTGATATTGATATTCCTAAAGTCACTACAAACAACTCAGCCAATGTCGAAGAAACATCAGCAAAATTAAATGGATACCTACAAAGTAATGGCAGCGTAGATACTACCTGCTATTTCGTCTGGGACACCAATAGTGGAGAGCCATATGATGCTGGAAACCAATCTATGGAACTCATTGGAAATCAGACGGAGTTCAGCTACAATCTCACAAATCTTACAAAAGGTGAGCTTTATTACTATAACACAAAAGCAAATAACATTGCAGGATGGAATAACAGCGGAGGAGAATTTAAATTGCTTACCAGACCAGATCCTCTTACCTCATTTAGCGCAACTATGATAAACAGTTCAAAAATAGTTCTTGCATGGGCAGATTGTACAGGAGGAGATGGAGCATACATCGAATATGCCGCAGGTTCACAACCCGACCCATGGTATGTCGGAAATGGAACAGCTATTGATACTAACGGATATGTAACTACTCCGTTTAATCATACCAATTTACCACCAAACAAACATTATTACTATAAAGCTTGGACATACGCAGAAGACGACGGATGGAAGTCAAGTGGAAATATAACGGCACCTTTTGGTAATAACCCCCTGATTAAAAGCAATAAAACCAATGCATTACCAGTAATAACAGGAGAATTTCCGTCTGATGATAGTGCAGAGGTCGATAAAATGCAACCAGCCGTTAATGCAACTATTAAAGATCCAGATGGGGAACTTTTCAATTGGACAATAAAAGGCACAAATGTAATCGTAAATTTTTCAAATGATGATGAAAACGGGTCCAAATCTGTAAATCTTTCTACTCCTTTGCCATATGATGCAAATATCGTCTGGCATGTCAATGTTACAGACGGGCGTGACTGGACAAATACAACATATAATTTTACAACCAGAAGTAAGTATGTTCCTAATGCTCCTGTCTCATTAGATGCAGTATCTCACAATAGAACTCAGCTCAATCTTACATGGGATGTGGGAAGTATGGCAGATAAAACTCTCATTAAATACAAACAAGGAACAACTCCACCTACCGGAATTGCCGATGGTATCGAACTTTACAACCATACTGGAATATCTGTTGCTGTATGTAATCTCAGTTTCGATACCCAATATAGTTTCAAAGCATGGAGTTGGAACACAACTGATAGTATCTGGAGCGTTAATAATGCCACAAGTTCTGCAAGAACCGATGAAAATATTGCTCCTTCTTCCACCAATTCCAGTCCAGTTAATAACAGTCCGGACCAAGAATTATCAATTACGTGGGCAATCAATATCTCCGCTCCGAATGGAGACGTCTTTAACTGGAGTATAACCTGTAGCAATGGAAATACAAATAACTCAAACGATGACTCAGGTGGTGTAAAAAATCTTACTATCACTGGACTTAATTATAACACCACATACACAGTTTGGGTAAATGCTACGGATAGCTACAATTGGACAAAGGAATGGTTCAATTTTACAACAAGGCTCAAATATCTCCCCTATCATCCATCAAATTTTATGGCAACTGCAGATGGGGCAGATACAATAAAACTAACTTGGGCAAAAGGAAACAAAGCAGACAACACCTCTATCGAATGGAACTCTACTGAATATTGGCCAAGGGGGAATGGTACACTGATATATAATGGAACAGAAACAAGTTACCGACACACTAATCTAGATGAAAATACCCAATACTTTTATCAAGCATGGTCATGGAACGATACAGATGGTTGCTGGAGTATATCTAATGGTAGCAGTAATGCCACCACGGAAGAAAAATCTGGAGGTAATCCTAGCAGTGGTTGGTCACCACCTCCTATAATCAATCAGGAACCAAATGCAGATGCAGGTGGACCTTATGCTGGATATTCCGGTATCGCCCAGACGTTTGACGGTTCGGGAAGTAATGACTCAGATGGTAACATAATCTTCTATGAATGGAACTTTGGGGATGGCACTACAGGAACAGGTGAACAACTTGTCCACATCTATAAAAATGTAGGAAATTACACAGTAACATTAACCACTACCGACGATGATAGTGCAATTTCAGAAAATACAACCTATGCTTCCGTAAGCAATCTCCCACCTAAAAAACCGATTTTAGACGGGGTTACAAATGGAACACAAGATACATCGTATGAATATACTATTGTTTCCACAGATCCTAACAACGATACTATAAGATACATAATTGACTGGAATGACAATTCAAATAATACAAAAACCAATCTTGTCAAGAATAACACTATTGAACATGTAACACACATTTGGAAATCAGCTGGAATATATGACGTAGGGGCATATGTCACAGACAAAAACAATGCATCATCGGAAAGCGCGGAACTAATCGTTTTGATTGATATACAGTATTGTAATTACACTGGATACCTTATTGATCACAACGGCGATGGGACATATGATTCATTCTATTGTAACGAAACATGGAAAGAAACAGCAGTCAAACAGAAGGGGGAAGAATATTTGATAGATAGCAACGATGATGGTAATTGGAATTATACCTTTGATTCTGTAAAAGGATTCGCAACTTATCAAAAAAAGGATTTAAAGGAAACTCCCGAGTTCGGCATCATCCTCGTTTTCTGTGCAATAGCGCTGCTTTTGTTCATTGAAACAAAGTTAAAGAAATGATCCGATAAAGATGATTTTATAAGGAATTTAACATTATCAATATGGTAAAGTAGGAGATGCCAAAATATGAAGGAAGGTTACTTACAAGCAAAGATTGCCGAGCTCAATGACAAGTGCAAACAGATAGACCAGATGATCTCAATGGAAAAATCCAAACTTTTGCTATTGCAGGAGCAGGTCGGAGGTTTTAAGGAGCTTTTGAAAAAGTTAAAGAACATAGAAGAGGTAAAAGAACAGACAGTCAGTCACATAAACGAAGAGAATGAAAAACTCATAAAAAGGCACATCGAAGAATTATCAAAAAATGTTACAGATATCATTGAAACATCGCTAAAACACAAAACACAAAAAATCGACGAAACATTAAATTATCTGAGAAAGCGAGAGGGAGAGATAAACCAGCAGGCAGA
>Ga0307431_1000924_pt1 | contig 17811 bp, 11 predicted proteins | sample SalMarWE160170MG_FD_202155 | JGI IMG/M metagenome (GOLD analysis project Ga0307431, IMG submission 202155) | Salt marsh sediment microbial communities from the Plum Island Ecosystem LTER, Massachusetts, United States - WE1603-170 | ecosystem: Environmental > Aquatic > Marine > Intertidal zone >...
GTCCATGCCGTCGATATCGGGGCCGCGGACCAGGTTAAACATTTTTTCGATTGCCTTGAGGCCTCCGCTGTATCCCAGCCTCCTCAGGAAGAATCGCAGGTCTATGTGGGCAGTGGGGAGGCTTATATTCGGGAATTGCTTTCGGATAAAGGGCAGGTCGAATTGCGACCCATTAAAGGTGATTATGAGATCATAGCGGCCGATCTCTATTTCAAAGGCATCCAGGTTGATGCCCTGTATGTAAGTCTTGACCTGCGCTCCATCATAGATGCCGATAACGGTTATCTCGTCAATCCCCTCGTAGAGCCCGCTCGTTTCAATATCAAGGTATACCGCCTTCTGCTTGAAGGCGCCGAATATCCGCCACAGCTCTCCGGGGGAGAGCCTCTCACGGAAGAACCGGATGTTATCCTTGTTTTCAAGAGAGGCCTCGAGATTCCGGCGCACAAAGGCATCCCGACCAGGACTAAACAGCGCCTTCTTGGTACCGAGGTAGTGATTCCAGGTGAGGATATCCTGCTGCCAGAGGCGCTGTTCGGTCTTCGGACCAATGCCCGGGATGTGAATAAAGGTTCTCTCCAGCAAGGTATTACCCTCTTTCTTGCTCTGCTACTATGTATTCGCCGTTCTATCTCTCGCCCGCTCCCTCTCAACTCTATTCGAGGTCGCTTGAGCTCACAGAGCTCGTAGGTTTGTTTGCCCGATTTTTTCCCGGTAGAAGACAGCAGGACAATATCCGTGAAAAATCAGGCCAAATACTCTGCGGCTCAGCGGGCTCTGTGAGAGATAGAGACGCAGCTATTTCCATTGTACAATATTCGCCAAGCCGTGGATTCCATAGAGCGGCTCGCCGTGGCCGGGATAAACGGTCTGCACCTTCAAGGGCAAGAGCTTCTGAAAGGATTCCTTGATCTTCTCGGAGTCGGTGCAGAAGGTGTTCAGCTCGCCCCTGCCCCTCATATTGAGGATCGTATCACCTGAGATCAGGATCCCCTCATCCTCCCGATAGAGGCAGATGCTGTCAGGGGTATGGCCCGGGGTCTTGATCAGGGCCCAGTGAGGCAGGTAAGGGAGCATATGCCCTTCCTTCAGGGTACATTCAGGGGAGTAGCGGGTCGGCAGGAGGTTTCTCAGGAGGGGCAGGGGAATGGCGACCTTGTCGCTTGCAAGGGAGGCTGCAATATTCCTGAGGTGATTCCGCTCTGCCATGAGTACCGGCACCAAACCCTTGAGCCATCTGGCCAGAGGGAAGAGGGCGATCTTCTTTCTCCTTTGAAGGTAGTCCCCGACCGCAGTGAAGAAACAGACCCTTACTTCCGGGAAGAGCCGGACCATCCTGGATATGCCCCCTACGTGGTCTATATGGAAGTGGGTGGCGGTCACCATCCGAAGGGGAGGAAGGGTTCCCGGTTTCTCATGCAGATAGTTATAGATAGTGTCGGCTGCTGCTGAGGTGCCCACATCAACGGCAACGAGGGAATTTCTGTCCTCTATGAGATAGGTATTGGCATATCCGCCTTGTATGAGATGGACGGGCATGATTTTCACATGCTGTGTAACTGTAAAGGAGGTATGTTAAATGTCCTCGATCAACTCATATGCCTTGGAAAGAGCGTCTTTCAGTGCGGAGACCTTTGTGCCGCCGCCCTCCGCCATATCCTTCCTGCCCCCTCCCTTCCCGTCAACGAGGGGTGCGAGCTTACTGATAATGCGGCCGGCATGAAACCGTTCGACCAGATCGGGCGTTACCCTGCACAGCAGGAACACCTTGCCGTCGCCCCTGGCGCCGAGCACGATTATACCCGAGCTCAACTTATCTTTCAGATGATCGCCGAATTCCCTCAGATCCCTGGGACTATGGACTGTGATCTCCTGGCTGATCACCTTGATGCCGTTTACCTCTCTGGCAGTCCCCATGAGCTCCTCGGATTGTCTGGATGCGAGCCTGGATTTGAGGGTCTCGATCTCGCGCTCCTGTTCTTTCTGCTCATTGATAACATGCTCGACCCTCGCGATGAGCTGCTCCGGAGTGGTTTTGAGCATGTTCGCTAAAGTCTTGAGGTTATCCGTTTTTGACTGTATCTCCCTAATGGCCCCTTCGCCGGTAAGGGCCTCGATCCTCCTAACCCCCGAGGACACCGCTCCTTCGCTTACGATAAGGAAGGGCCCTATATCTCCTGTAGCGTGAACATGAGTCCCCCCGCAGAGCTCCCTGCTCACGCCGTCCCCTACGGTCACGATCCGTACCTCGTCGCCGTATCGTTCCTCAAAAAGTGCGATCGCATCCTGCTTAAACGCCTCCTCCCGCAGCATCACCTGGGTGGTGACCGGGAGATTTTTCTGGATGGTGAGGTTTACAAGCATCTCGATTTCTTGCAACCTCTCGCCGGGTATATGGGCGAAGTGGGTAAAGTCGAACCTCATCCTTTCAGGGCCCACGTGGGAGCCCGCCTGTTTCACATGCTCTCCCAGGGTCTCCCTCAGGGCGGCCTGAAGCAGGTGGGTCGCTGTGTGGTTACGGGCCGTATTGGTTCTCCGCCGTTCATCAACGGCGGCCTCGACTGCGTCTCCCACGGAGACGGCGCCCTCGATGATCCTTGCCTTGTGCACGACCAGGTTGGTGAGGTATCTGACCGTGTCGGCGACCTCAAGGCTCGCGTTATCATTGCCGATCCATCCCGTATCTCCCACCTGACCTCCTGCCTCGCTGTAAAGGGGGCTCTGATCGAGAATCACCTCTATCTCTTCTCCCTTACGGGCTGAATCAACCTCCCTGCCATCCTTGAGTAATGCGAGAATCTTGGCCCGGGCCGTGAGGGTTTCATAGCCCAGAAATTTCGTGCCGATGCCTCTTGCCTCAAGCCGTAGGTAGACCTCCGGCACCTGCTCTTCGCCGCTTCCCTTCCAGCTTCTCTGAGAGGCGGTCCTCTGCTCAGCCATGGCCTGCTCGAATCCCTTCAGGTCCACGGTGAGACCTTCGTCACGGGCAATATCCCGGACGAGGTCGGGCGGAAACCCGAACGTGTCATACAGGGTGAACACCAGGTCGCCAGGGATGGTGTGCTCGTCCTTGGCGTGCAGTTCATCAAGGCCCTCTCTCAAAAGGGAGAGGCCGTGAAAAAGGGTGCCTGCGAACCGCTTTTCCTCGTTTATCATCACCTCATGGATGAATTTTCTCGATTGGATGAGCTCCGGATAGGCGCCTCCCATCTCATCGACCACCCTGTCCGTGAGGCGATGAAGGAAGGGCTTGTCCAAGCCGAGCAGGTGCCCGTACCGTACGGCCCGGCGAATGATCCTCCTGAGCACGTAGCCCCTGCCCTCGTTGGAAGGCATGATCCCTTCGGCGATCAAAAATGCGGCGGCCCTGCTGTGATCGGCAATCACCTTGAAGGATATATCGCTTTTCGCATCCTCGCCGTACCGGATGCCTGCCAGCTCCTCGGTGAGGCCGATGATCCCCGAGAAGAGATCCGTTTCGTAGTTGGAATGGACCCCCTGCATGACCGCTGACAACCTCTCAAGGCCCATGCCGGTGTCGATATTCTTGTTTTTCAAAGGGCTCAACGTGCCGTCCGGGGCCCTATCGAACTGGGTGAAGACCAGGTTCCATAGCTCGAGGTACCGATCGCACTCACAGCCGACCCCACAATCAGGCTTACCGCATCCGACTTGAGGGCCTTGATCGAAATAGATCTCCGAGCAAGGGCCGCATGGTCCGGTTTCCCCCATAGCCCAGAAATTTTCCTCCTCGCCGAATCGGACGATCTTCTCGGCAGGCACCCCGATCCTTTCATTCCAGATCTTGTACGCCTCATCGTCATCGGTGTAGATGGAGACCCAGAGCTTTTCCTCAGGCAGCCCGTAGCCGATGGTCAACAGCTCCCAGGCCATGTCAATAGCCCCCTCTTTGAAGTAATCGCCGAAGGAGAAGTTTCCCAGCATCTCGAAGAAGGTATGGTGCCGGTTGGTATGGCCCACCTCATCGAGGTCGTTGTGTTTCCCACCGGCCCTCATGCATTTCTGGCAACTCGCAGCCCTCGTGTAAGGCCTCTTCTCAAGGCCGAGGTAGAGGTTCTTGAAGGGGACCATGCCGGCATTGGTGAAAAGCAGCGTCGGGTCATCCTGCGGGATCAACGAGGCGCTCATCACGATCTCATGCCCGTGTTTTTTAAAATGCTGTAAGAATGTATCTCTGATTTCCCTGCTATCCATATTCATATGATAAGAACTCCCTTTTTATAGGTCGAGATATAGGCGATTTTGCCTTGTGTGTAAAGGGTTAAGTGAACGCATTATGTGGTATACTTTCATTTTAAGCGGACCTGCCTGCCGGCAGGCAGGGATGAGATCGAAGATGGGAAGGCATTCAAAGGTGGGGAACGTAGAGCTGGGGCCATATATTCGTGGAAAGGACGACCGCTACTCGAAAAAAGGATATACCTCTCGCCCCTCCGGGCCAGAGGCTGACATCGCCACCCAATTGGAAAAATCAGGCGTGGTGGCCTTGGGGTTTCCCCTGTGTCATGGCCTCTTCAGCCGCCTGTACCCCTTTTTGGTTTTTGGCCCCTCTCGACCAGGGTCAGTTCGTAGGATTCCAGATACCTCCTTTCCTGGTTTGCCTTTTTCGTCTCAAATAGATTCGCCCCCTGGCCAGGATCTCTGGGGTAGGGCCGGGTCAAGGATATCTACATAGGATTCCCGGATCCCGGAGTCGTCATCCACGACCAGTATTCGTTTGTTCTTTTCCAGGGTTTTCCTCCTTGCGGCCCATGCGGCTGAAGGGAAGGCGCACCAGCACCCTGGTCCCTTTTCCCCTGCCTTCACTGCTGATATTCAATGTTCCGCCGCTGGCCTCCAGAAACATGTGGCAATAGTAAAGTCCCACCCCGGAAGACCCTTTTCGGGATTGCCCGAATCGGTAAACTGCCGCCAGATGTTCAGGCTCAATGCCTATGCCGTTATCCTCGACCTCGATGCACACGTATTCTTCTTCCCGATAGGATCTCAGGGCGATTACCCTCTCCTTTCCCTCCCTGGCGACCTCCTCAACGGCCTCGTAAGCATTCTTGATCAGATTGACCAAAACCTGCACCAACCGGCTCTTGTCTATCACGATCTTCGGCAGACCCCTCATGAGATCTTTTCTAACACGAATATCCCTTTTGTCCAGGGCGCCAGCCTGCATTTGGAGGGCATCTTCTATCAAGACGTTCCCATCGCCCAGCTCTTTGATGCTCATTTCCTTCGCAGCATATCTCTGCTGTAAAGTCAGGATGTCGGAAATGTACGTCAAGACCTTTTCAAACTTTTGTATTGCCTCATCCCTTGCCTTTACACTCGCCTTCATTGCATCAACGGCCCTGCCCATGAACGAAAAGACTTCCTTGCCTTTCGGATCTTCATGAATATATTGCTGGATGTCTCCCGCATGCTCTTTCAAATCAAGAAAAGATCTTTGAATATACATAGACAGTTGCTGTAGATTATCCTCTTTCATCACTTCCATATGGACCCTGACGGGGGTGACGGCATTGCCGATGTTGTGAAGAATCATGGACGAAAACTGGGCGCGGCCTGCATCCAACGCCTTGTTGACCAATTCCTTTTGTGCGTTTTCAAGTTCACGGGTCCTCTCGGCAACCCTCTGTTCCAGATATTGGGTATACTCTTTCACCTCTGCCCGGGATTTTCTCAGGGCCGCCAGCATCTCATTGAAGGTCCGCCCGAGTTCCCCGATTTCATCGCCTGAATGGATCTCGACCTTTTTGTTCAGGTTGAAATTATCCCTCCTGATCTCCTCTACCACAGAGACCAACCGGCCGAGGGGCCGGGTCACCCACCTGGAAAGGGAAAGAAAGATCACTGAAACGGCAAACAAGAAAAAGACCGCGGCCACTACGGCAGCATGGCCGATGATGGGCCATCTCTTTTTCAAGATGACCTCTGCGGGAAATCCCACCTCCACAGCAGGCAAATGCTCTGCGGCCGGCCCGAAAACGGGCAGAACGATATTGTAGTAGTCTTTTCCCCCCTCCGAATGGAGATAAGCTGTTTCTCCCAGGCCTCGAAAGGTCTTCAGAAGGGCGTCAGAGCTTATTTTTCTGCCCTGTTCTGACTGATCGTTATGAAAAAGGATTCGGCCGCTCCTGTCGACGACCATGGCATAGGACAGGCCATAGGTTTGCACCGCTTCCCGGCATTGGTCTTCGAAGCCTACCAGTTCATCCAGGGGGATCCCCAGTTCCAGAATCCTGAGCAATTGGGCTCGCAAGGTGTTTCCTATGAGCCCGGCCCTCGAGTTCAGGGCCTCTGTATATTCTTCAATGAACATACGGCTGTTCAGGAAGGTATTTGCCCCGAGGGCCACGAACAGGATGGCCACGATAATCAGAGCGATCTTGGCCCGTAAACGAATATTCATCTATTTGTCCCATTCAAATTCCGTAACGACCTTGGAACTCAGCAACAGGGTGCTCCTCACCCGGATGCCCAGCTTCCTCGCCCTTGCAAGGCTGACCATTGGCCGGCCCTTGATGGTCGGCTTCATCGGGTAACTCGATGGACTCTTGCCTTCTACGAGAATCCCCCTCGCGATCCTGCCCGCGGCAAGGCCTTGTTCGTAACCGGAGACGACTACAGCGCACAGGGTTCCGTAGAGAATCCGGTCCGCCCAGAAGCTGAAATCAGGGAGCCGGCTGTTTTCCGCGGTCCATTTCAACACCGTCTGCCAGGGAACATTGGAACCCCTGTTATCTTCGAAGGTATGAATCCCCAGAAGGCCGAGAGCATCCGCCCTAGCCTGGTACGCTTTTATCCTTGTTTTGTAATCTTCAAAGGTCTGAATGACGTCATAACTAATGAATTGGACATGCGGGAGTTGGGCAGATGCCTTTTCTTTCATCCTCCCGATAACCCCTTTCCATGTTGGATCTTCATCGATAATAACGCCGATCCTGGAAATGGTGGGCTTTATCTCTTTCAAGAAAGCGACCGTCTCTACAAAATGCTCCTGCTCCAGCACGCCGGTGACATTTTTGGCCCCCACAAATCCGTATTTCCCGGGATCGACATTGACCCCGGCAAATACAAAAGGAATATCGCTGCCTGTGTAGTGCTTTGTTACGTATTTCTGGGCGTTATCGTCCGTCGTGTAGACCAGATTAGGTTTCCAGTTGTCGATCAGGTCCCTCGCTTGCCTGCCCGCCTCCTGTTTCCACTCATCCGTGCTCTTGTGCTTGGAGTCCATCTGAAAGACCCTGTATTCAATATCGAGCCCGTTTAACCCCTCTTTGAAGCCGTTGAACATGTCATCGGTCCATTCCTCCAGCTCATATTCAGTGAACCCGGAGGCCATGACGACCTTGATATTCGGATCTTCCTCACGGATTTGTCTTGCCGTCTCCATTCCATCAATACCCGGCATCTTCAAGTCGATAAAGGCAACCGCGAAATGGCGGCCTTCCTTTACCACCTCTTGAACCGCCCAGACCGCATCCAGAGCTCTTTTCAAATAGGTCTTTATGGTGATCGCCTTTTTTTAGCCCCTTATCATCAACATCCAATAAAAGGAGAACTCACGGCCATTATTTATCCAGTTCAACCCTGACCGCCAGCCCGATTTTCTCTAAACTGTAAGGCTTTTTTATATATCCCCCGCCTCCCATCTTTTGAAGCTCCTTAACGCGCTCCGTTTCAGAATATCCGCTGGCGATTATGGCTTTCTGCCCGGGATGCAATTCCAGGATTCTTTTATAGGTCTCAAATCCGTCTATCCCGGGATCCATAATCATATCCAGGACCAGTAAATCCGCTGTATGGTCTTTCATATATTCGACCGCTTCTTCACCGCTCGAAACCGCCGTGACCCTGTAACCCAGCCTTTTCAGCATCCCGGAAAGAATTATTCTCTGTTCTTTCACATCATCAACAATCAAAATTGACTCTCCCCTGCCCATATAGTCTTCAATAGATAACACGGGTTCCTCTCTGGGAGATTCTTTTTCGGTGGCGGGAAAATAAAGTGTGAATGTGGTTCCTTTCCCTTCGGTACTCTGAACATCTATATTCCCTCTATGGTCTTTGACCGTTCCCCAGACAACAGCCATGCCCAAACCTGTGCCGCTTCGTCCCATAATTTTCTTTGTATAAAAAGGCTCATAGATCCTTTCCATATCTTCAGGGGAGATCCCTATTCCTGTGTCTGATACAATGAGTGTCACATAATCACCCTTTTGGAAATGGTCATAGCCTTTTATGGGGTGATCCATATACCGGTTTGCTGTGGATATGAAAATCTTTCCTCCCTCAGGCATGGCCTCAGCCGCATTCGAGACCAGATTCATAACAGTCTTGGACAGATGAACCGGCGAACCCATAATATTTTTCAACTTGTTTTTAAGATCAGCCTCCAACTCTATTCCGGGATGGTATAATATGAGGTTTTCATATTCAGGGCTGTTCAAATAATCGGAAATGATACGGTTCAGATTGACCACCTCTATAACCGGGACCCCTCTTCTTGCCAGGGTCAATAAATCCTGTACAATGGCGGCAGCCTTTTCTCCTGAGCGCTGTATCGTCAAAATAGGCCCTCTTAATGGGCTGTCCTTTGGGATATCCATGAGCAAAAGCTCAGGATAGCTCACGAGACCGGACAGGATATTATTGAGATCGTGAGCAACACCCCCTGCAAGTGATCCAATGGCCTCCATTTTCTGGGCCTGGAGGAGTCGCGCCTCAAGGCGTTTTTTCTTTTCCTCTGCCTGCTTGCGCTCGTTGATCTCAACCCTGAGTTGATCGTTTGCTCCCTTCAGCTCTGCAGTCCTTTCTTCAATTCTTCTTTCCAATTCCTCATGGGCCTTTCGCAGATTTTTTTCAGCCTCTTCCAGTTTTATGGTTTTCTCTGTGAGTTCAAAATTTTGCTCCCGCAATCTTATTCTGTTTTTTTTCTGGACTATGGCTGTGTATGAAGAAATGTATGCGACAACCAGAAGTAAGGCGGTCACCACTGCGAGGATCATAACCTGGTTCGGCCACGGAGGATATAACGACGTGAGGACCCCCTGATGCGGAAGGAAACCGAAGTGTTCGGCTACCACGACAAAGCTGAAACTGGCCGAACACAGAATGGACACCACAAAAGGGAACCCTCGCGGCGCTATAAGGCCTAAATACGTTATCAGGGCGGCATAGATGGGGGTGAGATACAAGGCTTCAATACCGCCCATAAAATAAATAACGGCCGTGTACCCGAAGATCTCAAGCACGTTGATCAGCATTGAAAAGGCGTTGTATAGGTTTCTGCGTCTGCTGTGTTTCAATATCAAAAGAAAGGGCGGGTTTATTAAGATGAGGTATAGGACTGACAGTGTAATACCGCTTATGTGATTGATTCTGATCTGGTTCAGCAGAAAAGCGACCAATGCGAATATCCACATCACCACACTGGCCCCAGAACGGGTAAGGGCTCCTTGAAAATGCCTCCTGTAAAGGATCTCAAAGGAATCGCCGGACTGTACGGCCTCATCATATTGATTTCGTTCTGTCATCTCCTAAACCTTTTTCGCGCCTTCTTTGCTCATGAAGCCGGATAGGCTTTGTTGATTCAGCGCACCGTAAACCGTTTTGGAAATGATCTTCAGGACATAGGGTGAGAAATGCAAATAACCCCTTGAAATCAAATAATTAATATCTTCAGACATGAGCATGGCGGCAGCCCTAACTTTGGTGCCCGTATTTCCCAGTATATTGGATACTTATCGACCCATTTGCCACCAAGCTTTAATCAAAGATAGGTGCTTGATATTATTCAACATGCCATCTATAGGCGGGCAGCTTGCCAAGAAGGTTTGCTTGATCCTTTCTGTTCCTGGCTCATGTCAAAACAGGAAGCGTCAAGGTCGGACTTGAACCCAAAATATCTTGGAATGGTCATTTTAATGCATGCCCTTTTACCTTAATCTGTCTCCCCAAGCTCCTGCTTCAGCTTCATAAAATAGTCTTTGATGTATTCCTAGTCTTCCTGGGCCAAGTATCGTGACTCGTCCAGAGCCAGCCCCTCCCATCGGGCCTCAACATCCTCAAGTCAATGGGACAAGTCTGCTCTTGACTCATAGTAGTTCAGTACGCATCTAGTGCGGTACGAAATAAAGGGCTTTGTCGGCGTCATGGAGAATGATTGGAGCAAGAATGGCTTAAGGATCAAGGCACACCGCTCAGGTCTGCGAATAGGAAAAGGAAAGGCCCGGATCATTTTAAAATCCGGGCCTCTTAGTTGGTGGTGGGTATGTGGTGGATTAGGCAGCTATAGTGAACTCAATCAATAAGGAACCTATACACGGGATATTAACACAACAAAGCCAACAAACTAGAAAAACGGTGGTTGTGTTTATTGAGTTTCCCCTTGGGGGGTATCCGTTTTTTCACCCATGCCGAGCTTTTCCCTCACCCTGCGGGTAATCTCGTTCATAACGTCCTTATGCTCGGTCAGAAACCTCCTGACATTCTCCCTGCCCTGACCGATCCTCTCTTCGTTAAAGGAATACCAGGCACCGGATTTTTCGATAATATCGTGATCCACTCCGAGGTCGAGCAGGTCGCCCTCCTTTGATATCCCCGTGCCGTAAATGATGTCGAACTCCGCCGTTCGGAAGGGAGGGGCGACCTTATTTTTCACTACCTTCACCCTGGTCCTGTTCCCGATTGCCTGGTCCCCCTCTTGTATAGAGGCGATTCTGCGTATGTCGAGGCGCTGGCTTGCGTAGAACTTGAGCGCATTCCCGCCTGAGGTAGTCTCGGGGTTTCCGAAAAATACGCCCACCCTCATCCTGATCTGGTTCGTAAAGATCACGCACGTCATGGATCTGTTGATGGTGGCAGCCAGTTTCCTCAAGGCCTTGGACATCAGTCGGGCCTGTAGTCCCACCTGCTGGTCTCCCATCTCCCCCTCAATCTCAGCCCGTGGCACAAGGGCTGCAACGGAGTCGATCACCAGGACATCCATGGCGCCGCTTCTGACCAGGATCTCGGCGATATCCAGGGCTTGCTCACCGCTGTCTGGTTGGGAAACGAGGAGTTCATCAACGTCCACGCCCAATCTCCTGGCATAGGCGATATCCAGGGCATGCTCGGCGTCGATAAATGCAGCCATCCCATGCTGTGCCTGGGCCTCTGCAATGATGTGGAGGGCCAGGGTGGTTTTTCCCGAGGACTCCGGCCCGTATATCTCAACCACCCTCCCCCTTGGCACACCACCGATACCAAGGGCATGATCCAGGGCAAGCGATCCGGTGGAGATTACCGGTATATCTACCACTGCTCCGTCGTGCCCTATCTTCATGATAGAGCCCTTTCCGAACTGCTTTTCGATCTGGCTGATCGCGAGGCCAACCGACTTTTCTTTCTCGTTATCCATTGCCATGATAATCCCCCTTTTTACCGAAACCGTGCCTAGCTATGGAGCCACTAAGGTGCAAAAAGTATAAATATGACAACGTCGTAAAAAGTCTTCTCATCGTCATGCCGGACTTGATCCGGTATCCAGAATTTGTTGAATTTACTGGATTCCGGCTTCCACCGGAATGACAGAAAATTGAAACAATGACTTTTTACGAGACCATCAAATATAGTGTATTCCCTATCTGAAAGGAAAAGAGCATTGTAAGAAAGGCATAAGAAAATATTTGTTTATTCTTGGTGCCTTTGTGTCTTAGTGGCTCAGCTTGTTATTCCGTTTTTAACGGCCACGAAGCCATTTTCGTATACACCGGGCCGCTTGGCTTGAGGTCGCTCTTGAAGAGCACGAGTTCATCGAGCGAGTATAGCTCACTGGCTATATCATGGTACCGCTCGAGGACCCGTTTGAGCTCTTCATCATCATCCAGCCTATCCTTGAAACGGCCAAGCGTAAGATGGGCTTGAAAGGCCCTTTTTTCCTCCCGCAGGCCGAATACTGTGAGCGCCTGCTGGAGTTCATCCCTCAGCCTCGACAACCCTTCTCTGTCTCCATCGAAGCCGATCCAGAGAACCCGTGGTTTCCTGAAGTTGGGGAAAACGCCCACCCCGCTGAGCTTGACCGCAACCCCTGTAAAACCCCTTACCACAGAGCCTACCGTTTCCTTCAGATCTTCTACTACGTTTGCCTCTATCGATCCAAGGAAAACGATCGTGAGGTGGATATTTTCCACTCGTACCCACCGTGCCGGAAGCCTTGATTTCCTCAACTCCCTGGAGATCTCCTCGATCTGCTCTCGAATCTCCGGGGGCAGCTCAAATGCCAGGAATGAACGGATACCCATAGAGATATCTCCTCACCCAATCAAGGGCCATTTCAGATGAATGTAGTTTGACCTTGTCCCTCTCTCCTGAAAAGCGATAGCAGGCGGAGAATGTCTGCTCGTCGGCGGAAAGGCCGATATAGACGGTGCCCACCGGTTTGTCGTCGGTTCCTCCCTCAGGCCCGGCAATGCCCGTGACCGCAAGGCCTATATCGGTGTGAGCGGTCCCCTTGATTCCCTCTGCCATCTCCCTCACGGCCTCATCGCTCACTGCGCCATATGCAGTGAGGATTTCCTGTTTTACCCCCAGCATCTCAACCTTCGATCTATTGCTGTACACGGTAGCGCCCCTGTCAAAATACACCGAGCTTCCCGGTATGGAGGTGATCCTGTGGCCGATGAGGCCGCCTGTGCACGATTCGGCTACCGATAGGGTCATCCTCCGCTCTTTGAGCATCTCTCCCACGACTGCCTCCATGGTTTGCTCATCCGACGCAAAGACATAGGGCCCCAGGAGATGCCGTATTTCCTGCTCAGCCTTCTGGAGTTCCCTGTCAATCTGATCATCCTCCTTTCCTCGAACCGTAATGGTGATATGGTTCTCAGGGAAGGAGGGATAGAAACCGAAGATCACTGTATTCAGTTTATCGCTCAGCCCTTCAAAGGCGTCGGCTATCTGGGATTCGCTCATCCCGTAAACCTTGAGCAATCTGTGTCGAGGGATCAGTCTGGGCTTGTGTTTCTGGAGGAGATCGGGAATAACGGCCCTGTTCATGAGTTCCCTCATCTGCTCAGGCACGCCCGGCAGGAAGTAGAGGTGACGATCGCCCCGAGAGATCGAAAACCCGCACATCTCCCTGTTGGGGTCCAAGATCCTGGCACCCTTGGGAAGCCATGCCAACTTCTCAAGGGAGGGGGACCAGGAGAGGCCCAACCGAGCTATGCTCTCCATTATATGAGCGAGAAGGTCTTGATCGAGCACGAGGGGTCTCCTGAAGACCCGGGATACGGCCTCGGTCGTCCGATCGTCCTCAGTGGGGCCCAATCCACCCGTTACGATAACAACCTGGGATTTTTTCACCGCTGCCCTCAGGGCAGAGGATATGGAAGGGTAGTTGTCGCCGACTGTCCTGATTTCACTGACCAGGAGCCCGCGGGAAAGAAGACAGCCCGAGGCATACCAGCCATTAAGGTCTCTGGTCTTTCCCGAAATCAGTTCATCGCCGATAATGATGATCTCCATTGACATGGTTTCTTCCGCGTTACGTATGAAAGGCACAGTAGCTGTCAACGCTCTTTTTTCATAGCTTCCTCAATTCCCGCATTGTGCCCTCGTTTTATCTCATCAAGAGACTAAATATACAATCAACCCTACACATACAAGGGCGTACACGCCGGCAAGGAGGTCGTCGAGAACGATCCCAAGACCGCCTCTCGTGATTCCCTCTAACTTCTTTATTGGAGGTGGTTTTAGGACATCAAAGAACCGGAATAGGCAGAAACCTGCTGCCAGCGTGAGCCATGTGAAAGGGAAAAAGATAGTGGTAAGCAAAAACCCCGCAACCTCATCAATAACTATCTCTCTGGCATCACCCCTGCCCAGGATACTTTGGGCTCTCCATGATGACCAGATGGCCCCGCCAACGATTATTGCCATAGAGATGATCTTGCACCAGGTACCCAGCTCCATGATAATGAAATACAGCGGCACTGCGCCCAATGTACCGAAGGTGCCGGGCATTACGGGCAACAGACCTGCGCCGAACCAGACGGACAGAATCAAGGCAACCTTGTCCGCAGGGCGAACCCCTTTGAGTACCTTTATTACTTCTAATCTATCAGATTGAGCCTGAGACATCAACCAAGAATACACCTTACTGGGTTAATCCCATTTGGTTTCCCAAGGCACGGGAGAACACACGTATCGTTAACAGAGCGATGGTGAGCAAGTCAAAGCTTTTCTCCAGGATATGTGGGATTCTCACCTGAGGCCTTTTTCACTATGACTGATCTTTGGGCCTACGAGTCTTCCTGAGCTTGGGTCTTCACCAGGGCCCGGAACTCCTTGAGAAGGAGCGGGTGGTAGAGTTCTGCTGCCTTGCGATCCATCCAATTGATTGCCCCGGTCATGGACACGGCCTTTCGCTTCGGACGGTTTCTCCGGAGGTTATCATAGGAATTGGTGATAAAGGTTATCATGCTCGCCATGTTGAGCGGCCTGGGGCTTTCCTGCTTTGGGTAACCCCCACCGTTATACTGGAGATGGTGCTCATAGGCGACAATAGGCACGAGATCGGGCATTCCCGGTGAAGACAACAATATTTCAGCGCCGCGAATGGGGTGCTCGTATTGGAGCTTCTTCTCGTCCAGGGTAAGGGTCGAGGTCTTGGTCAGAGATACCGAGGGAGATGAGTAGAGACCGATATCGTGGAGCAAGCCGGCGAGGCCCGTCTCTAGAATCGTATCCTCCTTGAGTTCGAGCATCCGGGCGAGCGCCATGGACAAGGCCGAGACATTAATGGCATGGACATAGGGGTCTGGATCGCTGCTTCTCCGGAGAATGAGCTTTTTAAGGGGCATCTCCCCGGTTGCCACCATCCTGTAGATGGTCTCCGTGGTCTCCTTTGCCATGGTTACCTTGGCCTCGGAAAGAGACCCCTCAAGATCCGTGAACATATCCTTGAGCTGCCCGGCGAAGGGGAGTGCGGATTGGCCGGCAGTCTGGAGGGCACTGGCGATCTCCTCGTGAGAGAGCTGATCCCCGGTATCGTAAGGAAGGCTTCCGGCAAGTATATGGGGCAGGGTCTCCTGGTTTTTGGAGATGATCAGATCTGCATCGCTGGGATTCTTCAAGAGAGGCAGCAAGAGCCTTAAGAAGCGAATGAGCTCCTTGTTGCTGAAGCCGCGGCGAAAGGTGATCCGCTGGAGCTTCATGTCCTCCATGCGCTTAATAAACTGTGCGAGGGTGTTGCTCAGCTCTGGGAGAGAGGTATTCTCCACAACTATCTCCCCGCCGATAAATATGAGAGAGAGTGTGGATCGCTGTTCCAGGAATTTACTCGCCCGTTGGAAGAAGCCGCTCACCTTTTTCTCGGTTTCGGGGTGATCCTCGGGATAGAGGGAAAGGGCGCGGAGGCTCCCCACGAAACTCACGCAGAGGTCCCGATAGAACTTATAGAGCTTTTCATCTTTAGCCTGCGCGCTCATGACTATCCCCTCTCGCATTATAGAAGTTCCTGGCAGAGTTTTTTAAGCTCTCCCCGCCCTTTATCTGCAACCTGTTGCAGGGCCTCTCTTGCCTCATCCGTGCCGATTTCTGCCAGGGCCTTGACAGCGGCGATTTGCTGTTCTTTCAACTTTTTGGTTTTCAAAAGTCTTTTATGCAGTGCTATCTCAGTTAAACGAGGCACCATGCGTTCTGCGTGGAGATGCCCGATGGCGGCGGTCGCCTTAAGGCGAATACCGTGGTCCTTATGGTTCAACAATTTCTCCACAAAAGGGGCCAGTTTGTCTTCTTTGGATAGTGCGACCAGTGTGAGAAGCCGGGGGAGCATGCGGTCCGAGGCCCCCCGCAATCTGCTGCTTAAAAGGTCGCCGAGGACCGGACCCAGTGTCGCCAAGGTGGTCGAGATCCATTGTATTCGAGGGCTGTCATCGTCTTTTGCCTCACCCAGGAGATCTATGAGAAGCGATCCTGACTTGTCCTGATAGAGTTGGCAGACGGCATCGATGACCGAGGTCTCGCTTGGCATGTAGGTTCGGCATTTCCCTATGAGCTGCTCAAGCAATACGCGGATCTGGTCAGCGGTAAATATGGAGTTCAGCGAGTTTTTTACCAGTTCTTCCTGAGGATGGTCGCCCAGGGCAAGGTATACGGCGCGGAGCCTGTTGCCGACGGTTTGATAGGCACCCTCTGAGAAATCGTACCGCAGTGTTTCCCCGAGGCTCTCGAGCAGCGAGGGAAGGAATGCCTCTGACCGGGCGACCTGTGTATGACCGATGAGATCGACGATGAGCTTTGCCTTGGCATGCTTCAATTCTTCAGGCGCAAGGGTTTTGAGCAGATGGGCCATCTCCTCCTCTTCCTTTACAGGCATTTCCATCTGGATAGAGGCGGCGAGGGCCTCGATCTCCTGGTGATACTGTTTGTTTACTTGCTCTGATTCCTGCTTCTGGATAAGGAGCTGCTCCAATTGCTGCAAGTTGCCCAGAGGCTCAGATTCTCCCGCCTCAGTAGCGCGGTGCATCTCTTGCTGGATCAGGGTTAAGAGCATGCTGGGCTCGCGGTATTTGGCAAGGGCGCGCGTGAAAAGGTTATGAAAGGATCGCGACTTTATCCCGGAAGCCTTGACGGTGTCGCTGAGCAGGTGTGTGAGTTGTGCGTCGGGCATGGCCTGAATGATTTCGCGAATGACGTCATTGTCCGGATCCCTCACGTCTTCCGGCGCGATAGACCCGAGTATTTCTGCTCTGAGGCCTGGCTCGAGCGAGTCGAGCGCGGTAATCAGCTTCTGCGAGAAGAGCGTCCGTTTTATCGGCGCTATTCCGGAGAGTAGGTCGCCTATGTTCTGGATGAAGTTGCCCAAAAGAATGCCGCGTTGGGTAACGCTGATGCCCTCCTTCTCATCTTTCATCTCGCTATCTATCTGGGAAAGGAGCTTCTTCAATTCCTCTACATCCTCGCAGATGCTTGCGAGTTTATTGGTTTGGTCTTGGTCAAGCCTCATGGTCCCCGCTCCTGCTGGCTGGAGAATGAGCTGCCGCCAGACCCCCACCTCATCGTTAGAAGCGGTGAGCTGACTTGCCACCGTCTGAACTGCTGAGAATACGGTATAGTCCAGAAGGCCGATCCTCACGTGAGCAATGTTGTCGCGAGTCAGCGTGGAGAGCGCCTCTTCCCCCTGTCCCTGACGCGCGCCCGCAAGAAGCTCAATAAAAGACCCCAGCTCCTCAACGGTGAGTTCTTTTTCAAGCAATACCTGGGAGATTCTCAGGAAGTGGAAAAAGGTTAGGAACTTCTGGATATGGGGCTCTTTTCCCTTGTAAAAGGTGCCTTCAAAGTAGAGGACATCCCTGGCGCAGCCCAGGAACAATAAGTCGAGATCGCCCAGTGCACCCTTGAATTTTCTATGGAGTTGAGAGATGTGCTTGTTGAGCATTTCATGGCCGCTTGAGTAGAGGCGGGCGGTATTGATGGCTCTCATGAAGGCAATGGTGAACTCGCCAAGGCTTCCGGGCACGGACGTTTGTTCTGAAGAAACGGGTGTTGGCATCGTTATGAAAGCAATGAGCGTTGATGACCGGATAATAGAAATATAGTAACTATTCAGCCACTAAGCCACCAAGGCACTAAGATTAGAGAATTATTCTTTTACTACCCTTTTTTATGGGGGTACATTATCTCCGGTGTTATTGGAATGTCTTGTTTATTGTCAGATAAGGTTGATAAACTCATATTTATCCTTTGTGCCTGCCCGCCATTGCTCTCGCGCAGGCGAGGCAGGCGGGTCTTGGTGCCTTTGTGGCTACCTGA
>Ga0307431_1000932_pt1 | contig 17713 bp, 17 predicted proteins | sample SalMarWE160170MG_FD_202155 | JGI IMG/M metagenome (GOLD analysis project Ga0307431, IMG submission 202155) | Salt marsh sediment microbial communities from the Plum Island Ecosystem LTER, Massachusetts, United States - WE1603-170 | ecosystem: Environmental > Aquatic > Marine > Intertidal zone >...
CCGCTGTGTGACAGCAAAACGACGTTGCGTATACTCTCCAGTCCCGGTTTTGGCATATGGGCACCTACTCTCTATCTTAATCCAACAAGCTATTATTATACTCGGAGCTTGGTGATAGGGCAAGTTACAAACTAGCGGGTGCGGCGTTTTCTTTTTCTAAACATAGAGGGGAGTATCCACAGCAGGAAAATTATGCCAAAGAAGGAATAGCGGGTGGGGAAGCCGCCCCCACCCCCGCTCGCACCGCCATGGGAAACGGCGGTCAGGGGTATTGCCGTTGGTTCGGTGGCAACTATCTCTTCCTCGGTTATCTCGAAGGCCGCCAGGTTGACGCCGATAAACTCCTTGGATGTCCAGCCCAGCGGGTTATTCCGACCGGTAGCCTCTGCCCAGACCCAGCCCGGCTCCCCGTCCACCTCGAAAAGTACCGGCGCCGTATCGTAGTCGGGCAGGTAGACCAGGCAGGCGGTGTGCTCCTCGCCGATGACTATCGCCGAACGGCAGCCCGCCCCCTTATACATCACCGCCAGCAGCACGGCGCTGTCCTCGCAGTCACCGTAGCCGGCTCCTCCCCCCTCCAGCACCACCGCCAGCTCGTCGGCGTTCTGGGCAAACTCCTCATGTTCAAACTGGTCGATATCGCTGGTATATCTCACCCTGTCCCGCACGAAGCCGAATATTGCTTCCGCCCTCCGGTTGAGGTCGGGGTACTCATCGGCAAACTGCTCACCCAGGCGGTAGGCGGTGGCAGCGTTCTCGCCCAGGCTCTCGAAGGCAATCGCTGGGCGGAAGCTGGTCTCCGATAGCTGGTAAAAGCCGTCCCCGCCGAAGGCGCGGGTGCGGCATATCTCCCAGTCGTCAAAGACATCGCCGTTTGCCTCGTTGAAATTCTCGGACGGATACGCCCAGGCGTAGCCGACGGTCAGCAGACCGGCAACCAGTATCAGGCTTAAAAAGATTAGAATAACCAGCTTTCTCATAGTGGTCCCGTCAGGGCGGCGTGGAGGATTAGGCCGAAGAAGACCAGGTAGCCGAAGACGTGTATCCCCACCGCCACTGGGCTGTTTTTGATATTGGTAAAGGGTATCCTGGGCGTCAGCCTGTCCATGATGTAGAACAGGGCGACCCCGATAAGCAGGCTCACCACGAAGCTCACCGCCAGCAGCCCCCAGGTCCTGAAGTCGAAGATGTACCAGACTATAGGGGCGGTGACGGCGGTCAGCGCCGTGATGGCGCCGTGGATGACCAGCCCCATGAGGATAAAGAAGCCGCCGATAAAAAGTCCGGTAGCCACCGGGTCCTCCCCGATGCGCTCGCGGTGGGGGATGTGGGGGGTTAAGGCGTCCAGCGCCCGCACGCCGAGGATGGCCAGCAGCCCCGAAATGAAAGCCAGCACCACCACTTTAGCCAGCCATATCAGCACGATTACCCAGAAGGGAGCGACCAGACCCAGCTCATTCATAGCGTTTCCTCCTTATCATTAATAGCCTACCAGCATCGGCGTAAGGTAGGTCTCGATAGCCGCCGCCGGCAGCATTAAGCCCACGGCCAGGGTAAGGTACCTCAGGTTCTGCCGCAGGCTGGGGAGCAGTAGCCCCCGCTTCTCCTTTTTGAACAGGACAGTTATCAGCATGACCCCCAGGCTGAGCGCCGCCGCTTCCCCGATGAAGAAGGCGGAAAGCTCAATAACGCCGTGGGGCAGCAGCCCGGCCAGGACATAGCCCAGCGATTCTCTCTCCGTTATAATAACTGACGCCAGCCCCACAATCCAGCCGTTGAGCAGCAGGGTAGCCACCGGCACGATGCAGAAAACGGCGCCGAAGGCAAAGCTGAAGAGCAGGGTGATAACGTTCGTGAGGAAGATAAAGATGAACATGGTAAAGCTGAACGGGCTCAGGAATCCGCCCAGCTCCTCCAGCCCGATAAGCTCATCGGAAAGCAGGCCGGCGATATTAAACGGGTCGGCCAGCCCGAAGGCAACGCCGATAGCAAATAGGGCGATGGCGATAATAAGCCACCATCTGTATCTCATATAAGGGTAAATTCCTTCTGCATAAAGTTGTCTTCACCAGGTTTTGCAGGTTTATGGATTGAGCCTGACTCCTTTCTCTCCCCAAAGGAGTTTGCCCTCCGAATCTATTCTCTGCATGTATGACCTTTCTGATTTGAACATGGACTTGCCACTGCCCCAGGCGATAATAGCCCCGCCATACCCATCATAGTCCATGGCATGAGTACCACGCTCGGTGAATAGTATTCCATCGTCAGGCCAGCTGGTTCTGCCGTCAGCGTCTATTTTCTGGGCACGATTACTGTAAGTCACAATGGCACCACCTGAACCATCGCTTACCGCCATACGCGGCCAGAAGCTCGAGTTGGTTTTGATATAGCAGACCTCTTCTCCCCCCGGCTGCCACTTGATGTTGCCATCGGCATCTATCTTCTGGGCGTACAGGCTCATAAACCACTTCCGCAGGTCTTCCCAGACGACGATAGCGCCTCCGGCGCCATCGCTTACGACGAGATGGTTGCAGGTACACACTCCTCCCCCTCTGGTTATACCCAGCGGTACGCCATTGTCTTCCCACAGAGCTTTACCCTCGGCATCTACCCGCTGGGCGTACATATCATTCAAAAGGGCTTTCGGCGAGCCGTCTTCTATTTTCCCTTCAGGCTCTTGCATCCAGACGACGATGGCTCCTCCCGAGCCGTCGCTGGTTATACGCGGCTCTTCGGCATTTACCTCTTCTGAAGTGGTATAAAGAAGAACGCCATCCTGCCCCCAGGGTAGGCTTCCTTCGGCATTTATCCTTTGCGTGAAGATGCGGGTTGTCTTTTTACCTGGTTCGCCCTTACGCTCCTGCCAGATAAATATGGCACCACCACTACCGTCGCTGACCAGACCAAGTGTGTGGTCGCAGTAGCCTTCCCGACGTACATAGACTCCATGCTCACCCCATGGGAAATTGCCTTCAGAGTCTATCTTTATAACGAATAGCGTTCTTTCATCATAGCTGTAATCAGTGGCAATGATAGCGCCGCCAGTGCCATCGCTTATCATATAGTCAACAGCCCTTACCTCCCTTTGCCAGAGGATGTCACCCTCTGCATCAACCCGGACGACGTATGTTGCGTATGTTCGTTGCTCACTGGAGGCACCGGCCAGCCAGGCGACGAGAGCCCCTCCAGAGCCGTCACTGACAATATGAAGGTCATGATAGCTGTCCCAATATTTGTATCCTCCGCCGATGAGTACTCCCTTCTCTCCCCACAGAGCTTCCCCTTCAGGGCTTATTTTCTGGGCGTAGAAATCATGCTGGTTGTTGCCCCTGATGTCCTCGTAGACCGCTATAGCGCCACCGGTGCCGTCACCGGTTACCCGGGGGCCGTATGGTTGAGGAGGACTGGCGAGGCAGCTGCAGCCTGTGCTGAATAATATAACCAGGGCAATTGCGCAGAGACCGGCCAGCTTTTTCATTTTTCGCCCCCGAGGGGTAATTTAGCCTTCTTCAAATCTAAACTTGTCATAGCAAACGATTTCGGCCATCTTCTTCCTCGGCCGGGCTTTGGGGCTTTCGTCGGGGTAGCCCAGCGGCGTCATGGCGGCGACGGCGTAGCCCTCCGGCACCCCCAGGATTTCAGCTACCTTAACAGCGTCAAAAGCGCCGACGTGCACCGTACCCAGGCCCAGGGTGTGGGCGGCCAGCATCAGGTTCTGCATGGCAAGAGCAACGTCGTACATGTACCAGTCGCCCTTATCGGTCGCCGGTTCTTTGGGCTCACGGAAGGAATAGCCTGCCTTTCTCATCTCGGCGCAGACGACAATGGCAATCGGGGTGACCCTCATCGCCTCGGTGCCCTGATTAGGCCTCGTTTTGGAGATAACGAATCCGGTATCGGCAAGCTTATTTCTGAGTTTACTGTCCCGCACCACCACAAACCGCCAGCACTGGGTATTGGCCCAGGACGGCGCCTGGCGGGCGGCTTCCATGATAGTATTCAGGGTCTTATCGTCCACCGGTTTGGAGGTATACCTGCGGATGCTCCTCCGGCCCTTTATTGCTTCCATTAATTCCATGTCATCCTCCTTCTACTCCGTCTCCCAGGCGCCCTTGCCGATTAGGGAAACGAAACGGCAGCCACCCAGGTTATCTGTTTTATTCTTCTTCTTGCCGCGGCTGATTTTGCACAGCTCCTGGACATAGCGGGAGCCAACCGGAATCACCAGCCGCCCCCCCATGGCGAGCTGGGCGATAAGCTCGGGCGGCACCTTGGGAGCGGCGGCGGTAACCATGATGGCGTCGTAGGGGGCTTCCCGTCGCCAGCCCAGGGTCTCCTCGGCAACGTGCACCTCGATATTGGTATAGCCCAGTCTGGCAAGCAGCTTTTCAGCTATCTCCGCCAGGGGCTTGACCCGCTCGGTAGTAATAACCTTCTGAGCCAGCTCGGCTAGGATAGCCGCCTGGTAGCCGCTGCCGGTGCCTATCTCCAGCACCTTCTCCTTACCCTTAAGCTCCAGTGCTTCGGTCATAAGGGCGATAATGAACGGCTGGGAGATTGTCTGCTCGTGGCCGATAGGCAGTGGTTTATCAGCGTAGGCGAGGTGACGGCTCTCCGGGGGCACGAAGAGTTCCCTAGGGATGTTGCGCATAGTTGCCAGCACCCGCCGGTCTCTAATCTCGGTGCTGAGCTGCTCGATTAACTCCGCCCTGGCCGCTTCAAAATCCATAATAGCCACCCGCCGCCGGGGTAAAACTCAAGCGAAAATCAGGGCTAAAATCACCAGAATAACTATCATTATCCCCGCCACTATGCCGATTCGGCGCAGCTCGGCGACCACGTTGGAAGCCTGGGCTGCCCTAACCGGGGCTTTCGGCTTGGCTGCCGGTGCCGGAGGCGCCTTGGCTGCCCCGGGAGCCGGCTCGCTGGCTTGGGCTGCTACCGGTTTCGAAGCCGCTGGAGCTTTAAAAATTTTCTTGCCCTTTCTCTTGCTCCGCGGCAGGTTTTTGCTCCGCTTTGATTTACCCGCCATAAAGCTACCTCCTACTTGGCTCTCGGGTGAGATTTTTGGTAGGCGCGCCGGACATGTTCCGTGGTCAGGTGGGTATAGACCTGCGTCGTCGATATATTGGCGTGCCCCAGCAGCTCCTGCACCGACCTTAAGTCGGCCCCGCCGCTCAGCATGTGAGTGGCAAAGCTGTGCCGCAGAGTGTGGGGGGTAATCTCTCTACCCAGCTTGGCCGCCTTGGCGTAGCCCTTTATTATCTGCCACAGCCCCTGCCGGGTCAGCCTCTCCCCCCGCCGGTTGAGGAAAAGGGCCTTCTCCCCATCGCCGGGTTTCAGCCTGGGGCGACCCTGGCTAATATGCTCTTTAAGCGCCGCCACCGCCTGGCTGTGAATGGGGATAAGCCGCTCCTTGCTCCCCTTACCGAAGCAGCGCACATAACCGCCATCGGTATCCACATCGTTTAGGTTCAGCGATACCAGCTCGCTCACCCTCATGCCGCTGGCGTAGAGCAGCTGCAGCATGGCTTTATCCCGCTTGGCTTCCGGCGTCGTCCGCTTCTCCGTTTCCTCAAGCAGCTGGCGAGCCTGGGTGATTGATATTGGCTTGGGCAGTGACTTGCCCACCCTGGGCGAAGGCACATCTCTAGTCGGGTTATCCTTTATCAACCCCTCCGCCACCAGAAAACCGAAGAAGGACTTGATGGCGGCTACCTTGCGAGCCACCGTGGTGGCGGCGTACCGCCTCTCCTTGAGGTTGGTCAGGTAGCTTAAGATGGACTGCCGGTCAAAGGCTGCCCACGGCTTGATAGCGCCCCCTTTGGCTACCTCTTCTTCCAGAAAGCCCACCAGTTGATTAAGGTCGTTCTCATAGGCTACTATGGTGTTCCGGGAAAAGCCCTTCTCCACCTCCAGATATTTCAGGAATTTTTTAATATCTTCTTTCACCGCTTATCCTCGCTGCCGGATGATTTTATGTATTGTAACATAATCAGTGAACTGACAACAACACTTAGAGGTATTGACAGGGTGGGGAAAACAGCTTTACTCCCCGGCAATCAGTCCGGCGATAGTCTGCCCGCTGTTCTCTCCGGGGTGAAATCTCAGGTCGGCGTCCCAGACCGGGTCAGGCCCTATTTCAGCCATGGTTTTGGCTGCCGCCTCATTTATCGTCATGCCTCCGGTACACAGGTTGGCAATCAGGTTGGCGGCGGCACGGTCAACATAGTCCAGGCTCACGCTGCCCCCCCACCCCATATAGGTTGACGCCCCCTTTAAGATAAAGGCGTTGGACATATCCTCCAGGTGGGCGCCGGAACAGCCCATCATAATTATCAGCGTGTCGTCAAAGCGCCCCGCCATACTTTCCATGATAAATCTGGAGTTGACGGCAAAGACGAGCGGGTATTCCGCCTCCATCTCCGCCGGAAGGAGCTGGTCGTCAAGCTGCTCAACTATGTATCTGCTCTGCCGGTACTCCTCGGCGGTAAACAGGTAGGTGGCCTGCTTTACCCCCACCACCTCCCCACTCTCCTCCGCCTGCAGCAGTCCGGCGTGGGCGCGGAAGATAATCAGCCTGTATCCCTTCTGGGGCAGCTGGCTATAGAGCTTAACATTGACCTCCTCCCCCGAGTAAACATCTACCTCAAAGCCGCAGGCTTCAAGCTCGGCCGTCACCTGCTCAAGGAATTCCTGGTTCGGCTCCATCACGGCCAGCTGGTCGACGATGGCGGCTTTGGGGATAGAGTCGTCCTGGGCTGGCGGGCAGCCGGTGGGTAAAAATAGCCCCGGCAGGGCTAATCCAAACACTACCAGGGCTATAAAGTGCCGTTTCACAATTATCTTAGTCTACCGGCTCGTCTTACTAAAATCAAGCCGCCGGCGGCTAAAACCATGGCTATCCCCAGCCCCAGCCAGGGCAGCAGCAGTGCCGCCTTATCTACGGGATAGACCTCTCCACCCACCATACTCCTTACCACGGTAAATCCGGGGTGGTTGGGATGGTCAACGAAATCCGGAATCTCATCGTAGTCGCCATTGCAATCGGCGTCAAAGACCACGTCGTACTCTCCCACCTCAAGCAGGGATTGCCATATTACCCCCGGCCCGAAATTGCCGGAGCCATCGGTGGCAAAGTTCTTCATGGCAACTATACCGTAGCCGGCAATTGTCTCTCCGCCCAGCCATTCCCCCTCTGCCACCACGTAGACATCCACATTGGAATTTATCGGGAAACCACTGCCGCCGACCTCAACATTCTCTCTGGTGCTATATATATCCTTGGACGTCCAGCCGGTTTCGGTGCCGGTGTTCAGGCGGAAGGCTATAGCCCCCCCGTTGGCTACTGACCAGCTGCTGGCAACTACGTGCTGGTCGGTGGACATCACCCGCCAGAAATAGTCGCTGTCATTAAGGGTTTGCCCCGCGACGCCCGCGGTATATGTCCCCATCCCCGCGGCTTGCCCCACGGTAAAACTGGCTGGACCCTCGGCAAGCAGCTCCGAGGTGTAGTCCACCACCAGCGATGAGAAGGTGTTGTCGGTATCATCTATCTGGACGGTGTAGCTGACGGTATTGCCGTCAGGGTCGCTCTGGGTAAAATTCAGGGTGGGGGTATCATCGTCCACCCAGCTGCCGTCTACGTAAGCCGTAGGCCCCAGGCTACCGGGCGGGTCGGGGGCTGAATTGCACTCCTCGGCGCCGATGGACCAGACAGGCTCCGGGGAAACGTATTTGCGGACTCTCACATTATCAAATCTAGCGTAGGCTCCGTAATGATTGGCTAATCCAATTTCCCCTGACCCTGAATAATCCGTGTCGGTTTCCGTGGACTGGGGGTTATCGTTACTGTATATCTGGAATGTTGGGCCGTTTATAACCAGTTTTGCTTTCTGCCACTGGTTGGGTATACCAAATCTCGGTACCGCCGTACCAAACCCGCCCCAAAAGCCATACGGAGGCTTCATCCAGGGTGTTTCGTTTCCGGAACGGCAATCCCACCTCCCCTTATAGCCGGTATTGGCCGAGTAATTCCCTCTGAAAATTATCTCGGGAAGCGCATTCGTCGCCGGGTAGATATCGGCCTCGATTATCCCGTTCTGGAAGCCGGTGTAGGTCGCATCCGAGCCAATAACCGCCAGTCCATAGGGATAACCACTCATCGAGCCTCCGCTGACTTCGAGGCACGGGGCTGGGCTGCCATAGCTGGCGTTAATAGCTACATCGGTATCTATATGAACATTCCATTTGCTTAAAGTGCCACTAAAGTCGTCGAAGAACTCAAAGGTGGCATCGCCATCACTGGCGTCACCGGCGGCGGAATTGTCGTAGTACATGTAGATTATGGTGTTAGCAGAGGCGGCAATGGAATCGACCTTGACCCAGACGGTGGCTGAGGAACTATCCACTTTAGATTCTAACCAGTAGTCCAGCGGCAGGTTACTGGCATTGGTAAATATCAGGTCGCCGAAATCGGCACGCATTGTTAGTTCATAGCCGATATCGATTTTAACCTGGTAGTCAGTCAGGGTGGCCCCTGATGATTCTGTAACCGTTATCGGTTTCCGGCAGCCCCAGGCCGGGTTCCACCAATCGGGATTTGCCCTAGCCGGCTGAAAAGGCATCCCGGAGAGCAGCAGGGCAGTTAATGTTAATATGGCTGCTGCCAGAGCCAGTCCCTTTGTCGTTTTGCCCCCCCCCATAATGTTTAGTAAACGTATATTTTTGTTAGCAGGAGTATGGTTTTGTTAGCAGGAGTGTAGTTCAACAGGTGACAAATGTCAATATGGAGAATTGCACCTGTGCCATATAGGCAAAGCCAACCCCCGCCAGGGCTATAAAGTGCTGCTTGACGGTTAGTATTAGCTTCGGCGCCTTACTAAAATCAAGCCGCCGGCGGCTAAAACCATGGCTATCCCCAGCCCGAGCCAGGGCAGCAGCAGTGCCGCCTTATCTATGGGGTAGACCTCCCCGCCCACCGACTGGGCGGGCGGTGGTGGTGGTGGTGCTGCCATCACCACGAATCCGGGGTGGCCGGGGTCGTCAACAAAGTCCGAGCCAGCATTGTAGAATCCATCCCGGTTAATGTCAAAGACTATATCGTAGTCTCCTATTGTCAGCGGGTGCGTCCATATTACCGCACCCGTAATGCTTCCCGCACCATCGGTGGTGATGATATCCATTCCGTCGCCAACATCGGCTGGAATCGGGTCTAGGTCGCTCCAGGTATAATCGTCCACCACGTAGACATGTACATCAGTAGCAACCGGGAGACTGGTGGCGCTCACCGTGACATCGTTGTCGGGGTAGTAGGTGTCGCTGTCTGAACCGCCTGATGGCATCCCGGTGTTATAGGTTATTGTCACGTCCTCCAAAACTGGGGTTTGGGAGGTATCTGTAGTTAATAGGGTAGCCCGCCACTGCATGTACTGCCCCGAGGGGAGACCAGTGGTGATGGGGCTGTTGGCTGGGCTCAGGGGTGTCCATGTCGGACTGGCATCAATCGCGGCAAAGGAGCTGTCATCGGCTCTGACCTCAAAGGTTATGTCGGTGTTAGCTGGAAGTGTCTCGTTCCAGCTTAACTCGTCCCAGGTTGAGCCGGCAGTTAGGGTATTAAGAACCTGTGATGCCAGCGTGCCCGAAGAAACGTAAAAAGCCGGTGCATATGAAATTGTTCCTTTGTAGGTGGTTCCCGCTTGCCCGTCTTGGGCGTCCGGAAGGGAGGAACTGGGGCCTCCATTATTTCCACCGGCTGCTGAGTAGCTCGCCGTGCCGTCACTCAGGCTTTCGGAGAATACCTTTATCCTGCCCCCGCCGCCGCCCCCGCCGGCTCCCCCGTATGAATTTTCTGGACCCCTGGGGCCGCCGTCGCCGCCGCTGGCTGTTACTGTTCCGGTTATGGTCACGGTTTCACCGTTTATTAAAATCGTGCCTCCGCTTCCACCGCCGCCCCCACCGCCATCAGCTAAACCGGCACCAAGTCCTGCCTCACCGTCGCCGCCGCTTGCCGAAACCGCTCCCTCTATGTCAATGGTTTCGGCGTCCAGTAATATGGCTCCTCCCCCCTGCCCTCCGGCTCCCCCGTAAGTCCCTGGTCCCCATTGGCTGGCTCCTCCCGCGCCCCCGCCCGAACCCATGTATATGCTCAGGTCGGAGTCATTACCGTACGCCGCTCCCCCCGCACCCGGGTAATCATTGCCATCCCAGGCTCCACCGCCGTCACCACCATCCCCGCCGTAACCTGCCCCTCCACCCCCGGGCCCGTCTGCAGTTGGGTTAGCGTATCCCCCGGCACCCCCGCCGGTACTTGTGCCGTCATTGGCAACGCCTTGAGTATAATTTCTGTCACCTCCAGGATAGCCTGTCGCATCGGCAGTTATGCTGGATGAGGAATCAATATATATATCTTTGGCATATATCCTCAATATTTGGCCGCTTTGGACTTGCAAAGTGCCCCCGTTTATGATACTCACGTTATCGTAGTAATAGTCGCCTCCCAGCGTTGCTGGGCCGCCGTCGATAGTAAGGTCGGCGCCTACGACGCCTGTTGCCAGCTCAACGTCGTCAGGGTTCCTCGCAGTATCTACATCCACAAGCACGCCGGCGTTAAATTCTGCCTGAGTGGTTTGTGTCCAGGTGAGTACAGCCCCGCTGGCATAGAACCACGGGACAAAAAGGGTAATAATTACGGCGGATATGGCTGCTACAGAGATAATTTTCCTCATTTGCGTTAACTCCTAACTATTTTCAACGCCAGTCCTTTAGTCATGTTACTTTAGGATATACTAACCACATAATATATGCCAAACGGCTAACTTGTCAATAGGAGGGGAAAAGACAGTTGACAACAAAGGGCGGACTTTGCCCCCCGCACGGGCTATGCTACAATAAATCTGTATGACGGCAGGCTATATCACCGAGCAGATAAAAGGGCTGCCCGCCCGCCCCGGCGTCTACCTGTTCAAAGACGCCGATGGTGCCATAATCTACGTGGGCAAGGCGGCCAGCCTGCGCCACCGGGTGAGCTCCTATTTCGGCGCCGGGCAGAAGCTGACGCCCAAAATCGGGCGCATGGTGGCTAGAATCGCCGACCTGGAATACTTCGTCACCGCCTCGGAGCAGGAGGCGCTTATTTTAGAGCTTAATCTCATCAAGCGGCACCACCCCCGCTACAATGTCCGCCTCAGGGACGATAAGACCTTCCCCTATCTAAAGATAGATTTGGGCGAGGACTGGCCCCGGGTGCACATCACCCGTACCTTAAAGGCAAACGGGGGGCGCTACTTCGGCCCCTTCGCCAGCGCCAAATCAATACGCCAGACGCTCAAGCTGCTCAAGGGCATTTTCCCCTTCCGCTCCTGCTCCCGGCCCATCACCGGCAAAGATAGCAGGGCCTGCCTGGAATATGACATCGGGCACTGTCTGGCTCCCTGTATCGGCAAGGTCAGCCGCCGGGAGTACGCCGAGGTCATCAGGCAGGTCATCCTCTTCCTCGAGGGCAGGCAGGAAAAGATAGTCAGGCAGCTTAAGCAGCAGATGGCGCAGGCGGCGGAAGCTATGGAATACGAAAAAGCCGCCCGCCTCCGCGACCAGATTCGGGCGGTGGAGCAGGTTATTGAGGGGCAGCGAATCGCCGCCAGGGTAAAGGGGGAGCAGGATGTCATCGCCTTCGTTGAGGATAAAGACCAGGCTTACGTGCAGGTCTTCTTTGTAAGGGGCGGCAAGCTCATTGGCCGCGAGAGCTTTCTCCTGCAGGGCACCCGCTACGAAGAGCCGGGGCAGGTAATGGGCGGTTTTATCAAGCAGTTCTACGCCTCCGCCCCCCACATCCCCCCGCTGCTGCTGCTCCAGCACCCGGTGGAGGAGGCGGCTATGCTCCAGGACTGGCTTTCGAGCCGTCGGGGCAGTAAGGTAAAGATTCAGGTGCCCCGCCGGGGCAACAAGAAGCAGCTGGTTGGTATTGTGGCCGAAAACGCCAAACAGGGCTTGGAACAGCTAAAGATTAAACAGATGGCTTCGCCCAAAACCCTGTCGGCGGCGCTGGAGGAGATACAGCGGGAGCTGGCTCTGCCCCGCCTCCCCGCCCGCATAGAAGGCTACGATATATCGGATATTCAGGGAGCCGCCGCCGTGGGCAGCATGGTCGTCTTCGAGCAGGGCAAGCCCAAACCGGCTCACTACAGGAGATTTAAAATCAAGACCGTCGCTGGCATTGATGACTACGCCATGCTCGCCGAGGTGCTCAAGAGAAGGTTCAAACGGGGGGCTGAAGCCTCGGGCAGCTGGGCGGCAGTGCCCGACCTCGTCCTCATCGACGGGGGCAAGGGGCAGCTCAGCGCCGCCCTGGCGGCTATGGAGGAGGTAGGGGCTGATTCCATACCCGCCGCCGGTCTGGCCAAGGAAAACGAAGAAATTTTTATCCCCGGCAGGTCAAAGCCGGTGGTTTTGCCCCGCTCCTCCCCCGGCCTCCAGCTTCTGCAGCGCCTCCGGGACGAGGCGCACCGCTTTGCCCTGGGCTATCACCGGAAGGTGCGCCGCAAGGAGACCTTCGCCTCGGTGATGGACACTATTCCCGGCATCGGGCCAAAGCGCAGGCGGGCGCTGCTTCGCCAGTTCGGCTCCGTTCGCGCTATAAGGGAAGCGCCGGTAGAAGAGCTGGCGGCGGCTGAGGGCATGACCCGCCATCTGGCTGAAAAGATAAAGGAGAATCTGTAAAAGATGCCGGCTAACCTGCCCCCGCAGTACTTCGACGCCGAAAAGAACTTCCGGGAGGCTAAAGACCCCATGGAGAAGATAGCCGCTCTGGAAGAGATGCTGGCGATAATGCCCAAGCACAAGGGCACCGACCACCTCCGCGCCGAGCTGAGGACCCGCATCGCCAAGCTCAACCAGCTGGCGGCTAAGAAGAGCGGCGCCCGCCGGGCTTCCCTGGTCATCGAAAAAGAGGGGGCTGCCCAGGTAGCCGTCATCGGCCTGCCCAACTCCGGCAAGTCCCAGCTAATTTCAACCATCACCAACGCCTCCCCGCCCGTCGCCGAATACCCCTTCACCACTCACAGCGCCACCCCGGGGATGATGGAGTTCGAAAATATCAAAATCCAGATGCTGGATACACCGCCCCTGGTGCCCCAGGCAATCCAGTTCTGGCTGCCGCCCCTGTTGCGGCGGGCGGACGCCCTGTTGATAATGGTGGACTTAAGCCAGGACCCGCTGGAGCAGGTGGAAGCTGTCACTACACAACTGGAAAAGATGAGGATAATCCTCGGTGGGGAGGGGGGAGAGGATGACCCCGATTTCACCGTCTGGCACCGGAAGGCGCTCATTATCGGCAACAAGCTCGACCTTGACGGCGCCGATAAGAACTACCGGGCTCTAAAGGCTGCATACGAAAAACGGTTCCCCCTTATCGCTGTTTCGGCAAAACAGGGGACAGGTTTAGAGGAGCTTAAGGCTAAAGTCTACGAAGTGCTGGATATCATACGGGTCTATACCAAGATGCCGGGCAGGAAGCCCGACTTTAACGACCCCATCGTCGTTGGCCGGGGCAGCACCCTGGCTGACGCCGCCGCCGAGGTGCACAAGGACTTCGCCGCCAACATGAAGTACGCCCGCATCTGGGGCTCGGCAAAACACGACGGCGTCATGGCTAAGAGAGACCATATCTTAAAGGACGGCGATATAATAGAGCTTCACCTGTAGGCAGGCGCCTCCCCGGCGGTGAACTCCTCCTTCCCCAGGCTGACGAAGATAATGGCCGGTATCCCGCAGGGAAAGAAGGTTACGGTGCCGGCTATCGCCCCGGCCAGGGCCAGCGCCCAGTGCTTCTTCTTGAGGGCAAACACGCCGCCGACTATGGCCAGCGCGCCGATAAGGGCCAGGATTAGCCCCATACCGCCGTAGATAATCGCCATAATCTGGAACATTTCTTGGGGAAATGCGGGAGTAAAGGGGTCCTGTGGCAGATCGAACATTAAGGTGGACATGTATATCCAGAGAACTGCCCACCCTATGCCAAGGATTCCAAACCCCCCGCAAACGATGGATAGAATTCCCCCCACCTTGGCGTTATTGCTCATGGCGGCACCTCCAGGCACGCGTTTGCTGGCATTATATTACATAGATGGAGGTTCGTAAACACCCGCCGGAAAAATATCGTCGTGGTACGGCAAAAAGGGGCTAACCGCTTACAGCAGCGATGGTATTTTTTTAGCCGCTGCTTCCATGGCTCGGGCTTTCTCTTCGGCTTCCGCCTGCCGGTTCTTCACCTTGCGCACCAGCCCGCCCACGAGGTCGTAGTAGCCCTTTATCCGCTCTATAGAGGTGATACCGGATAGCACCACCGTCACATTCATCTCGCTTCTCCCCCGGGGATAGTCGCAGCTCCTTATCAGACCCCCCCGCGTCACCTCCTTAAGGAAGCCCCCTATCTCCTGGAAAAGCTCCGGCCTCATGTCAGCCGCCCGCGCCAGGATGAGGTATAAGGCTCTTTCCGCGTCCGTTGGCTGGCAGTCAACCGGCAGCTGGCTTATGGCCGATTCCGTCGCCTGGATGCCCGCCTGCCGGTCGGCGGTCTTGTCCTTGTAGCTGCGCCACTGGCCGAATAACCCCCTCGACGGCAGCAGCGCCCGGCCGCAGCCGATGGCAGTCCAGCCGGTAAGCGTCTCCCGTATGTTGCCGAAGTCGGCAACGCTGGCACCCATGTACCTGTCCTTATCCTCTTCGCCGGCGCAGAGCAGGTCATAGAACGGCTCAACAATCAGCTCGTTAATCTTGGCTGGCTTCCCTCTTACCGCCGGGTTCCTGATGATATACCGCTGGTTGTCAGCCACGAATACGGCATTGGCCACGGAATGGATGGACTTGAGCGATATGGCGGCGTTATAGGCGATTCGTTCCTCCTCCGCCTCCTCGTCCTTGAAGGGGAGAACGGCCAGGGCATATACCGGTCTGTCCTGGTAGCAGTTCTTCAAAGCTTGGGCAAGTACCGGCATGCCGCCGGAGCCGGTGCCGCCGACGACGCTGGCGGCAAGCAGGAAGGCGTCGCTTTCGAAGAGCCGCCCGGCGGCTCTGATGGCATCTAGGACTCTGGTGCTGTTTTCCAGGGTAACCTGGGCGCCGATTTCGCTCATCTGGACGGCGTCGCTCCCGTCCGTCCTCTCGCTCTCGATGAGGATTCGGTGCTGGAGGTCGGCCTTTACGGCCCGCAGGCTGTTCAGGTCAGCCGGGTTGGTGTCAACGGCAAAGGCGTCGGTGACTATCTCTAAGCCCCGCTTGGCTCTGGCTTTCTTGTTCAAGCGGACAAATTCATCGGCAAGCTTACCCCCGCCCCGCCCCAGCCCGATGACCATCAGTTTCATGGCGCACTCTCCTGGAAGTATATAGACAATTGTAGCATAAAGGGTAGAAAAATGCCAGAGGGCATTACACTAAATTGGGTTATGATTTTAATAATTGGGGATAATGGTGACAGATTGAGAGAATTGTGGCTTTAAAGCCCCGCCCCGTTTTATATCTTTGCCCGCCCGCCGCCCTTATATGGAAAAGAGGGGGCTTTGCCCCCTCTTAAACACCCCCATATTCGCCTCTTTTAGACTTTGTTTTTTACCCCTCCCCACCACCAAAAATTGAACGCTACGTCAGAAGGTAAAATACCGGCTAGTAGGCTGCGACATTACTATAGAACTTACGAAAATCCTTGTCGTTCCTAGTGCGGATTCGTTCTCCTCTCTCCTCTGCTGTTGCCGCAATCAGTGCATCCGCCATAAGTGTCCTTTGTTGATTCCTACTGTAACCTCTCAACAACTGCCCAGCTTTCCTTGCAGCTATCGTACTCAGTTTGGCCTCCTGTAGGAAATAACGTGTTAACGCGACGAACTCGATTTCTTCTTGGCGACCTAGTTGTTTGTAGAGCCATAACTCTGTAGCAGAGAGAGGACTATAGGATGCAGACCGTGATTGACTCCTCACGGAATCTATGAGACTTAATGCAGCAGTGTCTCCTCTCCAGTAATCAATAAATACGCATGTGTCGTAAAGGTCAGTCATTAGGTATTAGTCCGTCTTTTTAAGTCGCTCAATCAGTGAATGGCCTAGCAGTTCACGTACTTCTTTCACCATTTCCTTGCCTGTAGGCAAGTCATGACGTCTCCCGAAGGCGAGACGCACTATCTCATCTGCCTCTTCCATCGTTAGTTCTACAGGTGTACCTACAGGCTCAGCTAAAATTTTCCTCAACCTCGGACTGTCCCATACATTGGAGGCGATTCCATCAATTTTAGTTTGACTGGTGGTGTCCCAATCACCGAAAGACGTGCCAGACGCATACCTACGAAACATAGAGTTGAAGTAGGCAGGGTTGGCAAAATGGGCATCATGCGTCCTGAAAAATAGCTCTGGTCCAAATTCAGATTCTAGTAGTTGCTCACGTATTTGTTCTTCAGGCGATGTGATTTCTTTAGAAGCACAGTCAACTGTTTTGTCGGGTGCCTGCTTCTTTACTAAGCTGGGTGCTTGTATTAATGTACCTGTGCTCATTGGCTGACTCCTATCTGAGCAATCGTTTCATTCCCAAGTCTTTCGCCTTCTTTAACAGCCTTATCAAAGAAATTACGCAAATGCTTTAAAGAGAATTGCTTTGTGGCAGTATCTCCTAGGTCAACATCTACATACAAGAAGGGCGATGGTAATGTCTCAGTTTCAAAGCTGAGAAACTGGCTCCTCAATTGGTCTGCTTCCATCGGCCCGACGGTCATCGCAAGTTTTTGACTGCCCTCAAGGTAGTAATCAAAAACGGCACCTACGTCGTTGACTCTTTCAACCAAACTCGAACCACCAAAAATATGCCGTTTACACTTGTCAAGAAGTTCTTGAAAACTGCCGTTGTATTCTTGAATCCAAGTTGAACGAAGTCCATACCTACTGACCTGCGGGATACCAAGCCTTTCGTCAACAGATTTGAAGAAACGGGTAACAGCGTCTCTGCAAAATCCTACATTCGGCGGCTGCTCAATATCAATCACACTGCGTGTAGAATCCACGAGCATGACTCGCTTTCCTTTTTTATCCTCCATTCGTAAGCCTGGTGTGAACAATGACCCTGTTTTTTCGGGTTCCTTTGGTAGCATGTCTCGTCGGATTGCCTCGTAGCCATCAAGCAGCTTTATTCTCTCTAGATATTTAATTTCGTAGGTTATTTTGATCAGTTTCATTTTTGCCTTTTAGGGGGTTTAGCTTACCATTAACCAAAGCCATTGTCAATTCTACTTTATAGTAAACTTATTATACCACTTTTGGGTTACTTTTTCCCTCTCTTAGCTCTACCCTTGACTTACCCCAACCCCCTCCTCTATGCTACTCTAAATACCACGGAGACTATGCCCATGACCGAACCTCTCCAATCCGCCGAACCTCAGCTTAAAAGACGCCTGGGGCTGTGGGTAACCACGCTTACCGGCATCGGGGTAATTCTGGGGTCGGGCATCTACGTGCTGGTGGGGGTGGCGGCGGGGGAGGCGGGCAACGCCGTCTGGCTGTCTTTCCTGATTGCGGCGGCGGTGGCGGGCCTGACCGGGCTTTCTTATGCCCGACTGTCCAAGCTTAAGCCCAAGGATGCCCCCGAGTTCCAGTTTGTCGGCATGGCTTTCAAGCCCTCGCTGGCTTTTCTGGCGGGATGGATGATTTTATGGGCGGTGGTCATCTCGGCGTCGGCGGT
>Ga0307431_1000935_pt1 | contig 17650 bp, 13 predicted proteins | sample SalMarWE160170MG_FD_202155 | JGI IMG/M metagenome (GOLD analysis project Ga0307431, IMG submission 202155) | Salt marsh sediment microbial communities from the Plum Island Ecosystem LTER, Massachusetts, United States - WE1603-170 | ecosystem: Environmental > Aquatic > Marine > Intertidal zone >...
TGATGATTTTGCTTCCTAGATGGCCTGAGCGCTGAGGGTTGAGCCGACCGGAGGGAGGTGAACATGCCACCCATTTGAGCGAACGCAGTGAGCGGAAATGAGTGGTACCCGAAGCGCAATTTGACATTTTAGATTGTGAGAATGAGGGAGATGGAAGGATGGTGAGGTGAGAGATGAATATTTTAAAAAATTGTCCCCCATTCTCTTAAATATATGTTTTATTTTATAAATATATAAACCTTTCTATAATATTAATTGATGTTACGCGATGACAAACTCCGTCTTCAATGGTTTTTGGTTAAAGGAGAATTATGCTCATTTTTACCTAGATTTACGGTAGATGTGACTCTCTAAAAATAAAAGTGCGGGAGCCGGGATTTGAACCCGAGTTATAAGCTTGGCAAGCTTAAGTGATACCAGGCTACACCACACCCGCATACAAGTTTAGCGATTATGTATTGGTAATTCCTTAAAAAGCATTACGATGCCTCTGTCGTTTTCAATCAAGATCATAATCTGGTGAAATTTGAGTTAGATATGTCCTAAAAAACAGTCAGTAGTATGTCAACTTGGCATCCTTGAAAACAGAAATATTTGCAACCACTCAGGTGATTAATTACGTTGGTCTCCGTAGTAAGCGTTTTTCTTTCAGTTTATGTATGTATCATCACTAGATATCTATGGTAGGGCTCTTGCCCATTCTTCACTCAATTTTTACAGTGAATAAATGGCATGATGCTGTTTTTAGAGAAAAACTTACTCTTGATGTTCATTGCTCAATTCGTTTCAGTGGTTTGCTGAGATGTCGTCTTGCACATACAGGAACTTCATAAAATCCAATGTGTATGTTCCTTTCCTTCTTTTTCATCACTGGTTTTTTGCTTTCTGTTTTACATCGAATACATTTGTACCCTTGATTTTTGCCCTTTGATTTCATATGTTTCCCACAAATTGGACAAACAGGATTTTCTAGTTTTTCAATTCCCTCTGCAAGACTTTTCACATCTATCTTTTCGATGTTGATAGTCCGCGGTTTTTCCCTTACGCCGCCATAAACTTCAACAATATCGCCTACATAAAGTTCCATTATAACCTTCCTAAACTGTTTTGTGGGCTCATAAGCAGCACAATCAACCTTTTCTGTATCTTTACCAATAGTAAAAATAACGTGTCCACCCTTTATTTTATGTGGATTTCGGATTACTGTACCTTCAGCGATAATGGATTGATATGGCTTTATTTCACTAATGCTTTTTCTCTGCAAATGATCGTCTGTTCCTTGGTTTGTCTCAAATATTATCCAATTGTCAACCGGTTCTGATTTTACCAGAGAATGTGCTTTTACCAATTCTTCAACATTACTGCTCCTTACTCCATATAAAACAGGACAAGGAGAGTTTGGCACGAGTCTATTATGTTTATTTTCATAATCATAATTATCAAATGTTGATGGACATAACTTATCTATCTTTTTTGCAGATTCGTCGTCTATTTCTCTCTTTGTCCCCCATCGTTTTTCCTCTCTATATGCTATAAGTTCATATGTTTTATCGTGAATTGGCAACCAAGCTATTGAGGCAGTGGCACCGATGAGCCCTCTACAGTTTTTGTACCCTTTATAATATGCTTCATGTAGTTTCAATATTTGTTTAATTTCTTCCACAGTTACAATTTCTCTTACTGCTTTTTCATATATTTCAATTGATGGGCGTTTCTGGAGCACAACATATCCTGGATTCGTATTTTCATCTTCGAATTTTGCATACTTTTGTATAACACTTTTCACGATTTTTTCGGCTTTTGTCACATTGCCTTCTTCTTGCTCTTTAACATTCTCTCTAAAAAAACAGAAGATGTCTTTATTGGATATCTCCCCTATTTTCACTTTTTTTCCTGCACCAGCTCCAACCTGTAGAGAAACTGCGCCATTTCCTCTAGTTTTCCATGGAATGTTTGGGTTTAATCGTACAAGTTGAGGGTATCCAATTATATCATAGCTCTCATCAGTCAGTTTTTTTACGATGGTTTGAGCTACATGGGTTGTACATCCACCGTTTCTAGAATCTGTATCGTCTATGCCTATCCAGATGGTTTCACTCCCGATATTGTTATATATTATGCCTCTCTTTATCCCAGTGTATAATGGATAGAGCGGAGCTAGTTAAGGACGTCAGAGAAACCCTGAGTAATGCAGGCTTCTATGTTTCTGATCTGTATTCTATGCGTCCAATAGGGTTTGATTTAGTTGCGAGAAGGGACAACTCACTACTCATAATTAAAGTTTTGACGAATGTTAATGCATTATCTGAGGATGTTGCTGAAGAACTAAAAGTTCTGTCTGAACTTTTGAAGGGGCATCCTTTACTAATAGGTGAGCGAAGTGGAACAGGATTTCTTGAAAAAGAGGTAGTGTATGATCGATTTGGAATCCAGGCTATTTCGCCGGAAACTCTTGAAAGTCGCCTTCTCGATGGGATTCCACTTAAAATATATGCTGGTCCCGGCGGTTTCTATGTGAATCTCGACAATGAACGGCTATTAAAGCTTAGACAGCAACAAAATATTTCACTAGGTTCATTTGCACGTTCTGTAAAAGTTTCACGGCGAACGGTGAGGATGTATGAAGATGGTATGAACGCACGTGTAGAATTTGCGTCAAGAATCGAAGAGTTACTGGGTGACACTATTACTCGCTCAATCGATATATTAAAAACGAGCGAGAAAATATATCATTCAGAAAAAAAAGAGAAAAAACCCGCTTCTTCCCATGACCCGGCAGGGCAACTAAAAGATTTTCAAAAAGAGATATTTTCAATATTGAAACAGGTTGGGTATGAGATTATTCCACTGGGACGTTGTCCTTTTGATGCGGTAAGTAAGGATAAAGATAGAATACTATTAACCTGTGTACACAAATACAACAAAAAATTACTTAGGAAGGCTCAAATTGTTAGTAGTATTTCCAAAATAACAGAGAAACAGGCTGTTCTCTTTGTAGAAGGGAAGGTTAATAGGACCAATATAGAAGGCACTCCCCTTATCATTAAAAAGGAACTAAAGAAGGTTAGAGGACCTGAAGAGATGCTTGAACTAATTTTAGAGCGAATAAGTTACTAAAATTGACCAAACTTTTATAAACAGGATTGTCATTCCCGACAACTACATTTCCATAACCATATGGAGAAAAATGCATTAAAACATTCAAATTGATATCTATGGCAGACAAAAAGATAGTTGATGCAGTTGAAAAAATCTTGGAAGAATCCAAGAAGCTAGATAGAAAATTCAAGCAGAACGTAGACGTAGTCATAAATCTAAAAAACGTAGATTTAAGCATTCCCAAGAATCGAGTAGATGAGGAAATCATTCTACCAAAAGGAAGAGGTAGTGAAACAAAAGTGGCTATATTTGCAAGTGGTGAACTTGCTTTAAAATCTAAGAAGCACGTTGATTTACTGATTAAACCTGAGGAAATCGAGGACCTTTCTGGTGATAAAAAAGCTTTCAAAAAAATAGCCGACTCGCATCATTTTTTTATTGCTGAGGCCCCACTCATGCCTACTATTGGTAAAACATTAGGTACTGTTTTAGGGCCAAGAGGTAAAATGCCTAGACCGGTACCTCCAAATGCCGATGTATCAGGTTTAGTGAAAAATCTGCGCAATACTGTTAAACTGCGATCTAAAGGTAACAAAACGTTTCATACTGTTGCAGGAAATGAAGACATGTCTGGCGAAGATATCGCTGAAAACATAGATGTAATTATAAAACGATTGGATGGCGTATTGGAGCGTGGACACATGAATATTGGTTCTGTTCATGTAAAAACGACTATGGGGCCGTCTGAGAGGATAATTTAGGGTGATTGTTATGGCTCATGTTGCAGAATGGAAATATAAAGAGGTGGAAAATCTTACCAATCTTTTAACCAGCAAACCGGTTATAAGTGTCGTTGAGATTGGAGGTATCCCTGCCCCCCAGATGCAACATATGAGAAAAAATCTTCACGGCATTGCTGATGTCCGCTCGTCAAAAAATTCTCTTATATCTCGGGCTTTTGATGGCGCTGAGAAAAAGGTGAAGGGTATATCGGCCTTGGGAGAGTTGGTTACTGGCCAGACTGCAATTATCGCCACAGATATGAACCCTTTCAAACTTTATGGTAAAATTAAGACTACTCGGACAAACGCTCCGGCAAAAGGTGGAGAGATTGCCAGTTCGGATATCGAAGTTAAAGCAGGTGACACTCCATTTAAACCCGGCCCTATTGTTGGAGATTTACAGAAGGCTGGTATCCCTGCAGCTATTAAAGAAGGTAAGGTTACAATTAAAAAGGACAAGGTCGTTGTTGCTGCTGGGGATAAGATACCAAAGGATGTAGCACAGATGATTACGCGCCTTGAAATATATCCTATTGAAATAGGTATGTCTCTTCAAGGAGTATTTGAAGATGGTAACGTTTTCAAGCCTGATGTATTGGATATTGATATGGATGAGTTTGTAGCAAGAATGCAACAAGCTTCAAGTAATGCATTCAACCTTGCAGTAAAGGCTGCATGGATTAGTAAAATAACTGTTAAGCCATTGTTGACCAAGGCACATAGTGATGCCCTTACACTTGCCATAGAAAAAGGCATACTCAACAAAGAAACGATCAAGCATTTGATATCAAAGGCACATAACTCTATGACTTCACTGACATCTCGGACAAAAGATGGGCTTGATGAAGATTTAAAGAAAAAAACAACATAAGATGAATAGGAGGCAAAAGAAATGGAATACATATACAGTGCAATGCTTCTCCACTCAGCAGGTAAAGAAATTACTGAAGACAACGTAAAGAAAGTTCTTACTGCTGCTGGTGTGAAGGCCGACGCTGCAAGAATTAAGGCGTTAACCGCATCTCTTGATGGAGTAGACATTGAAGAAGCAATCAAAACAGCTGCAGTTCCAGTAGCTGCTGCACCAGCAACATCTGAAAAGCCATCTTCTTCTGAAGACAAGAAAAAAGAAGAAAAGAAGAAAGAGGAAGAAGAGGAAGAAGTTTCAGAGGAAGAGGCTGCAGCAGGGCTTGGCGCATTATTTGGATAGGCTGTCCTACATCGTTGTTTTTCCGACAGATGACTAACAATATCCTCCCAATTGGGGGCGGTACGATGTTGTCCATACGTGTTGGAAGAGCAACTTTTCCCCTAATTTAAATTTTTTTAAAATATTTTTTTATGATGGGTATTGCTAGCTTTTAATTATTCTACTAAACGCTTTGGTTAAGGGTATCCGCCGACTTTGAGACTAGGATCTCCAAGCAACGTGAACTCTTCAATTGTGAAAAAATCTTTTCCGACGTGGTTTATATAATCACTTTGTGCCTGCGTGAGCATTTCCCCTACTGTTACTCCTTCTTCATATGCTTTGAAGAAATGAACATCTAAATATCCCGCACCGGCGTATACTCCATCTTTATCAACATACGTGTATGCTGATCGTGTAGCACCAATTGTGGCAATACTCCCTCCGTTCTCCTCCTTAAGGAAACACCATGCAAAACAGGGGAGGTGATCTGAAGGGGTGTATCTTGCCTTGGGGAGTAGATTGAATAGTGTTGCCACTGCCCCATAATAATCTTTAAGATCTGTTATATTGAAATCAAGTTTTGCTGTTAGGCATGCGTCAAAGAAAATAATCGGGAGCTTATGCTCGTTTCTGGTATATTTGATAAATGGCGTATAATATAATGGCTGGAGTATCCCCATTTTACTTCTAATGGCATTGGGTCTATAGGTGCCCCATCCATGTTCAAACCCATGACCTGCATAGCTAACAAACCCTGCTCCCTTTTTTATTGCCCTGTTAAAGGAAAATGCATTTAGATTATGCTTGGAGGACCACAGTTTCACCTGTTCGAATCCGGGGAGTTGCTGTCCTACCTTTTTATTTGTTATTTCTCCTTCATAGACAAATGGTGGGGAAAATTTTGATAGGGGAAACGTGTCTCCACCGGCCAATATTATTTTTTTGAACCAGATCTGGTTGTAGGTGACTTCCTCATAGGTAATGATTTTGTTTACAATTGAGGTGAGTTCCTCCTCAGTTGTACAGGGAATTCGTCCTATATCAACGTCAGCATAGAGGTCTACATCGTCAATGTTTCCAACCGATTCTGGTGGAAAACCAGCATATTCCGCCTCTCCAAAAACATCATTGCCGTTTGCATCCCAACTGCAAAAGTTAAAAGTTTTATCGTATACGTCTGCATAGTAAAGATCGCAAAGGATTCCGTTTCCATGATGCCCTGTCCAAGGGTATGCATCTGTGGTTCTGATGGGTAATTTTTTAATATCTCCTATCAAAAGTACATATTTGGTGTCCCATTCCTCTATAGCATATTTGACAAAATATTTAATTTGCTCCTGTTCATCTCGTCCATCAAACTCGCTGTAGATATCCTCAATGGTTTTTAGGGTTGTATTCATTTTATGACTGTTCTTATGATTGATCAAGGGCGTTAAACTACTGGAAAATTGTGATGGGGTAATGATAACAAGATCATATTTTGCATCAGCATTTGCATTGGTAATCTCTGGTTCTTTGTATGTTATGGTCGTTTGTATGTTATCTATATGTTTGATGGTGTTTTCCAATGGAGTATACTGCACGGGATATGTGTGTATTGAGAGATACAAGACATGTTCTCCATTTTTATTTAATCCTGTACCCTCTGTATAGCTAAACCAGTTAGTTGGATATGGGTTATTGCTGTTGTATATCTCCTGATTGATTTCTTTTTTGATAGGCAAATTATTGTTTATGTCTTGACGTGATGGTACGGGTTCCACTTTTTTTTCAATGATTTTTATTTCAATATTTGAGGTCGTACATTTAATGTCTGTTATCTCTGTTCCCCATGGAAATTCAAAGATCTTGGTAAAGACAGGAAGTCTAGGTTCACCCGGCATTGTTACACAGGAGGTTTCCTCCTGCATATTGATTTTTGCATATTCTTCATTTTCGTCTATGATGGGTGATGAAAAATGTTTGTAGAAGGTTATAGTTTTGATGTCGGATTGGTTATTTTCTGCATGTTCTGCTAAAGTTGATGTTATAGTAGGGGCAATAGCAAGCCCAATTAATAAAATCAGTATCTGTAAAATAATTTTCTTCCTATGATTGTCCCTATTTGTCATGTTTGCCCCCTGGCTGAAATGTCTAAGTAAGTAATCATGATATTTTATATTTAAATATTCCTATTTTATTTCATATTGATATTTTTAGTTTTGACTTATTTTGATGTGGATGATTTCTTTTTTAGTATTTTGCAGGATTATATATGTATTTTATTCATACCCGCCAATTTTAAGACTGGGGTCGCCAAATAGCACATGCGTTTCTATGATTTTACAGTCATATCTGTCTGAGTAAACCGGGAAATTGTTCACATAATCTGCTATGGTTTGCCCGTAAGTTTCCCCCAGAAAATCAATATTCTCCTTGTTGTATAATCTAAAAAATTGGGTTTCAAACCATCCATCAGATCCTTCTATACAGTCAGGGATATCGTTGCCATTGTGATCTCCAATATTTACGCCACCGTATCCTATGCTGCCTATGGATGCTATGGCACCGCCACCGCTCTTCTTTACAAAGAACCAACTCCAGCATTCTGGGATCCAGGTTGAAAAAAGCCATGATTTTTTAGGATTTTTGAGGAGATTGAGTGGTGTAACATCGAACTCGCTATTATGACAGCCACCTACTAGTAAGATAGGGTACATTCCATCATTTGAAAATTTTAACATATCTTTGTTGAAAATTCCCTCGGTCCAATTTTTGTAGTCTCCATTTACATGAGTTCCCCAATTTCTAGGGTTACCATGGCCGACAAAATATAGAAAACCAGCACCTTTTGAAATTTCGTTTTGAATATTTACAGTTGTAAGATTACCAATGGATGCCCATATTTTCACTGCGTCAAATCCTTCCATGATATCTAAAGCCTTCTTGTTTGCTTCTTCCCCTTCATTGTAATCTGTTCCCTCTTCCCAACTTTTATCAAAAGTATCACCACCGACAACTATCATTTTGTTGAACCAATCAGACCCATAGGCATTTTCCTCATAGTCGATTATCTTTTTTACAAGTGTTTTTACTTCAAAGCCATACATGCATGCAAGTCTGCCAACGTATACATCGGGAGATAGATCAACAGCATCTTCCATTGCTTGTTGTGCAGGGTAGGGCCATTCACCATAAACGCCGTCTTCATCAGAATCCCAATTTGAGAAGTTCCCTTCAGAATCATATAGATCTGCATAGTAAAGATCGCTTATGAATTCCAATTCTTCATATGTCCCTCCAGTATCTGTTTCTAAATGGGTATATCGGATAGGCATTTTCCTAAAGTTTCCAACCAGCATGACATATGTAACGCCCCAATTTTCCTTTGCATCTTTGATGAAATATTTGATTTTTTCTGGATTGTCTCGTCCTTGTACTGGGAAGTAAAAACTATCATATATTTCGCTAAGAGTTACAAGTTTAGTTGAAATACCTCTGCTGTTTTTGTGTAAAACTAAAGGTTCAAGAAGGGATGCATACTTGTCATAGGAAATTATGAGCAAATCGTATTCGTCGGGGAGCACGAGAGGATTTATTGGCTCTTCGTAAGTGATTTCCAATTTCATAGATTTGGCAAATTCTATGCTATCTTTAGATGGAGTGTATCTGATAGGATTCAATTGCACTGTCAAAAATGTTGTAGGTTTGTTGTTTCTGTTTAATCCTCCGGAAAGTTTATAGGAATACTCACTTTTTGGGAATAATTGATTGCCGTTGTAGATTTCTTCATTTTTTTCTAAGTCTACTATATCCTCTTTATAGTTCCATGAAATTGGTTTCGATGCATAAATAAGCTCTTTTGTAAGATGCATTTCCTCTGTTTTAGAGCAGATGCAATTTATCTCATTAATGCGGGTGCCTAAAGGAAATTCAAAGGTTTTTAAAAAAATTGGTAAGATAGGTTTTCCGGTGCTTTTTATGAACGAATTTGCTTCTTTAAGTCGAATATTTAAAAATTCGTCGTTGTCTTTTATTTCAGGCATTGAAAACTCTCGAGAAAATTCTGCTGTTTTATTATTTGGTGTCTCTGTTTGCTTATGATTTGATTTGATATAAACTGCGCTAATACTACTGGAAATTAGTGAAAGTGTTAAAAATATTACAAAAATTGTTGAAATTTTTACCTTTTTCATAATCTATCTCCTTTACATATTATTAATAATTCTTCATTATAAAAGCTTTTAGTAATATTATTTAATTGGGCAAAATGTATTTATATGGCAAACGTATTCATGGTTATTGTTATCGTGCTTCACTGTAGCATAATATTAGGATGGGCCGTATAGATGAAGAAAGAGAAAAAGAAAATTTCAATACCAGAGGATATACCTATTGTCTGGGTAAATATCACCTAGTTTTTACTTGCCAGATGGGAAGGGGTGAATAAGTAGCTTGATATTTCTAGAGAAGGAAAAATAAATAATAATTGGAGAGTTCAATTCTTTTTCTGCCCAGCGAGAAATCTTGCACGTTGTCCAACAACAAAGAGTTTAGCAATGGATGTTATTTCATCTGCCTCTTGCTTGCTTGATACTTGTCCTACAATCATCATGGTTATCTAGTTACAGTTTTGTTGTTAAGCTTATTAGCGGTTTATTGTACAATTATTATCCAGTGTCTTTACAGTTGTTATCAAAAAATGAGATTACATCCATGCATCTAGGCCTTTTTGTTCCGTTGCTTCTATATTTGAGAGGCCAAATGCACCCTGAATGTAGTTTTCAATCATCTTTTTGTACCACTTAAGATCGATTTCTCCAACATCCTCTAAAAGGTCCATTGGGTACATGTAGTCAATAGGTTTTACGCCGCTTTTTGATGGTTTTGCAATGTCTGGAAGTGGTTTTTTTGTTACTACAAACTTTAGTTTAATGCGGGATTTTATGGGTCGGCCAAGAAGTTTTTCCAATGCTTTAGCACGCTTTCCAAAAGTCGACATTGCACCATCTTGATTTGTCTTATATTGTTTTGCAGGTTTGACTGATTGAATCAATGTTAGGTCATCAATATCTACTTTGGATAGATCAAGATTTAACAGTATTTCCTTTGTTTTACTTTTTATGCTGTTTCTTACATCATTTCTTGCTTCCTTTTCATCTGTCCAATATGGTATTTCCTTAAGGACATTTGTCATTATTTCCCTAAGCACTTTACGTGCAATGTTTGCCTTATCGGATCCCTTGAAATTATTCCCCTTTGTATTCATCACGATTTTACCATCCTTTTCATCAAAGATGAGGTAGTTTTTATGTTTTACAAATATCATAGCATCATGATGCTCAGGTTCTAATTCAAACTCTGGATAGTTTAACTCCTCTTGCCATTTACTGTTGCATTGCTTTATCGCAGACAAGGCCTCTTCTGGTTTAGTGAGCCAATCTTCTTCATTATCGTTAACGTTTACTCCTAGCGCTTTTGAAAATTTAGGCAGGTTTCCTACTGAACGAGAACATCCCATATAAATACCATCTGTATCTCCATAAGTAACACGAATATCTTTTTTTTGCAACATTTGTATTGTTTCATCAAGAATAACCTGTCCCTTAGTTGTAATAGCACCAGCACCCCACAAATTAAACTGCCGACCAGAAACATTAGGGGCACTGAGGATGCCATGCGTCCCAGCATTTCGAGCTCCTTTCACACTTTGATACATCATCTTCAAACGTTTCAACTCTCCAGGATCACCAGAAGATTTCACCTGTTGTAACTCATTTTTGATCTGCTGAATCATACTCATGATGCCTGTCATCGCGCAATTAACAACACCAGGTTTTTTATCAATTTTAATGCCAATCATAAATCCCTTATCAGCAAAACCTTCCCTTTCAGTAATCTTGCGCCATTTCACATCCACATTTTCAAAAAATTTCTGTGGTAATCTCTTAAACCATACCAACATATCCGGTGTATCGTCCTTAGGGCAAAGTCTAACAGTGTCAGCACCAATATTCAATGCTTTTAAAATCGTAGGATACATCGCTCCAACATCAGCAATCACTACATTATACCATGGAATAAAATGAGATTTCGCGTCTTTATCTGGTTTAATGGTCATCCCACCTGGCATATGGTAATTTAGCCTTTCATCAGCATCTTTTGCATCCCTATTATAGACAACATAAGGATATTTCACCCATTCAGGCATCTCCTTGCCATATTTGAGGACACGAACAAATTCTTTGGATAATTGATCCCTTTTTTGTTTTGCCTGTGATACAATTTCTTCTCGGCTGGTGCATCCATTACAATGATTAAGTAAATCCTTACAAATGGAGCTTGCTCGACATGTTGCAGGAATAATTTTTTTCTGTATACTCCCGCGAAGTAACGCCATATGGTCCCACATATTCACCGCACCAGATGACAACAACGTCTCAAATGGCATACATGTAGTAAATGACAACGGTAACGCCTGTTGAATGAGATTAAGTGTTACGCCCATCTGTTCTATGACGTCATGCTTGTTATATTTGAGCGTTCTATCATCTATCTTCATTTGAGAAGGTGTGAGAATAATCCTATCTTTGACACCTACGCCAAGAAAAGGAGCGACTGCTTTTAGGCTAAACGAATTTAAAAATGAATAAAACTTTCGTGTTGCATGGTATGTATCAAAACTGCATGGATAAAAGTTTACAATTTCGGATCCGACCCCAAAATGAAATGATCTATCTCTCCTGCTGAATCTATTGATAAAATCCTGAAACGTTTTTCCTTCGTTATCTGAAAGACGGGATTGATGGGTTTTTAGTATCCAATTTATCCTGTTGTATATCTGTAGGTTGTCAAAACCTGCTATGTTATGCCCGGATATAATGTCGTAATTCATGACTAGTTTACAGAATTTATAGAGATTTTCTATCTCCTCATCGATATTACGTGAAATAAGTTGCTTAACTTCTATATCTTCTGAATGGGTGGGGCAATCTATAATGTCAAAACTGAATTCCTCGCTTTCCAGGTTTTTATCGGATTCAAAAGCTATATCAAAATCAGTATGCCCTATGATGTCTACGGGAACGTTGATATTTCCTTGTTCGTACTGTGTGGTTTCGATATCATATACTAAAACGTTTAATTTTTCTTTTTTACCACCAGAATCAAAAATCCATGTTTTTCCTTCTGCTGCTAGATCTATGAGTGCTCTTTGATGGTATGGAATGTCATGTTCGGCAGTATAGAACCCATGGTTGAAAAATAGGTAATCGCTTACCTCTGGAACAAAATATGATTGTTTGGTATAAACTCTAAATACATTTCTTTTTTCATTATACCTCCAAAAGCTTCTATAACTTTCAATATCTCCTATCTTTTCTATTTTTGATAGATTGCTTTGATCTGATGTGTTGTTTTCCCATTTATTAAATAGTTCTTTTCGGGCAGACTCTATGTTTCTTTCTTTTGGGCAGAAAGCCAGAAAATATGGTCTGTGGTAATCAGATAAGGGTTTTGGTTGTTTCTTATGTAAGTATAAAAAATCAGGTGAAATTCCAAGTAACATGCCGTTCATAGCTATCAATCCCCCAACATAATTGGATGAGCACCTCAATGTATTGTCTGTACTTAAATTATTAGAATAATGAGTGAGTGGCAATAATTGAATTTTTTTGTCATTTGATTTGAAATAAAATGGGAGGGAATAAGTGTAAAGTTCTCCACCTAGAATAAAAAAACTAGCAGAAACCAGTACACTATTCTGTGGGTTGAAATATAAATCTACTATTTATAATTTTCTGAAGATATATAGATGCCATCTGTTCAGAAATGAGTAAGGGGAAATAATATATTAGCCCATCTCAAATGCATGAAACCCTAATTTATAGAGATAGTTATGGTGTAATCTCTTACTTCCATCTAAAAAGCAACCATTATTTGTTTTAAAATACGTCAACTCGCATATAGGGAAATCATATCAAAAAATATCTTATGATTCTTCTGAGCTAGGATGTTTTTCACTCTGAGTATTTTTCCATTAATTCTTTTACCCGTTTACGAATGGTAATATTTCGATTTCGTTCCTGGATTTCCTTGATTCTCATGTCTGCATGATTTTGGTAAGTATTATTCGACATATTCTCACTCCTTCGCCTACTGCATAGTGGTTTATATAACTTTGGGAGAGGTCACCTTGAAGATTTTTTTAGTTATGTTTTTAAGATGGGAGTTTGTTATATGATTGTATATCTGGAGGAGAAAAATTGGTAGAAAATAAGATAACAATCCCATATCAAATAAAAGGCATAAAACCAAGTGAGAGAAAGGAAGGATATGTTGAAGTATTGATGGAACCAGTGGATAAGCTTGATTATAATCAAGAAGAAAAAGATTTAGACAATATTCCAATCAAAGTAACAGGTGTTGGACCAGATGGCTCAGCATTTCCACCTGGCTTTCAAAATCAGTTAACGCAGATGCTAAAAGGTGCAATGCCTCCAATGTTTAAAGGAAAAAAGAGTTATGACCCAAGAAGATTAATACATGTGGAATCTGAAATTGATTTTCTTGCGAGAAACTGGAAATATGGGGACATAATCGATGTAACACTGGAGAAGGTAAAGAAGGCAGAAGAAGTACGTCATCCTAAAGAATAAATCGGTAGTTAATGGAGTTATAGATTTGATTGATGGTGAGTAATTATGGAGTTTGATATGCGTAGAAAAAAGGTTAATATCTTCAAAATAGGAAAACTGTACTGTTTTAAGGCATATTTCAGTGATAAAGAGATTTTCAAGGAACTGTCTGAACATTACAATAAGGAGAAATATCGATTTGAGTGCGGTACGGCTGATGAACGAAACAAGATTATCAAATATTTGGGCGAGGTTGGTTTTGATACGAATCTCGTTGAAGATTTAAGTGGTTACCTTGTGAAAATAGACCGATTCAAAAAGTATGCGCCCATTCTGAAAAATTCAATAGAGCAAACGGAACTTGGCAGTGACAGGATATTTCTCATGAAAGATAGATTATCAGTAGAACAAGCAATTGAACAAGGAGCAGAGAAATATACCGATGAAATAGATTCTGAAAGGTTGGTTCTGTAGAACCCGAGATTCATACTTTCACCAACCCCTCTTTTACATATATAAAGCACCAGCACCCTTCGTGGTATCATACAGACGATAAATACGGGAGACATGCCAGCAAGGGTGCATCCCCACTTTCCTCCTATGCTGGCATTTCTGCCACATAATTTTAGTTGCGTTAAATTTTATTCTTTCTTACTACTATTTTTGTCGACGCCATTAGTGACTCATTATCAATCTAAATCTACAATTTGACTTTTTGCAAAATCTCTTTATTTACTCATTACTCCTATTACTTCATGATAACAACGCAACCAAGAGACCTCACTTATCTTTGAATTGCTTTTTATGAAAAATATTATCGACCTAAGCTTGATAATACCAAAGATATTCTAAGAAACATTTTAAGAAGTATATCATAAATACATTGATTAATTATGTCAATCAAGGATGCGTTTAAGCTCTATATCACAGTTAGTCGTTGGGAATTTTTACCAGCAGTATTAACAGGAATTCTCATAGGAATATTTATTGGTGCAGATTCTATTGATTATTTGATTTCTTGCAAAGTTATTTTCATCCTTTTTGAGGGGATCGTAATTTTCATCTTACTTTTTAATGTAGGATTTATGGTAAATTGTTGGGCTGATTGGAAAGTAGATGAACTGTATAAGACAAAATTGTATCATGCTGTTATTAAAATGGGAAGAAACAAACTTGGATTTCTTGTTATAATTCATATCCTTGTTTCAATTATTCTTACGTATCATGTGACATTACAAGTTCAGAGAATTGAAATCAGTTTTTTAGTATGGATGGGCATTTTTTTAGGGGTAGGTTATCATGTTGCGCGTAAGTCTCCGTTTTTTTAAAGCGGAGATGTAAGCACTTACGCTAGCTGGTAAAATCAGCTAGCGTCATCTGTTCCTTGTCAAATATGGAATAACTGAATGGTTGTATGTTCTTCACCTGTTTATCCTGTTCTGCTATGTAACGTATCACTTGTTCTTGAGAGACATGCCCTGCGGTACCGCAGTAGTATGAATCTGCCCAAAGCTCTTTTTACGGTATTCCTTGAACTCATCATACAGTCTACGAACTTGTCTGGAGACATTGCCTTTGATCCTCTTGATGATCTCAGCAGGTGCCCATTTTGGTGGTGCACTTAGAAATAAATGCACATGTTCAGGCATGACTTCCATTGCAAGAGGTGTCCAACCATTTTCCTTACATACGTATATTGCTACGTTCTTCACTATGGTAGCTACTTGTTCCTGAAGCACTTTTGCTCTTGTTTTTGGGATCCATACAAAGTGATAGTTGATATTGTACCTTGCATGTCGTGTTGAACGGACTTTTGCCAGTTCATAACATTCGAGCTTTCCAAAACGGAAATGTTGTTTCGGGTCGATTTCTTTGTGTTTGTACGTTGCTATTATGTCGTCTACAGCTTTCCAATTTGTGTTTGTTTTCTTCATATTTTGTTTCCTCCAAGCGACGAATTTTGCCGCCGCACATGAAGGAAAAGAACTTTTTAGCAAGAGAAAACAATAGACTTTTAGCAAAACTTGTTTTGCGACCACAGAGTGGGAAAAGTTTATGTTTTTCTCTTGCGTTGTTCTTTGGTAATGAAAAGGATTGTCCCTCGGACAATCGTTAAAATCTATGATTTTAAAAACGATTCAATGTTTAGAGACCTCACTTTTCAAAGTGGGGTCATTGAAGCGTAACAATCATTGAGTGGGGAGAATTTTTTTATGCGATAGCACAGTGTTCCCTCCCAAAAAATAGAACCCTGTGTCTTGTATCCCATCCCTCTCCACTCACATATGTTGAATTAAAAATAGGGTAAACGTGCATATCAGAGGTTTTAAGGCATTATTCTTTTAAAATCCCTCCGAGAGAAAAGGGTTATTTTAAAAAGGAAGATAGAGGTTTTTTTAATTCACTAGAAAACCGTTAGTTTATCATAGATTGAATGTAATATCTGCTCCAATATTGGAAACCGCTCCATGAGTCTTTCTAAGAATAATAAGAATGGGTTGATTGCTTTGTTTTTTGGCATGGTGGCACTAAAAATGAATCTAATCACTAGCTTTGAAAGATTAAGATAAAGCCCCTTCGAAGAATCCAAGTACATACCATTTGGTTAATAACCCAACATACTCATTTGAAACAATGAATTTTTCGTTTGATTGATATTTATCAATTGAAAAAGGTGAAAAATTGATACATCGTAAACTGACTGAATTAAAGGTACTGCCCCCCTCTAATTGATTAAGATTATTAATTCTTCCTCCAATAAACATTTTTTTCAATATTGGTTTATCAATTTCAATAATATCATAGGAATAATAATCTCCGGCATTGGCTACGATCACTATATATCCAAAATCATAGGGTATATCATTTTCTGTTACAACAAATTCAAACTCACCATTAAGACCATTACCAGATGTGCAATCTCCAATCTTTTTGTTTATAAAAATAGCATTGTCCCAATTTTTATCAAACCAAGTAAGATGTATTTCACAGTACTGTCCATTAGTTATTACTATAGTTATATTTTCAGTTTTACCAAACGTAATTTTTTTATCATCTCCAATTGATGTTGTCACAGATTCAAGTAAACCATATATATTAAAATCTCTACTTTCCTCCTTGTTTTCAGTCCTGTTTGTAACGGTTATTGTTAAAGTACCGCCAATTTTTGGTGAGATATTAATCTCATATATTCCATTATCTATAAAATAATCTTTTTCTACTGCTTCATCTTCGTCGATGAAAATATTCAACCCACAACCTCTTATATTTATTGATGCATTCATTGGATTATCAGAGTTTTCTCCAAAAATTTCTATGGTTATCTTTTGAGAAATATTGAACCAAATATTTTTATCGCTGTCATCTATCATAACAGTGTTTGGCATATTGTATACAAATAAATTCATGTCACCAGTCGGATCAGTTATAGTTTCTCGTTCAACATTACATCCTTTGCTTTCAATATCAAAAGGCTTCTTGTTTCGATTAAGATTTATACATGGATTATTACAATTATTTCCGATATTTCCACTTAAACTTGGTACAACACCCGCTCCTATAAACAACCCTATTGCAACAAAAACCAATGCTTTTCTTATCCAATTATCAGACATAATTTGTTCCTCCCCGAATTAATCTACTGAAAAGTAATACAATATTTTAATTTAAATGTTCTGGTTATAATAAAAAATGGCAGAAAAACCAGCAAAGGGAGAAGAATGGGAGAGGGTTGGTGGTAGGGATGCACCCCCTTGCCGGCTATGTCCCCTGTATTTATCGTCTTTCTAAAAGCAGGAAGGGCTGTTCTGGTTTATATATGTAAAAAAGAGGTGGGTGAAAGTATGCGTGCCTTGCATGACCATCGGCTAGGTGGTGAAAGTCCACTCCCTTTAATTCCCTATTCAAAAGGGTAGTCAAAGTGACCCAAAAGGTCTGACATCCAAGCAAGTGGTTTTGGATGG
>Ga0307431_1000940_pt1 | contig 17620 bp, 17 predicted proteins | sample SalMarWE160170MG_FD_202155 | JGI IMG/M metagenome (GOLD analysis project Ga0307431, IMG submission 202155) | Salt marsh sediment microbial communities from the Plum Island Ecosystem LTER, Massachusetts, United States - WE1603-170 | ecosystem: Environmental > Aquatic > Marine > Intertidal zone >...
TCAGGTCGAGAAAAGCCAGGTCTAAATCCTGCTGCTTTACTACTTCTAAGGCGCTGGCTGCAGTTTCGGTGGTTATTACCCGGTGGCCTAACTCCTCCAGGGTATCCTTAAATAGCAGGCGGACTACTTCTTCGTCATCAACGACCAGGATGGTTGCCTTTTCCTTTGCCGAGTTTTTCTGCAGCCACTTATCAATTAGTCTGGCGTCGAACCGCCACTGTCGACCTACCTTGGTTGCCGGGATTCTGCCTTTTTCTAGCAGCCTGTAGATGGTCTTTTCGGTTACTCGCAGGTAGTCGGCCACTTCCCCGACAGTCATAAGCTTGGCCATGGTTTTTCCTTTCTTCAACATCAACACTGACTAAGGTTAATTTATACTCTTATTGAGTAGTAATGACCATTATTGTACATTACAGTCTATCATAGTCTATCATAGTCCGTATTGATGTCAAGATGAATTATCTTAACTTTTGTTACCAATGTACTAGCCCACATGGAGGACATCAAAGGGGTTACCATTTATTGGGTACTAAAGTCTAGAGAAGTCCAATAAAGTCCAATAACAACAATAGGTTGATTGGGTAAACCTGTCAAGGAACTAAGTTCTAGTTTACATGGGGGACAGACTAATGTTTATAGGTTGTGGTTAATCTTTGCCAGGGGTGAAAGTAGGGGGGATGAGTGGTTTGGCTCTGTAGCGGGTTCGTTTGGCCTCGGAAGTACCGGTTGTCCTGAGGTTTAAGAAGTCCAGTTCGTATTCCTCAATCAGTCCCTCGGCAGCGAAACTGAAGTACTGGTTACCGCCAATTATGATGTGGTCCAGGACCTTTATCTGCATGATGTTGCCGGCAAAGACTAAACCTCTGGTTACCTCTTTATCATAGCGGCTTGGCTCGGGGTCGCCGGAGGGGTGGTTGTGGACGAAAATTAGCGAACCGGCGTTTTGCTTGATGGCGTTTTCCATGACCTCGCGCGGGGCGACGGAGCTGCTGTCTATTGTGCCTTCAAAGAGGTCGGCGGTATCGATAATCTGGTTCTGCGTGTTCAAATATAGAACCTTGAATATCTCTTTCTTGAGGTCTCGCATGGAGTGATAGAGGTAATCAAAAATCTCTTTGGCCGATTTGTACGCTGGCTTATCCACAATTTGCTGTCTGAGAAATTCGGTAGCTACTTCACGCACCAGTTTTATACCGAAGGCGCTGTGAGGGCCAATGCCTTCTATCTGCTGTAGCTCTTGGGGGGAGGCGGAGAGCGCCCCCCGCAGGGTTTTGAATTTTTTGAGGACCTTTTTAGCCGGTTGTTTGCAGTCCTTGCGGGGCGCGCCCAGGGTCAGGAGCAGTTCGATGATTTCATAGTCGTGGAATCCGGCGAGTCCTGACTTTAAGAACTTTTCCCTTAACCTTTTTCTATGGCCTGTTGCCGGGTCTTTCTGCGTCATCGGTCGGCTCCTCAGCTGGCAGTTGCAGGCTGTCTAAAATCTCCTGGGCTTTCTGGCGGTAACCGTAGGCTACCATTATCCGGCAGGGGAGGCTAGAAACGCCCATGAATGATACGGCGTCCTGAGGGTTAATCATGGCCGGGATGCCGTTTTGAATGAGGATGTCATTCCATATCTCAGCGGTTAGCTGGTCAGGGGCGGTGGTCAGCAGCTCCCATCTTTTCTTTTTAGCCATTGGTCTCTACCTTTAGCCCTTCCTCCCCCACCAATTCTACCAGATGCTGGTGGAGTTGGGGACAGTAGTTTGTGTATATATTGGATAGCTTGAGGTTGATGATTTTCTCCCCATTGATGACGCACAGGTTTACCTCATCCTCGCCGGGGAAGCGCTGCAGGATGTCAATCAGTTTGTTAAGGTGGGTGGTGTCGCTGGCCTCGTCGCTGGTCTGGCTTAAGTTTATTACCAGCCGGTGCTTCCGGGGTGGGGGTGGTGGGGGTGCTTCCGGCTCTTTAACTGCTACTGGTGGCTCGGCCGGAGTCGCCAGCGCTGACTCGTAAAAACGGGCGCTATCGCAATTAATCTGTACCTCATCGTCTCGCACCCGTACCTTTCCCTGCACCACCACTTCGTTTCCTTCCTGCCACAATTCCACGGTGGCGGCATAAACCTTGGGCCATACCATCGCTTCCATCTGCCCGCTGAAGTCCTCTAGCAGAACGCTGGCGAACGGGCGGCTGTCACGTGTTTGGAGATATCTGGCGGAGATAATCCTCCCGGCGACGACAACGTTCTGCCCGGCCAACTCGGCATCAATCTGGCCACAGAAAATAGTTTCTGGGTTAGCTTCGCTGACGACGGGACTGAACGGTTTTTCGGAGAAACTTACCCCCAACAACTCCTTTTCCCAGGAAGCCTTTTCGCGGTCGGAGACCTCTGATGGTGCCATTTCAAGTTCGGCCAGCGGCACCGGGGCTGCATCCCCGAAGAGGTCAAACATAGTGGCCTGGCCGGTCTCACGCAGGCGCTGTTCCCTCTGCGATAGTGAGAGGATACGATTAACGTTATTGAGCAAAGTGCCCCGGTTTCCCAAGGCCTCTAATGCACCAGCCTTAATCAATTTGTTTAGTACACCATCTAAAGCGCCGACTTTAATTAGGCTTTCCATCGCCCGCCGGTTTATGCCCCGCAGGTCAACCCGGCGGCAGAGGTCTTCGATTGACTCGAACTCGCCATTCTTTTGACGTTCGGCAACCATTGGCTCTACCGCTCCCACGCCCACGTTCTTAATAGCGTTCAGACCGAAGCGAATGGCGGGGGTATTGTCCTCGCCGTCGGTCTCGATAGAAAAATTGACTTGGCTGCGGTTTACATCCGGCGGCAGCACTGTGATGCCCAGCCGGCGGCACTCAGCGACGGCCGTGGCTACTTTCTCCGACTGGTCGGTATGGGTAATCAGGAAGGCGGTGATATACTCCGCCGGGTAGTTTGCTTTGAGATAGGCGGTCTGGTAGGCGATGAGGGCGTAGCTGAAGCTGTGCGCCTTGTTGAAGGCGTAGCCGGCGAAGGGTTCGATGAGGGCGAAAACCTCGTCGGTGACGTCGGCGGAATAGCCCAGCTTTTTGGCGCCGCTGACGAAATTGCGCTTCTCCTTTTTCATCACCGCCGCAATCTTCTTGCCCATCGCCTTTCGGAAGATATCAGCCTGACCCAGGCTGTAGCCAGCGAAGGCCTGGACGATGAACAGCACTTGGTCCTGGTAGACAATTACCCCGTAGGTCTCCTCCAGGATGCTGGCCAGCGCCGGGTGGGGGTAGCGGATAGGCTCCAGGCCGTGTTTGGCTTTGATAAATGTGGGGATGTGCTCCATGGGGCCGGGGCGGTACAGAGCTATCATGGCGGCGATATCGCTGAAGGTAGTGGGCTTAAGCTCCTTGATATAGCGGCGCATGCCGGCTCCCTCCAGTTGGAAGACGCCCATCGTTTCCCCTGAAGACAGCAGGGCAAAGGTATTGGCATCGTCCATGGGGATGTTATGGAGGTCAATATCAACGCCGCGGCTCTGGCCGATAATCTCCTTGGCCTTACCCAGGATGGTCAGGTTGGCTAGGCCGAGGAAGTCCATCTTGAGCAGCCCAATGCGGGCAATGTCCTCCATGGTGAACTGGGTCATAACACCGGCTTCGCCGTTGCCTTTGCTCACCCGCTGCAAGGGGACATAATTGGTGAGTGACTCTTTGGCGATGACGACACCGGCGGCGTGGGTGCTGGCGTGGCGGGAAACACCCTCCAGCTTGCGGGCAGAATCAATCAGGTTGTGGATGATTTTGTCATCTTCATAGATGGCGCGCAGTTCACTGTTTTCCTCCAGGGCGCGCTCCAGGGTCATGCCTGGCCGGAAGGGGACCAGCCTGGCGACGCGGTCAACATCGCTGTAGGCCATGCCCAGCGCCCGGCCGACATCCCTCAGGGCGGCTCTGGCGCCTAAGGTACCAAAGGTGATAATCTGGGCGACATGGTCCTGTCCGTATTTCTGCGAGACATAGGTGATGACCTCGTCGCGGCGGTCATCCTCAAAGTCAAGGTCTATATCGGGCATCTCCTTGCGCTCTACATTGAGGAAGCGCTCGAAGACCAGCTGGTTCTCCAGAGGGTCGACCTCGGTGATGCCCAGACAGTGCAGGACGATGCTGGCGGCGGCGCTGCCCCTGACCCCGAATAGGATACCGTGCTCTTTGGCATAGGTGATGATATCCCAGACCACCAGGAAGTAGTTGGCAAACTGGGTTTGTTTTATGACCTCCAGCTCGTAGTCCAGGCGTTGTTTTATTTCGGGGGTGGGTTGGGGGTAGTACCGAGGCAGGTTTTGGTGGCAGAGGTCAGCCAGAAACTGGTCAGGCGTCGTATCTTGAGGTAAATCTACCTCGGGTAGGTGGAGGCGGCCAAACTCAAGCTTGAGGTTACACATATCGGCGATGCGCCCGGTGTTTTCCAGGGCTTGAGGAATATCCTGGTAAAGCTCTGCCATCTCCTGGGGGGTCTTAAGATAGTAGAAGTCGCCGGCCATCTTTATCCTCTTCTCATCATAGATGGAGGAGTTGGTGCCGATACACAGCAGCAGGTCGTGAGAGGCGGCATCCTCGCGGTGGAGATAGTGAACATCGTTGGTAGCTACCATTGGTATATCTAGTTCGTTGCTCATTGGGATGAGCGCCTGATTTACCTGCTCCAACTCGGCGATAGGATGTCTCTGTATTTCCAGATAGAAATCGCCGAAGGTCTGCTTGTACCAGAGAGCCGTCTGCTTGGCCTCCTCAAGCCGCCCCTTCAGGATGAGCTGGGGAATCTCACCGCCCAGGCAGGCGCTTAAGGCAATAAGACCCTCATGATGTTGCTCCAGAAGCTCTTTGTCCACCCGGGGGCGGTAGTAGAAGCCCTCCAGGTTGGCTTTGGTGGTGAGCTGGATCAGGTTGTGGTAGCCGGTCTGGTTTCGGGCAAGGAGAACTAAATGGTAGTGGTTTCTATCACTGGCCTCGCGCCCGAAGCGGCTGTTGGGAGCGACGTAGACCTCGCAGCCGATAATGGGTTTTATGCCCGCTTCCCTGGCAGCCAGGTAGAACTGGATGGCGCCGTACATAGAGCCGTGGTCGGTTATGGCCAGGCTGTCCATGCCCAGTTCCCTGGCTCTCTCCACCAGCTGTGGGATGCGGCACAGGCCGTCAAGCAGGCTGTATTCGGTATGAACATGGAGATGGCTGAACATGGCTACCGACCATTATAGCACAGGGTTTGTATGGGGGGATACGCTTTTAAGTCCTCCAAGATAAAATTTATATAGGGTGTTTAAGAGGGACGAAGTCCCTCTTTTAAAAAAATCTTCCCCCTCTCCCTTGAAGGAGAGGGGGATTAAGGGGGTGAGGTAGATAAAACTGTTATTTCCCGCCTTAAAAGTGTAAAATCTTAAACAAATGAAGATTCTGGGCATTACCGCAGAATGGGTATTTATGCTCTGTCTGCCCTTTCTATTGTTTACCGCCAGCCTGGGCTGGGCGATAAACAGCCTCTGGTTATATAACTACGGTTTTGAGAAGTACGGTATCAGCCAGGTTACCGGCCTGGACGACGCGGAGCTGGAGAAAGCCGCCGCCGGCCTGGTCAGCTATTTTAACTCCGACGAGGAGTATATCAGCCTGACCGTGATAAAGGACGGCGAGCCGTTTGAGCTGTTTAACTACCGTGAGATTGTTCACCTTAAGGATGTTAAGGGGCTGATATGGCTGGATTACCGGGTGCTGCTGGGGACACTGGTCTATGTTTTGGCTTATGCCGGGGTCTGTCTGCTCTGGCGAAAACCGGCCTACCGGCGAAATCTGGCCCGGGGGGTGGTGGGGGGTAGTTGTATCACCTTAGGTCTGATGCTGGCTCTGGGGCTGGCTAGTCTCTTTGGTTTTGACTCGCTCTTCTGGCAGTTTCACGTTATCAGCTTTACTTCTAACGATTTCTGGCTGCTTGACCCGACTAAGGACTACCTCAAGATGATGTTTGCCGACGGCTACTTCTACGATGTTGTCCTGTTCTGCACCCTGGAGGTAGCTGGAGCGGCGGTAATTCTGGGTGGGGTGGTGGGGGCTGCCTGTGGTCTAGCCGAAAGCGGGCCAAGGCTTAACTAGCTGTATCTTTCTTCCTTCCAGGGGTCGCCGCGGTTGTGGTAGCCGTGGGATTCCCAGAATCCGGGTTTGTCCTTGTCGGTGAACTCAACGCCTATAACCCATTTGGCGCTTTTCCAGAAATAGAGCCTGGGGACGACCAGCCTCACCGGGTAGCCGTGCTCCGGAGTCAGCGGCTCGTTATTGTGTTTGACGGCGAGCAGCACGTCGGGCTGAAAGAAATCATTAAGAGTAAGATTGGTGGTGAAGCCGCCCTCGGAGTGAACGGTGATAAACTTAGCCTCGGGTAGTATCTCGGTAAGCTCCTTTATCACGCTGGCGCTGACGCCCTCCCAGAGGTTGTCCATCTTTGACCAGCCGGTAACGCAGTGAATATCGGAGAAGACCTTTACCATCGGCAGCGCCAGGAACTCCTTATAGCTGAGCTTGCGTTCTTTTTCTACCAGTCCGGAGATGGTGAATATCCAGCGGGAGCTGTCAATTTTGGGCACGCTGCCGTAGTGGAGCGCCGGCCACTGCTCGGTGAGTTTTTGGCCGGGGGGAACTCTTTCTGCTCTTGCCGTATCCGGGCTTTTGATTACTTCTTTAGCCAAGCTAACGGCTCCTGTCTTATAGCTTAACTATACCCCGAACCGGGCTACCCTGTCACTGTTGGGCTTTTTCCGCGACCAGTCTGGCATTCCATATAACTCCCCCCTTTTTTAATGGTTGTTTTGCTTCCCATACCCACCCGACCAAAAGGCTACGCCTCTTTAGACTTCCGTCCTGGGGGTGGGGAAAGAAAGTTCCAGAAGCGGAGCTTATGAGGGTGGGAGGGTGGGAAGTACAACGCACTTTAGAAATCCGGCTGGACTTTCTTTTATTATAGCTTCTTTCTCATTGTTGCCGATAGCTCGGATAACAGCTCTAAAGCGCGGGCGGCGGCGTCGGGGGTGGGCAGGGAAGCCAGCCCGCAGCTGGGGGTGAGTAGGCTCTGCTGCAGGAGCTGCTTAAAAGAGACGCCGTTGCCGGTGAAGGGCGACATTGCCTCTTCCAAACGGTCTTTGAGGCTGGATGCCGTCTCTTTTGCCAGCGAGGGCTCGTCGTTGGGGACGATGCCCCAGGCGATGGCGCCGCCTCTATCGAGCAGGCCTTTTACCTCCCTGGGGTAGAGGCTGAGCGACTGGGCGTAGTTGTAGGCGTCAAAGTTCAGGATGTCGAGGCTGGTGCCGAGTAAGACCGACCAGTCGGTGTTGCCGCAGCAGTGGACCCCTTTTAGCCCGCTAATGCCGGCAAAGACCTCTTCCAGAAGGCTGATAGTCTTCTTGGGGGAACCCAAGTCAGTCGACGTAGCGCCCAGAGCGACCAAGTAGGGCTCGTCAACGAAGATAATGGTGCTGGGCGATATTTTCTTTAATTCCTTTTCCTGCCATGCCGCCTTGAGCCTTAAGAACTTGGATATGGCATCGCCCAGAGCGTCGTCGTAGATTACAGCCTTGCCCTCATTGTCAGTAACGCTTAGTCCCCAGGTGACCGGCCCGGTCAGCTGCCCCTTGACCGCCATCGGCGAGAGGTCTTTTAAGCCCAGAAAGGCGTGCAGCCCGGCGGCGTAGTCGGCGCTTACCGGGTACTTATCGACATCGTTCTCCAGATAGGCGGCATAGAGCTTCTCCAGCGGGCCGTCAATATCTTTGGTGCGGTCGACATAGACTTTGTCATCGGTCACCGTTATGCCGGGGAAGCCCTGGCTGTACTGGGCGTACATGTTCTCCTTGAAGGAGCGCTTTGGCAGCTGCGGCCAGCAGGGGATTTCTTTGAGGTGGTTTATTACCTGGGTGCAGGCCGCCTGAGGGTCGGTATGGGGCATGCTGCCGACAGCCGTCGGCAGGCAGTTAAATTCTATAGCGGTCACGGTTAAGGCTTGTCTCCTTTTAGATATTTGCCGATGAGCAGTGCCAGTTTTTTCTTCTGCCCGTCCGGTATGAACTGGCCGTCGGTGGCGATGGCCGTTTTCATAGCCCGGGTGCATTCGCAGCCACGCTCCGGGGGCAGCCAGGCGATGGACAGCTTGATGATTTTCTGGATGATATCTATGTTCTGGTTCAGGGTTTCCAGGATGGAATCAAGCGAAAGCGGCTCGGCTTGGTCCTGCCAGCTATCGTAGTCGGTAACGCCGGCGATACTAGCGTAGCAGATTTCTGCCTCCCGCGCCAGCTTGGCCTCCGGGCTTGAGGTCATGCCGACGATATCGGCGTCCCAGGCGCGGTAGAGCCTCGATTCGGCGCGGGTGGAGAAGGCGGGGCCCTCGATAACCACGCAGGTGCCCTTGGGGTGCGCCTCCGCCCCCAGCCTCGATGCCGACTTGAATAAAATCTGGCTCAATACCGGGCAGAAGGGGTCGGCGAAGGGAATATGGGCGACAATGCCCTCGCCGAAGAAGCTGTCTACGCGGTTGCGGGTGCAGTCTATGAGCTGGTCGGGAATAACCAGGTTGCCCGGCTTCATCTTGAACTTGAGCCCGCCCACGGCGTTGACCGAGATAAGCCACTCCACCCCCAGCGACTTCATGGCGTAGATATTTGCCTGGTAGGGCACCTCGGAGGGGTTGAGGCGGTGCCCCTTGCCGTGGCGGGGCAGAAAGGCGACGCCGACATCATCCAGCGTGCCGATAACGATGCTATCGCTGGGCTTGCCGAAGGGGGTATCAATTTCGACCTCCTCAACTACTTTCAGCTCCTCCATATCATACAGCCCGCTCCCGCCGATAACACCTACTTTTGCTTTAGCTTTAGCGTTTGGCATTTTAGCGCCTCCTTTTATAAGAAAGATGGTGGTGGTTCAGCTACCATCAAATCTGGAACTTTCCAGAGCTCAATTTCAATATTTTCTTCCTGCTTGCATCTTGCTACTTCCTCGTAAGCTGGCTTGGTAAAGCTAAAAGCGAAAAAGTAACCTTTATCTTTTTTCTCTGCATGAATGGCTGATTGAAACTTCTGGATTTCAGGTCTTCCTACGTGCTCCTGCTGTTTGACCTGAACCGGATAGCGTTTAAATGTGGTATAACCATCAATTCCAAAGTCTGCCACAAGTGTGGGTGAATGCATACCTTGTATGAAGTCAATGACGTAGTTCTGGAACTCAAAATGTTGCATAGCTTTTAGGTCTTCCAGACTCTTTGGCACGTCGACCTCTTCAATTTCAGTAGCTCCGTATTTGATTAACCTTTGTTTAACTAACCTCAAAGCTGTGGGTGCTACATCACAGCCAATCCATTTTCTCCTTAGTAATTGGGCAACAGCCAACGTTGTGCCGCAACCACAGAAGAAATCTGCGACAATTTCATTAGGATTAGAACTAGCTTCAATGATTCGCTTTAACAATTCCTCCGGTTTTTGTGTTGGATAACCTAAACGCTCCTTGGCTGAAGTATTTATGATAGGCATGTCCCAGACATCATCAATAGCACGCCCTTTTTTGGTCACTTCATCTATATAAATACGGTAATGATGACTTTTACCCTTACCAGCGTGCCCCCATATCCATTCCCTCCCATCCTCATCCTTATGAACTTCCTGCTTTTTCATCTTGATGTAATCTGCCCGAGTATAGCGCTCTGTTGGATAGTTGCGGATCTTAGCTTGGTTACTCTTCCCATAAAAAAGAATAGTATCATGCTTTGCGTTAAATTTGTTACGCCCTTTCATTCTTCTACCAGTGTAATGCCAGATAATATCGTTTCTGAAATTATCATCCCCAAATATTTTATCCATAGTGATTTTAATATAGTGGACTGCGTGCCAATCTAAATGAACATAGATACTTCCTGTAGGTTTCAATACTCTGTGCATCTGAGCCAGTCTCGGTTCCATCCAGTTTACATAGTGATACACATCCCCCTTCCACCTATCTTCAAACATCCTCTTTTCCTTTGTGTCGCCATAGATAATCTCGTAGGCTTTGCTACTGAAGAATGGCGGGTCAATATAAATAAGGTCAATGAAGTCATCAGGAATGTATTTATTCATCACCTCTAGATTGTCGCCATAGTAAAGTGCGTCAGTTTTCATTTTGCTCTCCTAACACCACTTTCTTAATCCCTCTATCCCTCAAAGGGGGAGAGGTTCGGGAGAGGGGGCGCAGCCCCCTCTCCCCATAATTCCCCCTTCCCTTCATAAATCCCCAAGGGAAGGGGGTCAGGGGGATAGGTTTCCATAAATCTTCTTTATTCCCTCCTCATAAGGTTCACCTATTATACCACCCTCGGTAATAATCGCCGTTATAAAGGGGTGGGGGGTAACGTCAAAGGCGGGGTTCAAAGCCTCAATGCCCTTCGGGGCAATGGGGACACCCTGAATATGAGTTACCTCACCGGGGCTTCTAAACTCAATCGGAATCTGAGCCCCCGAAGCCAGCGCCGGGTCGATGGTGGTGATGGGGGCGGCAACGTAAAAGGGGATATTATTTTCCTTAGCCAGCACCGCCAGAGTATAAGTGCCTATCTTATTGGCGGTATCGCCGTTTGCGGCAATGCGGTCGGCGCCGACGATAACGCAGTCAACCTCACCCTTACTCATAAAGTACCCGGCCATTGAGTCGGTGATGAGGGAGAAGGGGATATTAAATTCTTTAAGCTCCCAGGCGGTGAGGCGCGCCCCCTGGAGGAGGGGGCGGGTTTCGGTAGCTAGAACCCTGAGCTTTTTGCCCTGCTCAGTAGCCTGCCTGATTACCCCTAAAGCGGTGCCGTAGCCGGCGGTGGCCAGCGGGCCGGTGTTGCAGTGGGTTAAAACAGTAAAGCCGTCTTTAATCAATTCGGCGCCGAGTTTACTAAGCTTTAAAGTGGCTTCGGCTTCTTCGTTGTGGATGGCGATGGCTTCACTAACCAGCGCTTTTTTAATCTGTTCAACGTCTTTAACAGCTTCGGCGGCGCGCTGCATCCTCTCTAAAGCCAGGGGGAGATTGTGGGCGGTGGGGCGGGTGGCGGCTATCTGCCGGGTAACGTCTTTAAGTTCATGCAGAAATTCGGCTTTTGAGCTTGCTTTGATTTTCAGGGCGCCCAGAGCTATGGCATAGCCACCAGCTACCCCGATAGCCGGGGCACCCCTTATTTTCAGGGCTTTGATGGCCGAGGCTATGTCCTGGTGGCGGCCGAGCTCTAGGTAGACCTCTTTTTGGGGTAGTTGGGTCTGGTCGAGGATTCTAACTCTATCGCCCAGCCATTCTACAGCTTTCATCGCCTTCTAGCTACGCATGTTCCTTCGGAATAGTATGGTGCCGATGGTACCCTTGACCCGGAAGGGCTGCTTGAGGATGTCGTAGCCCATAATGCGGGCGGTGCCGCTGGTGGGCTTGAGCAGGCAGCAGAGCATGTTGATGGTGGTGGTCTTGCCGGCGCCGTTGGGGCCGAGCAGGGCGAACAGCTCGCCTTTTTTGATATTGAGGTCGACGCCGTCCACCGCCGTTAGACTGCCGAATTTCCGGGTCAGGTTGAGGGTCTGGACAGCGAAGTCGTCATCTGGTGAAGTCACTGCGACCTCCTTCCCCGTTTTGTGTGGTTATAGTATGTGGTAATAATAGCATGTTTCACCTTTATAGCAATAGGTAATTTGGGGAGTTGGGGGGGGAAAAATCCCCCTTTTCTAAGAAAATATCTCCCCTTCCCCTTGCCAAGGGGAAGGGGATAAAGGGGATAGGGTTACCCTTCCTTGACACGGCTTATCGGGGCAAAGTAAACTTTCTGGTATGGCGAAAACTTTGTCCGGTATAGAGAAACTGAAGGCTAAGGTCGGGGTGAGGTGGCAGCCCAGAGAGTACACCATTGAGGGGGAGATGATACGGCGCTTTACCCGGGCGGTGGGCGACCCCAACCCCCTATGGAAGGACGGCACCACCGCCCCGCCGACCTTTACCCTGGCTATCGGCTTTGAGCAGTTCGTCGAGGACTTGATGAAGCTGACCCCCTTTAACACCGTCCTCATGGGCAGCACCGAAATCGAAAGCTACCAGCCGATGAAGTTGGGCGATGTCATCACCGTCGTCTTTGAAATCAGCAACCTCCGCGAAAGAAAGGGCCAGATGGGCCGGATGGCCTTTATGACCTTCGAGAGCACCTATAAAAACCAGGAGCAGGCCTTGGTGGCCAAGTGCCGCCAGATGGTTATCGGCTATTAAATGAGTATCCAGCTTTACTACCAGGATGTGAGGAAGGGGGACGAGGTTACCCCTCTGGTCAAGGAGCCGACCCCCCGCCAGCTGGTGATGTGGGCCGGGGCGGTGGGCGACTATATGCCCATCCACTATGACCAGGACTACGCCCGCAGCCGGGGGCTGAAGGGTATTATCGTGCACGGGCAGCTGGTGGGAGCTTTCCTGGGGCAGCTGATGACCGACTGGGTGGGGAAGCAGGGGTCCTTAAGCAAGCTGAGCTGCAGCTACAAGGGGATGAACTACCCCGGGGAAAAGATTACCCTGCGGGGCAAGGTGCTCCGGAAATATGTCCGCGGCGGCGAGAACTTTGTCGAGTGCGGTGTGTGGGCGGAGAACCCCGAGGGGGAGAAAACCGCCTCGGGGACGGCCACGGTAGTTCTGCCCTACGGGGATGACTATAAACGGAAAGGAAGGACAAGACGATGGGCCAGAGGTTAAAGGATAGAGTAGCCATTGTTACCGGCTCGAGCCAGGGCATCGGCAAAGCCATCGCCATAGCGCTGGCTAAAGAAGGGGCCAAAGTTGTGACCAATAACCGCCGTCCCGGTGCCGAGGGCGGCGATGCTGATACGGTGGCCAGGGAGATTAAGGCGATGGGTGGGGAAGCGGTGCCCTTCTACGGCAGCGTTTCCGAGTTTGGTGTCGCCGAGAAGATAGTCAAGACGGCGGTGGACAGCTTCGGCAAAATCGATATCGTGGTCAATAACGCCGGCGCCGACGCCCCCCGTATGGTCTGGAATATGAGCGAGGAGGAATGGGACCGGAGCGTCGATTCCTTCCTTAAGGGCTCTTTTAACTGCACCCGCTTTGCCAGCGGCTCGATGCGGGAGCAGAAGTGGGGGCGGATTATCAATACCACTTCTACTGCCTGGCTGGGCACGGTGGGGCACTGCAACTACGGGGCGGCTAAAGCCGGGCTGGTGGGGCTGACCCGGGCGGTGGCGAGGGAGGTGGGCAGGTACGGGGTGACCTGCAACGCCTACGCGCCGACCGCCGCCACCAGATTTACCTTAAGCGATGATATAGTTGCCGGCTTTAAGAAGCGCTACGAGGCCGGTCTGATGACCAAAGAAAGATTTGAAGAATTGACAAACCCGCCCCGGCCGGAGACGGTGGGGCCGTTTATTGTTTACCTGTGCACCGAGGCGGCGGCCGATATCAACGGGCAGGTCTTCGATGTCACCGGCGGCGATATAGCCATATATTCCGAGCCGGTGAAGAAGAAAATCATCACTAAAAAGAAGGGGCTGTGGACGGTGGAGGAATTAATCGAGCAGGTGCCTAAAGTACTGCTGGAGGGCTACAAGAACCCGTCGCCGCCCAAGAAGGACTAAAGGCTTAAAACGGGGGCGGCAGCTTCTTTTTGCCCTTGCCCATGAGATAGGCGTAGTAGGTGGAAGAGGTATAAAGAGTGGCCAGCGGATTATGGCTGGTAACCCGGTCCTTTACCGCGATGACCGTCATCGGGCGCTGGCAGTAGCGGATAAAGAGGGTATCGTGGCCGACGCAGAGCCCCAGCATGACCGCCAGGTCTACCTTTTCCGAGTTCAGTATTTCAGCCTGGGCGATGGGGTTGCACATTGATTCCCAGTTTTCGGCACCGCCTATCTTTTCCTCCGGCTTGATGCCGATGCTTTCCTTGGCTATTGCCCCCACCTTGCAGCAGACCGAGACGACCTCGAAGCCGTTGTTTCCCAGTATCTCGGTTAAAGTACGTGCCTCATTTTGCAAGCCGACGCAGAAAGCCAGCCCCAGCTTTTTATAATCGCACTTATGGGCGAACTGGATTAGCTCTAAGATGCGGGGGTTTTTGGGCTTTCTCAAGCCGCCGGGGAGCTGTTCGTAGCCTTCGAATTCCTGCTTGGAAGCCTGCCGGGCGAACTCCTTTACCTCCGGGTTATCGTATTCGGCGACGGCTTTTTCGATGACTTCGGTTTTGTGGCGCATGGGGCAGAAAGCCGGTAGTTTGTCCTTGGGGGGAGTTTCATTGGCCTTGATGGGGGGGTGGCAGTCTCCTTTAACGCAGAGGGCACAGTTGGGGCTTGATTTGGCTGTCATCGCTTAAGTCTCCTTACTAAATCTCTCTCTTAGCCTGCTGCTGCCAATTCTGGCGGTGCAGCTCCATGAGCATAAAATTATAGTTGTCCCGCTTGAGGTTGCCGCAGGGGGTAAAGCCGCACTTGGCAAAGCACTTCTGCGCCCGGGTGTTGTCGACCAGGGTCTTTAAGTACAGCCGTTCCAGCCGGGTCTGCCCGAAGATATGGTCGAGGAGATGGGTGACGGCATCGGCGCCGTAGCCCTTATCCCAGTAATCGCGGTTGCCGATCATGATGCCTATCTCGGCTTCGCCCCGCTTGTGGTCGACGGCGTAGTAGGTGCAGTTGCCGATGTGTTCGCCTTCCTCAGTTTCGATGGCGAAGCGCTCCCGGCGGGAGGGGGGGTAGCTCAGCTCGACGGTGTAGCGGGATAGATAATCCTGGTAGGTCAGCGGCGACGGCGTGACGGCGTCCAGCGCCGCCAGTTCGGGGTCGGTCTGCCAGCTGTAGTCATGGCTGGCATCGCCCAGCTTTTTTCCCCGCAGCCTGGTCTTAAAATCGTCCGTCATGCTAGTCTTCCACGAAGTTTTCTATCTGGGAGAACAGCGGGTCCTCCTCGGCTTCCAGATGCGATAACGCCTGCCCGGCTGCCCCCTGGATAACCTCGTCGGAATGGTTGAGGCACTTTTCCAGGCAGCCCTTGGCTTCGGGGCCGCCTATCTTGCCCAGCGCCTGGATAGCCGCCAGCCTGACCTCGATATCGGGGTCGTTGACCAGCTCGCAGAGGTAGGAGGCGGCTTCTTCCTCCCCCAGCTCGCCGCAGGCGCCGGCGGCTTCGTAGCGTATCTCGTCATCGGTGCTGGTCAGCTCCTTGAGCAGGATGGGCATCCAGGAGGAGTTGCCGCTCTTGCCCATGGCGAACAGGGCGCTGATTCTAAGTTTGTTATCGCCGCTCTGGTAGGCTTCGGCGATGGCTTTATTCATCTGGGGCAGAGTTAGCGGCGCCGCCGCTTCCAGGGCGCGGCGCTTGACCTCCACCGGCTTACTGTTGTCCTGGATTACCGCCAGCAGGCTCCGGGATACCTTTTCCCGGTAGTTGGGGCGCAGCTTTTCCAGCTCGGCGAGCAGGGCGAACTTGCCCAGCGCCGTAGCCGCCGCCGCCTGCACCTCCTCCGAGCTGTCTTTCTCAAGTAAGTCAATCAGCGGCTCAATCAGGGAGGACTCCTCGTTTTCCCAGAGGCCCTCGATGGCCTTGCTCCGTACCCCGGCGTCCTCGTCCTTAAGGCGTTCTTTGAAGATATCGTCGAAGTCGAGCTCGAAGTTGTCCTCGGCCAGCTCGACCAGGCGGTAAATTATCTGCCGCCGCCTTTTTAGCTCGATGGTGGGCCACGCCTGCTCCAGCGGCTTCAGCTCGGCCGAGTTGAGGCCGGACAGGTCGGTCAGCCACGAGTCCGATAGCGGCTTTTTCGGGTCAGCCAGCTTGGCGATGGTCTGTTCCACCGACGGCGGCAGGGCTGGTTCCATCGGCTACTCCTCATCCTCATCATTTTGTTCCCATATGGGCTGGGTGAAGTGGTCTATGTACTCTTCCATGGCCTCGTCAGCCATCTGTTTAATCCGGTCAGCCGTCTCCTTGGCGGCGTCAGCCAGCTCGGTAATATCGATTTCAATATCCAGCATCTTGGTCAGCACCTCCAGCACCGCCACCGCCGCTACCGGGTTCTGGATGCGGGTGGCGTACATCGGCACCTCGCCCAGCAGGCAGACGCCCTCCATGCCCCGCTCCTTGGCTACCCCCAGCAGCAGCCCGTTCAAGCCCGATATCTGCAGGTTGCCCTTCTGGGCCAGGTCGTAGCTGTCCAGCTCTTTACTCATGTGGGGGCTGGTGACCACCCCCCATGCCCTCGGTTGCTCGCTGTGGTGCATGCGGCTCAGGGCGGCGGCGCAGGTATAGACCCGCTTTACCTTGAACCTTACGGCGACATCGAGGACGCAGTTAGCCAACTCGTAGCCTTTAGTTATCGGCTGGTCTTCGCCGATAAATAGTATTATATCACTGCGGCCGGGCTTGTTCTTAAAGTAGTAGAACTGGCTCTGGGGGAACTGGGGTTCCTCAACGACATTATCCCTGGCCACCACCCCGATGGCGTCAAAGAATTCCGACGGCTCAATTTCGCCCAGGTCCTTAAATTCCAGCTTGCGCAGCAGATATGTTGCCACGATGATAGACACGTTGCCGACGCCGGGCCAGGAAGCCAGCATCACCGGCGATTTTAAGCGGGGCCGGGCGAAGAGTCTGATAATTTCGTTCATGGCTTAATCTTTGCTCGCCACTGACAGGCGGGGGCAGTAGAGGGGCGGGGTGTTAAGAAAGCCGCCCACCCATTCCGCCCGGCTGCCGACGGCGGTAAGTTCTTTTAGCACCTGATAGACGTTTCCCGAGACCATGGTATTTTTAACCCTACCTACTATTTTACCACTTTCTACTTTATAACCTAAGAGGACGTTGCCGCTGAAGTCGCCGCCGAGGATATTGCCCTGCTCGGCGCCCATGAGCTGTTCGATGACCAGCCCCTCTTTTATATCTTTTACCATGTCATCCATAGTTGTTTTGCCGGGGGCGATGACGAGGGCGCTGGGGGTGGGCGAGGGCAACCCACCGCCTCTATCGCCGCTGCCGGTGCTTTCGGTACTGGCTAAAGCGGCGGTCTGCAAATCATAGAGAAAGCTGGCTACCACCCCCTGCTCTATAAGCGGGGTGCGCCGGCTGGCGACGCCTTCGTCGTCGCAGGGGCGGCTGTGGGGCCGAAAAGCTATAGTGGGGTCGTCCCACAAAGATATTTTTGCGTCGAAAACTTTTTTGCCCAGTTTATTGCCGATGGGGGAAGCTCCCTGCAGTACCGTCTTGCCGTTGAAAGCCGTCGCCAGGGAGGGGATTAAAGCGCTGGCCGCCCCGCGGGGGGTAAAGATTACCGGCAGTTGGGCGGTGGGCACCGAGGCCGGGTTTTTGGCCAGCTCTAACTGCTGGATTACCACTTTGGCTATGTCTTTGGGGTGGGTTATGGGGTGGCCAAAGCTCTGGCCTTCACCGACGAAGAGCATATCTGTCCCGCGGATGAGGCTGCCCATAATGCCCACGCTGAAGATGCTTTTCTTATATTCCGCCCTGCCGCCGCTGGAGTTTAAGAGCTTTACCGATTCCGTTTCCTTGCTGACCTCTGCCTCGCAGAGGATTTCCGGGGTATGGCCGGTAATAAGTTCAATCAATTCCTGCCCCAGCTTTTCCATATCTTCG
>Ga0307431_1000941_pt1 | contig 17574 bp, 16 predicted proteins | sample SalMarWE160170MG_FD_202155 | JGI IMG/M metagenome (GOLD analysis project Ga0307431, IMG submission 202155) | Salt marsh sediment microbial communities from the Plum Island Ecosystem LTER, Massachusetts, United States - WE1603-170 | ecosystem: Environmental > Aquatic > Marine > Intertidal zone >...
GAAGGCTGTGTTGATTGCTTCTTGGACGCCAGTAGAGCCAAACTTGTACAGGATCTGTTCCTGAATAGCCTCTAATGCTTTTTTCTGGGCGGCGGTGAGTTTTTCAGCGTTTTTTGTGGTTAACTTGCAGTCTCCGGGCGTGTAGTCAATTAAGCCTTTTTCTCCTGCTCTTCTGAGAGCCAGTTCTGCTTCTGCGCTGCAGGGCACGACATTGTATCCGCTTTCTTTTAGGCGTTCAACATTCTCTTCTGATGTTGGAAGGTCAATTTTGTTGGCTGCGATTAGTGTTGGCTTGGAAACGTTTCGTAGAATGTTCAAAAAGTTTATGATGTCATCGTTGGTCCAGTGTTCCGGTTTATCCATGTTGAGGTCGGTTTTTCTTAGGCTTTCAATTATGTGGTATCTTTTGATGGCTAAGCCGCTTAATTGGGATTCAAGAAGAGAAGTCAGGTCTTCTTTGCCTGATTCGGCGGTTCTAGCCATTTTGGGCCAGTCTTTTTTCAGTATCTGGTTCATCCACATGGTTATTTCATTTTCAAGAAATTTTACGTCTTCTAGGGGGTCGTGTGACCCTTTTTTGCAGATTCTTCCTTCGCAGTCTGTTGAGCCTGAAGCGTCGACTACGTGGAGGAGGGCGTCTGCTTTTCTGATTTCGTCTAAGAATTGGTTTCCTAGTCCTCGTCCTTTCCATGCTCCGGGTACAAGTCCTGCTACGTCAATCAGCTCGACTGGGACTAGTCTGATTCCGTTTAGGCATATGGAATTTTTTGGATTGTCTTCGACGTTGAATTCTGTGTGGACGCATGGGGTTCTTAGGTATCCTATGCCTCGGTTGGGTTTGATGGTGGTGAAGGGGTAGTTTCCGATATCCACGGGGATTAGGGTTGCAGCCGAGAAGAATGTGGATTTGCCGGTGTTTGGTTTGCCGACGATTCCCAGCTTTTTGGAGTAAGATTGTACGCTCATGGCTGACTCTTTCCCCTTTTCTCCGCTACCCGATTTTTTGGAGAAGTGTTCAACCTGTTTATTGTTCTATCACGTGTAAAAGCTTTGTTAAATGTGACCTTCGGGTTGTTCAGTTTTTGAATCCGCTGAGACAGAATGGAGAAAACCTTTTCTCAGGTTCCTATCAGATATTTTTCTGCGTCCAGAGCAGCTTTGCATCCAGAACCGGCTGCTGCGATAGCTTGGCGGTAACGGTGATCTGCTACATCGCCTGCGACGAAGACTCCGTCTATGTTGGTTCGTGTTTCTTCTCTGGCTGCTATGTAACCTGTTTGGTTCAGTTCTATTTGGTCTTTGAAGATGCCTGTGTTAGGTTTGTGACCGATGGCTACGAAAACAGCGTCGCACGACAGAACTGATTCTTCGCCGGAAACAACGTTTCTGAGCCTAACTCCTTCCACTCGGTCCTTGCCCAGAATCTCTTGAACTGTGCTGTTCCAGACAAACGTTATCTTCGGGTTCTCGAAAGCCTTTTCTTGAAGGAACTTGCAAGCCCGCAGCTTGTCCCGTCTGTGAATAACTTTGACTTCACTCGCAACTTTGGAGAGAACAAAAGCCTCCTCCATGGCTGTGTCACTTCCCCCCACAACCACAACTTTCCTGTTCCTGAAAAAGGGCGCATCACAAGTAGCACACACCGAAACACCCCTGCCCCTCAGCCTCGTCTCGCTCTCCAAACCCAACCACTTAGCCGAAGCGCCAGTAGCTATTATTACCGCTTTTGCCTCGTAAACCGTGTTTCCCGCAGTCACCTTGAAGGGTTTAGATTTGAAGTCTACAGAGGTGGCGTGTTCGAAGATCAGTTCTGCGCCGCAGCGTTCAGCCTGCTTCTGTATCTTCTCCATAAGTTTGGGTCCAAGGATTCCGTTTTCGAATCCCGGAAAATTCTCCACTTCCTGTGTAAGCATAAGCTGACCGCCCCACAAAGTTCCGGCGACAACAAGAGTCTTCAACCCAGCCCTGCTCGTGTAAATAGACGCTGTCAAACCAGCCGGACCAGAACCAAGAATCACCACATCATACACCATTCATCACTTCACAGCGAAATTATACAAGTTACGTGAATCAGATATATTTTCACTTATTAAACCTTGACTTTTACGCTTTGAAATAGCCATCAAAAAGCACAAGCATTGTCTTTCTTGGTTTTTCAGAAAAAAGCTAGTTTTCAACAATGCACTGTTATTAGTCTCCTAATATGAACGCTGATGGGAAATTATGGTTCAGTGGACGGGTTAATCTTAGAAAAATGATGGGCAGATAGCATCAGTAGAAAAATTCTTTGAATCAAAAAATATGCTTGGAATTGGGTGATAACTCGTAACCTATTTTCTTGGTCAAAATTTCTTGACTGGCTAAATGATGCGATTGGTCAAAGTTTCTTGACAAAAACGCTTTTCTTTTACATTAACTACTGTATTATTGGTGCCTTTGGTGGGCGATAGACGGGCAGTCCTCATTCTGTTGCTGATTCTTTCCTTTGCGTTTGTTTCTATCTCAGAAGTCAGCATAGTGAAGGCAAGCGAAACAATCTACATCAGGGCTGATGGAACCGTTGAGGGCACAACCATGATACAGCGCAACGGAAGCGTCTACACTTTGACAGGCAGTATTTACGACAAACGTATAATTGTAGAGAAAAGCAACATAATAATTGATGGACAGGGATATACGTTTTCAAGTCATTATGTTGCTCTTTACGGCATCTACATGTTTAAAGTGAAAAATGTAACAATAAAAAACATGGTCATCAGAGATTGTCCTAATGGCATCTTCCTTGATGATTCTACACATGTCACAATTTCAGGTAACAAAATAACAGAAATAGACGCCACTTTTCCTCCTACCGCCGCCATCACGCTTTATTCTGGAGGTTTCCATATTATAGTTGGAAACAACATAACAGGCAACTGGTTTGGCATCTATTTAAGCGGCTCTTCCAACAACATTATTTATCATAATAACTTCATCAATAACGATGTAGATGTTTATGATTCAAGTTGGAACCATGATTATAATACTCCTTCAATAACCACTTGGGACAACGGCAACGAAGGAAACTACTGGAGCAACTACAACGGCACAGACAGTGACGGCGACGGCATAGGAGATACTTCCTACATTTACATGGTTGGAAATGAGACAGTATACATTGACTATTATCCACTCGTGGAACCAGTTCCCGTAATCCCAGAGTTTCCATCATGGACACCCCTACTGATTATGTTAGTTGCAGTGGTAACTGTGGCTGTAATTTACAGACGAAAATTGTCCAAAGCTAATAAAAGGGGAGGCAATCAGTGAAAAAATTTGCTATGCTTGTTCTTTTGCTGTTATTTTCGGTTGTTATGTCCGCTTTTTCAGTACCTTTAGTTGTGGCAGCAGAGGATTCATGGACAACTTTGACTGAAATGCCTACCGCACGAAGTGGACTTGGAGTTGCTGTTGTGGATGGTAAGATATATGCTATCGGAGGTTCCGACGGCAATAGGCAGCTCGATACTAATGAAATGTATGATCCAGCCACTAATACTTGGGTTAGCAAGCAGCCGATGCCGAGCGCAAGAAGTAGGTTTGGAATAACGGTTTATCAAAACAAAATATTTGTAATGGGAGGAGCCAACGAAAGCAGGTTTACAGGAGCAAACGAGGTCTACGACCCAGCTACAGATACATGGGAAGTAAAAGCTTCCATGCCTGCGGGAGGAAGATCTGAGTTAGCTGTAAACGCTGTCGAAGGCAAGATATACGCAATCGGCGGATTCTTTCTGGGTATATTTTGGATACCTTCTAATTTAACTGAAGTCTACGATCCAGTGACAGACACGTGGACTACAAATGCAGACATGCCCACTGCTGTTTACAGCTGCACTTCTGCTGTGGTTGACAACAAAATTTTCCTAATAGAAAATGGGAGGAGTGTTACCATCCCCTGTCTCAATCAGATCTATGATACAGAAACTGACACATGGAGTTATGGACAGCCCATTCCCACCAGAGTAGTAGGTGCTGCTGCTGTTGCGACCACAGGGGTTTATGCGCCAAAACGAATCTATGTTATGGGCGGTGGGGATTTATTCGACTATGACCTGAATCAGATTTACGATCCTGCAACAGATACATGGACTACTGGAACGGCTATGCCAACGCCTCGACAGCGCTTGGGTGTAGTCGTCCTTAATGATACGTTATATGCAATAGGTGGATATCAAATTGATTCTGATGCGCGCGTCAGTAAAAATGAACGATACACACCAGCTGGTTACATCCCAGAGTTTCCTTCATGGATTATTCTGCCATTGTTCTTGATGGCTACCTTTGTTGGGATAATCGTCAAAAAGAGGCTGTCTCAAAGCGTAACGCGATGCACAAAGTGAACGGAAAAACATGCTCAAAAAACGGCGGTTAAGTTCAGAAAGATTTTAGTTCCCACAACCCGAAAATAAGAGCCAATTGAGAGGAAGGAACATGACTATAGAGGGGTTCATTGAGTATAAGCGGAGAGAATTCTGTAATGATGTAAAGTGTCCAGTGCAGGTTGAACTGAACAAACTGACTGCAGGGTCGGAGAAGTATGAGCAGGTTAGAAAGACCTGCAGAACGGACTGCAGGTATACGACTTGGCAGTTTCATCATTGGCTCATAGAAAAAGGCTATTTAATTGTAAGACCAAGAGATGAGTGAGGAAAATATGATGGATTGGGGAATCCAAAACAGATTAAACAGGCTCATACAGAAGGATGGAAGAGCCCTCTTTCTGCCCGTTGACCACGGATACTTTCAGGGTCCAACCCGTAAACTGGAGAAACCCGGAGAAACCATAAAACCGCTGATTCCATACGCAGACGCCATAATGATGACGCGAGGCGTACTCAGAAACTGCGTAGACCCAGCAATCAAAAAACCCGTAATTCTCAGGGTTTCAGGAGGCAACAGCGTAGTAGGAGAAGACCTATCCAACGAGGGACAGATAACCTCGATCACGGAAATGCTTCGCCTCAACGCCAGCGCCGTCTCCATGTCAGTTTACATAGGAAGCAAACATGAACATCAAACCTTGATAAACTTCGCACGGCTCGTTGACCAATGCGAAGACTACGGCATACCCGTCATGGCAGTAACCGCAGTAGGCAGAGAACTGGAAAAGCGCACCGCCCGATACCTAGCCCTGTGCTCCAGAATAGCCGCTGAACTAGGTGCCCGGGTGGTGAAAACATATTACTGCGAAGAAGATTTCGAGAAGATTGTTGACGGCTGTCCCGTTCCTGTGGTAATCGCAGGAGGACCCAAAGTGGACACTGAATTAGAAGTGTTCGAATTCGTTTACGACGGATTACAGAAGGGAGCCATAGGCGTGAACCTTGGCAGAAACATATGGCAACATCAATATCCGGTGGCTATGATACGGGCTATACGCGGACTAATCCACGAAAACCTCACAGCCAAAGAGGCACAACAGCTGTTCGAACAAGTAAAAACTGGAAAGGCTTAAGTCTATTCCAGATTTTTTGGTGAACCAATGCTTGTAGCAGTCTACCACAACAACAAAGACATACGAATCGAGGACATCCCTAAACCAGACATTGGACCAGATGAGATACTGCTGAAGGTCATGGCAAGCGGAATATGCGGAACCGACGTGGTGGAATGGTACAGGCTTCCGAAGGCTCCGAGAGTCTTTGGGCATGAAGCCACAGGAATCATAGATGAAGCGGGAGAAAAAGTAACAAAATACAAGGTTGGAGACCGCGTTTTCGTCTCACATCACGTGCCATGCAACCAGTGCCGTTACTGCCTAAAGGATTCGCACACAGCCTGCGAAACCCTTCACACAACAAACTACTATCCCGGAGGATTCTCCCAATACATACGGGTGCCGAAAATAAACGTGGAAACCGGAGTTTACAAGCTGGCACCAAACATGTCCTATGAAGAAGGAACATTCATTGAACCCCTAGGATGCGCAGTCCGAGGTCAAAGACTAGCGAACATCAACAAAGACGAAACCATACTGATAATCGGGAGCGGAATGGCAGGAATACTCCACATACAGCTAGCAAAACTGAAGGGAGCACAGAAAATAGTTGCAGCCGACATAAACCCGCATCGTCTTGAACTGGCTAAGAAGTTTGGGGCAGATCATGTAATAGATGCCAATGGAGACTTGCCGCAGGAACTGAAAGAACTCAACGATGGAAGAGCAGCAGACAAGGTAATAGTGTGCACAGGCGCAGTCAAAGCAGCGTTAACCGCCTTAGAATGTGTAGACAGGGGAGGAACAATCCTCTTTTTTGCGGTTCCAGACCCCACAACCAAAATTCCGATACCTATAACCCAATTCTGGCGAAACGAAACAACCATACGAACCTCCTATGGAGCAGCTCCAAGAGACCTTGAGGAATCCCTGCAGATTCTAGCTCAAAAACAAATAAACGTTGAAGACATGATAACCCACAGATTAAGCCTCCGAGAGATAGCTGAAGGCTTCAGACTTGTAGCAGAAGCAGGAAAATCACTAAAAGTAATAATCGAACCAAACAGGATTTAGCAGACATACCAAAAAAGGCTCAATCCAATAAACTGAGACTATGTGATTAAATGAAAGAAGGAAAAATTAGATTCAACATCATTTTTGTTTCTCATGAAATTCCACGTGACGCCAGAATTGATGAGCTGAAAGAATGGAGTGAAAGATTCCAGAGAAACGGTTTAACTCCGGAGATTGAGGGAAATTACACAGGCAACTTGAGCTTCAGATCAGAAGCAGGATTCGTAATAACAGCGTCTGGGCTGAAAAGCAAAGAAAACCTAGGTAACGATTGTTTTGTTTACGTGAAAAATTACGATGAACAGAGTAACACCGTTTATGTTGAAGGAAGGAGGCAGCCCTCCTCAGAGGCGGTAATGCATTTTCTAATCTACAAGACACGTAAAGAAGTGAATGCGATATTTCATGGACACAACGACGCAATCATAATGAATGCTGAGAAACTAGGATTTCCTGTCACAGAAAGGGAATATGAACCCGGCACAATAGAATTGGCAAAGGAAGCCCTGAAGGTTCTGGGAGACAAAAATCTGATTGTGCTAAAAAATCATGGTTTTGTTTCTCTGGGCAGAACCATGAAAGAGGCTGGCGAACTAGCTTTAGCTACATTAAAGCGAAGCAAAGAATCAGCAAACTTCAAAGGCTAACATCGTAATTAATTGTACAGAGACGTTATCTTGTAGAAAGAATTTTTAACGTGAAACATAGTTTAGGGGTTTGTTGTCACGAGGTAATGCTGATGGTTAAGTATGTTTTTGTAACTGGTGGGGTTCTCTCCTCTGTTGGTAAAGGAATCGTTACTTCATCAATAGGTAAAATGCTTCAGGTTCGAGGCTTTGATGTTACAGTCATAAAGGTTGATCCTTACGTGAACGTTGACGCTGGAACCATGAACCCCTACATCCACGGGGAGGTCTTCGTCACAGAGGACGGGGGCGAAACAGACCTCGACCTTGGCGGGTACGAAAGATTTCTGAACGTTAACCTGCCAAAAGAAAACAACATAACAACCGGACAGATATATCAAACAGTTATCAACGGGGAACGGCGGGGCGATTTTCTTGGCAGATGCGTCCAGATTATTCCTCACGTCACAAACGAGATTAAACGACGTATCCGCATGGTTGCAGAACAATCAAAGGGCGCCATTGTCCTCACAGAGCTGGGGGGAACAGTCGGAGACATAGAGGGTTTGCCTTTCCTAGAGGCGATCCGTCAGATGCGCCTAGAAGATGGCTTCGACAATATCCTCTATGTTCACGTTGCCCTTGTTCCGATCTTGGATGTCACGGGTGAAATGAAAACCAAGCCCCTTCAGCACAGCGTAAACGAACTGCGGCGAATAGGTATCCAGCCAGACACAATCGTGGCAAGATGCAGAAAGATGATTGACAAAGAGGTCCTTCGGAAAGTAGCGCTCTTTGGCACCATCCCTGAAGAAGCGGTGTTCTGCTCCTATAACGTTCCATGCATCTACAAAGTTCCCCTAATCTTGGATAAACAAGGCATGGGCGATTACATTTGCAGACGATTGGGTCTACCAAAAAAGACTCCCGAGTGGAGTGAATGGAAAAAATTTGTAGATTCCTCTGAAAACCCCAAGCATGAAGTTAAGGTAGCGTTGATCGGCAAATACGCGGGCTTAGTTGACAGTTACGTCAGCATGAATGAAGCTTTCAGACACGCCGGCGCCGCCTGTCAGACACGAGTTCTAATAAACTACATTGAAGCAGAGAACCTAGAAAATAACCCAGACGGGTTGAAGCTTCTTGAGGGGCATGACGGAATCTTTATTCCTTACGGTTTTGGTCCCCGAGGAACCGAAGGAAAAATTAACGGGATTCATTTTGCCCGCGAAAACAACGTGCCTTTTCTGGGAATCTGCTACGGATTTCAGTTGGCAGTTGTCGAGTTCGCCCGCAGCGTTTGTGGATTGGATGGAGCAAACAGCACTGAAATAAATCCAGACACGCCTCACCCTGTGATCGATCTGATGCCTGAACAGAGGAACGTGAACAATAAAGGAGGCACTATGCGCTTAGGCGCCCACGAAGTTTGGGTACATAAAGACACGATGGCGTACACACTTTATGCTGCTGACAAGATTTTTGAGCGTCACCGTCACCGATGGGAGGTCAATCCAAACTATTGGGATACCTTAGAGAAAAACGGAGTGGTTTTCTCAGGAAACAGCCCCGACGGCAGGAGAAAGGAGATTCTGGAACTTCCTAGCAGATTCTTTTTCTTTGCCTCCCAGTTCCACGGCGAATTCAAGAGCAGACCCACTAAACCAGAACCAGAATATTACGGCTTCATCAAAGCATGCTTAGACAAGAAATTGGGAAAAACAAAACCAGAATTCTAAGAATCTATTACATGGTTACTGGCGTTAGCCGTTCTGCAGATTGGAAGTTCAGAGTTTAAACCATGTTCTCCTGATTGAGGGAAATCGGGTAAAAGATAATATGCAGAAAGTTCTATTTGCTCGTATTCACGATGGACGAGGAAGCTGATGGTTACTGAAAAAGGGTTTTCCCTAAAGAGAACAGTTCCTTTTATGCTGGTAGGCATTTTGATTTTTGTAGCCTACCTCTACTTCTTCGTTGGCATCCCCGAAATCGTCACCATAATCCAGGGCGTCAACCTTTTTTACTACGGCATTGCAGGCGTGGTTCTCGTATTAAACATGCTCACTAACTCTTTGACTTGGCAATATTTTCTCCGTCCCCTCTCAGTCAAAGTTCCCTTTCGAAAAACTTTCCTCTATACCTGTATAGGAGTTTTTGTTGACCTTTTGGTTCCGGCAGAGTCCATTAGCGGAGACGCAACAAAAGCTTACGTGATGACCAAGGGGTCAGGTGAAAACGCAGGGAAAGTTGTGGCGTCAGTTGTAGGTCACAGAATTTTATCAATGATAATTCCTTTAGGCAGCCTAATTTTTAGTTTCGTTTTGCTTTACATTCGTAAAATTAAGGTTCCTGTTGTTGTTTCAGGTCTTACTTTACTCATAATTGTTGGCACATTTATTTCGCTGTTTTTCATATTTCTCTTCATTCTAAAAGAAAAGCTGGCGCAGAGATTAATTGGCTCTTTGTTGCGTTTTTTGGGCTTTGTTACTAGGGGGCGTCTGAATATTGACAGCATAAAGACAAACGCAGTAAAGGCATTAAGTGCTTTTCATGATTCCATAGGTACCTTTCGTAAAAATCCTAAAAGTTTAGTTCCACCAATCTTTTTTTCTCTAATTGGCTGGTTCCTCAGCATACTCTTGTCTTACTTGGTTTTCGTTTCCCTCGGCCAGCAGGTTGACTTTGTCATAATTATGGCTGTTCACTCTATCAGCGTAACCATTCAGTCTATTCCCCTTGGAATACCCGCAGAAGTAGGTGTTGTAGATACAGCCATGACTTGGCTCTACGGTCTACTTGCAGTAGAATTTACCGTTGGCGCAGCGGCAACAGTTCTTATACAGATTTTGCGGGTTTGGCTTAGAATTGCTATAGGATTTGTAGCGGTTCAAGTGGTTGGAATAAAAAATCTGGCAGAAGATTTACGGCAAGACCTCTTCTGAACGTCCCAAGAAAGGGAAAGTTAGGTGTTGACAGGTTTTGCTAGTGCTGTCCAGAGGTGATCGCTGACAGGTCTGACAAGTTCGGTTTTTTCTCCGGCTTTTGTCACCAAGTTTCTTCCCAACGCAGGCTCTATCACTTCACCTATTATTGAGGCTTGAACACCGTTTCTTGACAGACTGCTGATTATCTCCTCTGTCTTCTCTTCTTCAGCCACAATGAGAAGCGATCCGGAGCTTATGAGCTGAAGAGGATCAACTTCAAAATGTGCACATATCTTACGCGTCTCTTCAGGAATCAAAATTTCTTTCTCGTAAACTTGGAAGCCGACGTTTGCAGCATCAGCTAGTTCATGTAACCCGCCTGCCACTCCGCCTTCAGTAGGATCATGCATAGCTGAGACTCCTCCGATTCTGAAAGCTGTAATAGCATCTTTTACTACACTGATTTTTTCGAAGAAATTCTCCGCCTTTTTCACGAAACTTTCATCAAAAACTTCTAGAAGCTCTGCTCGTCGGTCTGAAGCCAGTATAGCTGTCCCTTCTATTCCTGTCCCCTTTGTCAGTATGATGCGGTCTCCAATTTTTGCCCCGCTGGAACTCACATACTTTCCGTTCTCAGCAACGCCTATGGCGCATCCGGTTACTATGGGGTGTTCTATGCCCGGAGTGATTTCGCAGTGTCCCCCTGTGATGGCAACGTTCAGTTGATGCGCAGCCTTGTCCATCTGCGTGCAGATCTTCTCTACGAGTTCGGTTGTCGAATTTTTGGGTAATAGTATAATGGAGTTGAACCAGCGGGGTTGAACTCCGCGGGTTGCAACGTCGTTTGCGCTTACATGGACGGCTAGCCAGCCCAGCCATTCTTCGGCTCCGGTTATCGGATCTGATGATATGGCTAAGACCACTTTTCCAGCTTGGACTATGGCTGCGTCTTCGCCTATAGAAGGACTGAGAACAACATCGTCTCTTTTGGCTCCCAAGTTTCTGAAAACTATCTCCTGCAAAACTTCGGTTGGAACCTTACCCGGCAAGAAACTCATAACACATTCCCGCCCACTCTATACTTCAAAGGCGCCATAAAAAGGATTAACATCAACAATAATTAATGTGGTAACTAGGGGATACCCTGTATCAGAGCTTCATCAATATAGTATTCAATGTCGACTGTAGGCGTTGTGCGAAGTCTAGCCTTCTCTAACATTTGCCTATACTTCACTCCCAGAAACAATGAAAAATCGTCAAAACAGCTCTTATTACTGCAACAAATGAACCGCTTTCCATTTCTTAACTGAGAAAAAAGGCAGATTTAAGATATTTTGGCAGAAAAAACAACCATTTCGAATTCAAAGATTCGATAAACCACTAAAGAGTTATTAATTTCTTGGTTTTTATACAAGCATTCAATAATAGTGCTTTTACGTGCAAAAATTGATAACACTGGAAAGCAATAGTACTAAGTTATGCCCACTCAACGAAAGAAACCGTCTGAATATCGGAAATGCCGAGTGTGCAAAAGTAAAGTGAAGATAACTAACCTTGAGAAACATTTCGTGAATGTCCATCCAAGATTGGTTAATGAACTCAAAATAGTGAATCCGATTGATGGAAAATGTATTATATGTGGAAAAAACATCGAAATTGGTTCAGAATATGTTTGTGAACAACATAAGGTTAAGATAATCCAGCAATTTCTAGTCCGAGAAGCTCTATTGCGCTTAAGAAAACAAACTGACCAGATCATCTTGAAATCAGGAAATGAGTGTATTGATTACTTCTTACAATTCTTTTTGCTCAGTCTGTATGCCGAACTTGGTACCGATACGATGGAAATAGATCATGAACGACTTGTAATTCTTTCTGATAGATCTCATTTTTTGAGTTATGTTTTACTCAGGTTTTGTCAAGCGGCACCTAATTTTGTTGAGAGAGCATACGAAGTAGCAAGTAGAGACGAGGGGGGTGGAGAAGTCAGAACCAGATATGATGCCGAATTTCTTGAATTACTCCTTAGTGAATTCGAGTTCTTCTACGCGTTATACTTTGGTGTCCAAGGACTTTTTAATGTAGCAACAGATTCAATGAAAAAGCCCTCGACGGTCGTAATTATTCCTGATTCCAGAAGAGAAGCAGTTATCCAAATGTTAATGCTTCGATTAAAGGACTCTGAATTTGTTTACCGGTGCTCATTTTATCCAATCATTCATAGGACATCAGAAGAATGTGTGTTTGACGAAAAAGGTGGTTTTTTCTGCTATCCAAGAGAAAAAATTTCAGCGAATTACCAACTTTTCAACGAGCTCTGGGTTAAGTTTTTCGGGTCAAAATTAGAACTGGATGCATCACAATTCCAAGATTTTAGACAATACTTCAAGTGGGTAGTTTCCCCTTTTGGGTTCACTAAAAAAAAGAAAAACAAAGCCTATTGGTTAGCTGAATTCGAAGATTTAGATGACGAAGAACTGTTCTATCTTTTGGACACAATACTTCCAGAGGTATGTTCAAAACAAGATATTATTTCAACAAAATCTCTAGGAACTTTTGACGTCAATCACAACACTTTGCGGAAGATGATGAGAATTGCTCATGGTTTTAGAGTACAATCACAAAAAGGAACAGCCTATTTTCTTCCTGTTATTGAATGGTTATATAATTTGCTTGCACCACTTCTTGTTCAATTCGGTAGGTCAATAAAAGCTCCGGGCAATTTTTTTGAAAAATGGTTTGAAAATGTGATAAAGTCATCTACAAATGGCAGTTTAGGCTTCAAATTCACTCGCGAATTTGGTTATGTCCCAATAGTAAGAAACGAAGTTAGAGAGGAAGCGGTCAAAGATTGGAGAATTCTGGAGAAGGGATTTAAAATCGTTTTGCCAGATCAAACTGACCCAAATACAATTCCTGAAATGGGGGAAATTGATCTAATAATTTATGCTAATTATAGCCTTTACCTTCTTGAACTGAAATCTATAAATTTGAGCACTAAAAAAACTGTAAAACATCTAAAAAAGAAAGCTTCACATCAGTGTTCAAAATATGCCCGTTGGATAAGAAATGGAGATAACTTAAGGTCAATTATGGAAAAGCATGGAATAACTGACAATAAACTGCGGAGTGTTAGGATTTTATGCTGTACCAACGGAGTATATGACAAGACCTCAATTATAGATTCGAATACAAATGAAAGATTTGCAGTGTTACCAACTTTTCTACTAATTAACCTATTTAGTGGTGTATTTACATTATCGGTGAGAGATGTATTTCCAAATTTTGTCAAGCATATTAAAAATGGTCTATATTTTGCTTTTCCAACGCTCCAAGGGTCTTATCTGCTGAATAATGTGGAGAAAATAAACGAAACCGCAAACCAAATAATTCATGATTGGTATAATCTGATGACTTTTGATAGAAGGCGGGACTTCCGGTTGTTCAAAGAAAGTAAACCGCCCCCATTTACTCTTGCCAAAATCTATATTCGACGCGAAGAATACATTGGTGACACAAGTAATTGGATTTTAGATCAACCCATTTTACTTAATCGCCAAGAGGGGTTCAGTTATTATGTAGGAACCCAAATTGGAAACGCAGGTACAACTTTGATTTGCCATGAATGCCAATCTGCAATTAAGTATTATTTTGGACAAGAAGAGGATAACCTAAATGTTCAAAGAATTATAGAAAATATGAAGTGCCCCTTGTGTAAAAAAACAGTGAATGCCGATAAAGACCCACAGATTTTGGGTCAAATGTCTAAATGCGTTCTAGAATTCAGGAAAAAACTTGATTCTAAACTTCTTGGAGACAACTAAAGAAATTATCTCCAGCCTTACTCAAAATTTCAACCTTAGGACGGTATACTGAGCAAAAAAAGAGGGGAAAAATGAGCGAATTTTCTCTCGGCTAAAAATTATAAGTTAGACTCTAGATGTTGGTAGCCCGGGGGAGATTCGAACTCCCGTCGAAGGCTCCAAAGGCCTCCATGATTGTCCACTACACCACCGGGCTAAACGGGTTCTCCGGGTTACGTTCTCTGGTATAATTTCTCTTATCTGAGTTAAAATTAGTTCTAATTAAAATGCATTTGGGCATATTTCCACAAAAGACGGTAGTAGAATCGTCATCCGCGTTTTCACAAAAAACAGCTAAAAAACCAGAGCCAACGTCCACATTTGGGGTTAAAATTTAACTTTTTATGGTATTCCCTGCTGCTTCTGTAATTTACCATGGTAATTTTGTTGTTGGGTGTGTTTTTACCTAGGTAATTTTGGGTGGAACAAAACAGAGCAAAACAGGAATTAGTCTTCAACTATTTGCTTTTTCACGAATTAAATCTACTATGTCATGAATCTCTGACATTAATTGAAAAATTATTCCAAGGAAAACTCCGACTATCAGGATAATGAATTGAATTAAGGGTACTGTCATGTAACTCCCAAAAGTGTTTGAAAGAGCTATTTCCATTGGAAGAGCGAACAAATATTGTAAAGCCGTCGTTAAAAATAAGCCGACCGACAAAGAAACACAGACCCAAATTATATCGTGTAAAATGCTTCTATATTCTACATGTTCCAATTCAAGAGAATGCCTTAGAAAGTCAAATTGATGTGTTGAGTAACCTGACGTTGGTTGGTTACCTCTCCTTTTTTGTCTTAAACGATCATGTAATAGGTATAGATGTGAAGATGCTCCAATTACTATTGAATATCCAAATGCCCAAATAATGCTGACTGGTCGATTAAAAATCAGTGGTGAAAACAAGTAACTGAATAGGATAAATATCCAGAAATATGTAAAAATATTCGAAAAATCAGCAACAATTTCTTTTCCATCAAGTTTACTAAAAACCATGTTTAACAATAAAATGATTGTGAATGTCAAAATACCAATGATTATGTAATTTAAGAAGTCAAAATTAGAAGAGACCTCAAAAGCCCATAAAAAAGCCCGACTTTCTTCAGAATAGATTTGACCAAACTAGGTAAACAATTCTCTGGTAATGCGTATTTCAATTTTGTGAAAAAGAAAATTAGTACCCATTGATATTCCTGCAAAAAGAGCAATAAATATTGAATAGTACTGCCTATGATTTTTCACTTTTTATCTCCCCATTCCCAAATTCGACAGTAAATCTATCTAAGATAAATTCTTAACAGAAGTATATAAATAAAAATTACTAACATTATAAAAGAGGAAAATTTTCTTGAGAACATTGATAATCCTACAATTCTTTCTCTCGTAGGATTTCGCATTAGGTTTAGCAGATAAAAAATTAACGGAGAGATAGTTACTAGCAAGATTGAGTACCAAAACAGAAACTCATCCGTATGCGTAAGGTCTAAGAATCCAAAGATAATTGGAAGCAGTAGAGATAATAATGCTAAGATTACGGCAACTTTTGTTGATCTTAGTCTACCATATCTTACCGCGAAAGTCTCAATTTTTGCTTGCATATCAGCATCTAAATCAGAGATCTCTTGAAAGATTTGACATGCCACCTGAAAAAAGAAAATTGGCAAAACACTTAAGAATGCGTCTAAATAACTCCTTTGCATCCAAGGTAGTTGATATTCTAAGGTTAATTGATTAGACACTTGAAGTCCGATTATGAACGGAAATACACCAGAACCAATTCCAGCAACAATGATGTCCCAAATAGGTTGACTTTTTAGATGAAAAAGTGGGGTAGAATAGAATGTCCATAAAGCAATATACGCAATAAACAAAGGAAATAGGTAGATGTTTGTAAGAGTCACCGAGACAAAACCTGACAGCAACAAAATCGTAAGCAGAATTAAAGATGATCTAGAGGACAAATTTCCTGAAGCAATTGGCAAAGATCTTTTTTGGGGGTTGAAATTGTCGCTTTCGCGGTCAAAATACTGATTCTGGACAAAGATAGTTGCTGTAATCGTAGAAAATGAAAATGTGTTTAAGGCTAGATTGAAAATATCTGGAATCCTAAATAGGATGCTACCGACCCCGAAAATAGCCAGCCATCCGATCCAGCTCTGAATTCGGAAAGAACAAAATATGTATTTAATTTTTACAAAATTTTCCCATGAGATTCTGCTATTCCCTATATTACCCAACCTTTATCTCAATCCCGTATTTTCTTAATCAAGTTTGGAAAATTCAATTTATCATTAAATTTCAGCTCTTGAAAGCCATTCTTTCAAAGCTTCTTCAATAACGTAACTTAACTTTCCGTAAGGTTTTTCAGGGTAATTAGAAGTAACATATTTTCTCAGCTTGCTTTCAGTTTCATCTGTCAAGTTTATCGTGATTTTTGCCATAGAGCTTTCCCAACAGTCTACCTATATTGCAAATTGGAAATAAGTTTTACCACATGAAGTCAAGTGGTAAAATAAAGTCGTATAGTGTTGTTAGATTTTCCTGTTTTCTTGAGATGTTTAATGAATCCTACAATGTCAATTTCTGCTAAGCGTCTCTGCTCTCTCCGAGGCTTCTTTAGTTCCTCAAAGATTCTATCCAAAAAATCACTGAAGCCTTTGTTCTTGCCGTATCTGTCCTGATAGTATTGTTTGAATGCTCGGAAAGCTGTACGGTAAATATTTGATGTTGCATCCCCTTTGAGTAGCAAATATTCCTCAATTTCAATTCCTAGAGGCTCTTTTGTATGCATTTTGGCATCAAATAGATAAAACCAATACGTTTTAAAGTATTTTTTGGTTTAGAATTAGTTAATTTCTCTTTAATATTAACGTTAACTCTTAACACACGATTCTCTGAAAAGACATCTGACCAAAATTTCACGTTTGTTCTCGGTCATTCAGCAGAGGGTGAACCCTATTGCACATTAAGTTATGGATTTAAGAAATCTTGCGAAAGAAAAGGAGTATATTTGAGGTTTGCGGGAACTGGGGATGCCGGGTTATTCTGTTTCGCTTTTTTCTTCTGCTTCTCCAATTACTTCTGCTTCTGCGAATCGTCTACTGATGTTAGTTACTTTGATTCGCACCTTGTCTCCAGGTTTGGTTTTTGGGACGAAAATCACTAGCCCTTCGATTCTTGTTATTCCTTCTCCTCGGCGGCTTGTCTCTTCAATTTCTACATCGTATTCTTTTCCGATCTCAACTGGCTTTGGAGCAAGCCCTCGATCAAATCCTCTTCGTTCATACGTCATCTAATTCACCAAATCAACCAAATGAAGAAAAAGTAGTCTACAGGACTGTTAATGTCCCGTATTTTCCTGAGTTAAGCTGAAGCACATCTCTGAAGGATTTGATGTATCCATTCTCTATTTTTACTCTGTCGTCGACATTGACTTGATCAACCTGCTCGTTCCACAGGGTCAAGGTTATGGTGCCTGTTTCGTCTTCTATTGTGGCATCGGCGACTCTGTAGGTTTCGTTGGTGTATCTTGAACGAACTTCGCGGGTTTCTGATTTCTCGATCACCTTTGCTTCAACGTCCACTTTTCGCATTCCATCTC
>Ga0307431_1000943_pt1 | contig 17528 bp, 16 predicted proteins | sample SalMarWE160170MG_FD_202155 | JGI IMG/M metagenome (GOLD analysis project Ga0307431, IMG submission 202155) | Salt marsh sediment microbial communities from the Plum Island Ecosystem LTER, Massachusetts, United States - WE1603-170 | ecosystem: Environmental > Aquatic > Marine > Intertidal zone >...
TATTTATTCCACAGTAACCGATTTAGCCAGATTTTTTGGCTTGTCCACGTTGATTCCCTTTAAGTCGGCAATATGATAGGCGAGCAGTTGGAGAGGAACAACATTGATTATCGGCGAAATTTCCTCTTTAGTTTGAGGAACTTTGATTAAAGCGTCAGCAAGTTTTTCTAATCTTTCATCTTGTTTATTTATTATAGCGATAATTTTCCCTTTCCTCGCTTTTATTTCCTCCATATTGCTTAACACTTTTTCGTAAGTATTGTCTTTTGGCGAAACAAAAACCACCGGCATATTTTTATCAATTAAAGCGATTGGTCCGTGCTTCATTTCTGCCGCCGGATAACCCTCGGCGTGAATATAAGAAATTTCTTTAAGCTTTAAAGCTCCTTCCAGAGCGACAGGAAAATTTATCCCTCTGCCGAGATAAAGAAAATTTTTATTTTCTTTGAATTTTTCCGCTATTTTTCTAATTTCGTTTGATTTTTCAAGAACAGTCCTAATTTTCCGGGAAACAACTTTTAATTCTTTTAAAAGTTGTTTATTTGAACTTTCGCTAAATTTAGAATAAGTTTTTTTCTCCTGTCTTATAAACAAAGCGAATAATAAAAGAGCGGTAATTTGGCAGGTAAAAGCTTTTGTGCTGGCAACTCCTATCTCCGGTCCGGCGTGAAGATATATTCCGGAATCAACCTCTCTGGTTATTGAGGAACCGACAACATTAACTATGCCAAGCGTTTTTGCTTTTTTTGCTCTTGCTTCTTTGAGCGCCGCCAAAGTATCGGCTGTTTCCCCGGACTGAGAAATAGCGATAACAAGGTCGTCTTTTTTTATTATCGGGTCTCGGTATCTGAATTCTGAGGCGTAATCAATCTCAACGGGAATTCCGGTAATTTTTTCAATAACGTATTTTCCTATTAGGCCTGAATGCCAGCTTGTGCCGCAGGCGGTTATTATAATCCTCCTTATTTTTTTTAAATCTAAATTCAGAGTAAGCTTTATTTTATTGTTTTTTATTCTTCCTCGCAGGGTATTTTCTACTGCCTCCGGCTGTTCAAATATTTCTTTCAGCATAAAATGCTTGAATTTTCCCTTTTCCATTTGTTCTGTCGTCCATTTTATTTTATGAATTTTTCTGTCAATTTGTTTTCCATCTAAATTTTCAATAGAATAGCCGTTTTTTCTCAATTCGGCTATTTCGTTATCTTGGAGATAAATTACTTTTTTTGTATGGTCTAATATTGCTGGAACGTCTGAAGCGACAAACATTTCATTGTCGCCGACGCCGATAATTAAAGGAGAACCTCTTCTGGCGGCAATTATTTTTTCTTCGTTTTTATCAATTATCGCTAATCCGAAAGCGCCGTCAATAAGTTTTAGCGCTTTTACCGTTGCTTTTTTAATATCGCCGGAATAAAATTTTTCTATAAGATGGGCTATGATTTCAGAATCGGTGTCAGAAATTATTTTATGCCCTTCTTTTTTTAGTAATTTTTTTAAACTTTGATAGTTTTCAATTATGCCGTTGTGGACTATGGCTATTTCTTTTTTGCAATCTAAGTGGGGATGAGCATTAAGTTCGTTCGGCTCTCCGTGGGTCGCCCATCTACTATGGGCAATTCCAATGTTTCCTTTTATGTTATTTAATTTTGGTTCTTTTGCGAGTTGAGATATTTTTCCTTGTTTTTTGACAATGTTTAATTTACCGTTATTTAATACGCAAAGACCGGCCGAGTCATAACCTCGGTATTCAAGTTTTTTCAAGCCATTAAGCAATAAAGGGACAATATTTTTATTTCCTATATAGCCAATAATTCCGCACATAATTAGAAGATAGAGTATAGAAGATATTTCCACTCTCCACTTTCCACTTTCCGGTTGTAATTATAACATTAAAGCGAATTTGTGGCAATTTTCATGTAATTGCTTATTACTTAACCAGATTAAGCAACGCCCAAAAAACTAAGGTTACGGGGGTCTAATCTTGTGAAGTAAAAAACAGGCGGAAAAAATAAAAAATATTTTCCGCCTTTTGGATTTTGCCTTCCGATTTAAGCTTTAATAAAAAACTAATTAGTAATCTTTTCGGGAAACTCATCGGAAGGTCCACCGATAGTACTAGGCTCATAGGGAACTATCTTATATGTATCCCCCTCCTTATCTGTAACAGCAAATACTTTTGGCATTTTTTTCCGATTCGCCCCTTTAATATTATAAAGTTTTAGTTCTGTTTTCTCGCCTGATTGACGAAGCAGAAGACAAGAAGGGCCAGATTCATCCTGGAAATAAATCGTATTGACTTTAAGCTTAGTTATCGGATTAGCATTTCCGCTTGCTCTTATTAGATATCCTATAAGTATTCCCCATAATAATACGAAAGCGATTATTATTTCCTTTATTACCCATGTTATTTCCATTGCTTTTCTCCTTTGTTTTAAAATTAAAGATCTAAAAATAATATACTTCATAAAACTTAATTAGTCAAGGGCGAGTGGCGGAACCGGCAGACACGCTAGCTTATTTTAATAAATCCAGACAACTTTAACAGAAAACTTATTAATTACCTGATATTCTACAACACAGACAGAGTACATTTTGTTTTCCGAAACAAATTTTCTCCTGTACAATTTATGATACAATGGCAGAAACAAAAACTAACAGTAAATCAAACTATTCAATCGTCAAATTATCCAAACCGTTAAAATGCCTCAAGGGTCCAAAATAGGGCGGCATTATGCATGTATTTGACAAAAATATCGCATTATGCTATATTAAATACAAAAGTAAAGATGGATGAATTTGAACCTTAAAAAAAAGGAGGTTGTAATGGAAAGAGGAAGAATAATAGCAGTAGCAGGAGGAATTTTTATTTATGTCTTGACTTGTTCGTCTATCAGCTGGTCCTATTTGGCTAAAGCTAGCTGGTATGGACCAGGATTTCATAATAAAACAGCAGCTAATGGAAAACTCTATAATATGTACTCTTTTACGGCCGCCCACAAGACCTTACTTTTTGGGACTAAAGTAAAAATTACTAATCCTAAAAATGGTCAAAGCGTTATCGTAGAAATTACTGATCGGGGACCCTATATCCCTAAGCGAGAATTTGATCTTTCTCTAATAGCAGCCAGAAAGATTGGTTTAACTAAAAATGGCGTAGAATTGACGGAAATAGAGATTCTGAAAAATAAATCAGAATTTTATTCCTATCGCATCAAAAAGGGAGAAACCCTGTGGCGGTTATTCGGCGCGAATTGGCCGATAATTGCCCGATTAAACAGAATTTCTCCTAAAAGAATAAGAAGGGGTATGAAAATAATCATACCTTACGATTGGCAATCAGCTAAAACTTATAGCCCTTTGCCTGTTCATTACCATTACCAAACAACAAACAGAAACAGAAAATTCATTTTGATTAACTTAGAAAAACAGGCTTTAGGATTTTATCAATCAGGGAAACTAAGTTTCTGGCTGCCGATTTCTTCGGGTAAAAAACTAAAGAAGACCCCAAAAGGCAATTTCCGTATTTTACAAAAAGATAAAGATCATTTCTCTTCTAAATATCCTCTGTCTAATGGAGGAGGGGCATCGATGAAATATGGTCTTAATTTCTTTAAAGATTATTGGATTCATGCCGGTGTTTTGTCCGGTCAAGCTAATTCACATGGGTGTGTCAGGCTGTTGGAAAAAGATGCCAAAAAATTATTTCTCTGGGCTGAAATAAAAACGCCTATCGAAATAAAATAAAGTTTTTTAACTAAAAAGCTCAAACCAATTAGTTTGAGCTTTTTTAATTTTTCCCTTTATCTAATTCTCAAGAAAAAAAACCCAACCTTCCTTTGAGATTGCGCTTAGGGCTCTATATTTTTTATGTAATTGCTTAACCTGGTTAAGCAACGCCCAAAAAACTATGGTTACGGGGGTTTAATCTTTGTGAAGTAAAAAAACAGGCGGAAAAAGTAAAACTTTTTCCGCCTTTTAGGTTAATCGCTAAGGGCTTTCTTAATCTTGGTAGTTACTTCCTTTAGGAGAAAGGGTTTATTTAGGAAACTCACTCCCAGGGAGGAAATTTGTTCTTTATATGACCCAATGACTCCGCTCATAATAATAAGCGGGAGATCCGGAAAATCTTTTTTTATTCTTTCAGCTATTTCAATACCGCTTATTCCCGGCGGCATTTCAATATCTGAAATGACTAAATCAAAATTTTCGGCGCTAATTTTATCCAGCGCCTCTTGACCATTTTCGGCCTCCTTTACCAAGTATTTAGAATTAAGAAGCAATTTGAGTATTTCCCTTATTCCACTTGAATCGTCTACTATCAAAATTTTTTTCATTTCAATCTTCCTTTCAATTATTAAAATTTTTGCCATAAAGGAGCTAATCTCCTTTTTCTATTATTTAATTGTTAAAAAACTAATTATTCTTAATTTAAGAATATATGATTCTACCTTCCCGCCTGCAACGCTTTGCGTAGCAATACGGGCAGGAGCGAATCAAGGTATTGTCCTTATACCATACTTGTAAATCTTTGCCAAATTTTTGTATAAGTTTATAGCATATTGGAAAATTATAGCGGAAAGAGTAAAATATAATAATAAGTCGATGAAATAATTCCGCGGAGCTTGATAGTTAAATTATTGCTTTTTAGATAATACTGAGGTAAAATAAAAATGATGGCGAAGAAAAAAGCAAAAAACAAAATTAAATATAGGAAAGAGCAAAAAAAGAACAAAAAAAGAGCCGCGATTTCAAAGAATCTTGCGAGTTCTGTTAGGCATCATAAAAGTAAAAAAAAATTTCAGGGAAATCAGATTTTTGACGATGTGCACAAAACCAAAGTCAGGATTATCGGAATTGGCGGGGGAGGGGATTCTATTGTTTCAGAAATTACATCTCGGGTGAAAAAAGCGGATTTCGTGGTGGCAAACACCGACGCCAGGGCGTTAAAAACAGTAAAGAAAGCAAAACGATTTCAATTTGGCAAGAATTTAACTCAGGGTTTGGGTACCGGGATGAATGTAGAAATGGGAGAAGCGGCCGCCCAAAACGAGAAAGAAAGAATAAAAAAACTTTTTGAAGGTCAAGACCTTTGTATTATAATTTCTTGTCTTGGAGGCGGAACAGGATGCGGCGCAACCCCAGTGTTCGCTAAAATCGCTAAGAATTCAAATTGCCTTACTTACGGAATTTTTACTCTCCCTTTTGATTTTGAGGGAGAAAAAAAGATGGAGGTTGCCAAAGAAGCCCTTTTGAAAATAAAATCTTATCTTAATGTTTATTCAATTATTCCCAACGAAAGGATTTTTCAGATTATTGATAAAAATACTCCCTTGAAAGACGCTCTTTCCGCTATTAACGAGGAACTTGCTAAAAATTTGGAGGGATTAATTGAAATGATTTATCTGCCGGGCCTGATTAATATTGATTTCGCCGATTTAAAAACAATTCTTGCGGGACACGGGCGATTGGCCTATTTAAAAACAATTGAAATTGAAGAACCGAAAAAGGAAGAGGTGGTTGAAAAACTAATTTCCAACCCCCTTTATCCTTATACAATTAAAGGCGCCAGGGGAATTCTTTATAATGTGGTCGGTGGAAAAGCGCTTCAGCTTTCCGAGGTTTCCCATATATCAAAGATAATTTCTGGTTCCTTAAACAAAAACGCCAAGATTATTTTCGGCATTGGCCAGAGCCAGAGGAAAAAGAGTAAAGTAGATTTAACTCTTCTGGCGACAGGATGCAATATTAAAAACGACATATTAAAACCAGTTAGTTTGTCCAGAAAAATAGCCCGAAGTTCCGGCTCGGGCGTTGTTCGTCCAAAAAGAAAAAGAAAAATTAAGCAGGAAACAAAAAGAAAAAGAAAAAGAAATAAAAAAATAGCCGGGAAGCCTTTAATTTTTGAAAAAAATCCGCCTCAAAACAAGAAAGTCCAAAAATTAAAGCCAGAACCGGAAATAAAGAAGGAGCCGCAATTAGAAACAAAGTTGAAAGGGAAATTAGAGCAAAAAACAAGCCGTCTTGTGAAAGCTTTTTCAAATAAGCCAAAATTACTTAAAGCGAAACCGGCGGCAAAACGCTCTAAAGAATTATCCTTATCGGTTAAAATCGAGAAACAGGCAAGCAATCCGTTGGAACAAAGTCCGCCGCTTGACAAATTGCCGAGCGCCAAGAAGCCAGCGATTTCAAGCAAATTATACAGCAATACAAACAATAAAATCAGAAGAAACGCTCTTGATGTAAAAAAAGCAGCCGATCAGGAGGAAAAAGAATTATTGGAAAAGGAAAAAATTTGGGAAACGCCGGCTATTTTTAGGAAAAAAGATGACAAATGATAAGTTTCTAATCTCTAATTTCTAACAAAAATTCTAGTCAAATCTTAAATATTTGACATTGGACATTTAATAATTTGATATTTTGTTAGATATTAGTCATTAGGATTTAGGAATTTATGAACGAAGTGAAGAAGGCTATTATTCCAATTGCCGGTTTGGGCACGAGATTTTTACCATTGTCAAAAGTGGTGCCGAAAGAGCTTTGGCCGTTAGTGGACATTCCCCTTATTCAATACTCTATCAGCGAAGCCAAAGAAGCCGGAATCAGGGAAATAATTTTTGTCCTTAGCCCTAAAAATAAAAAGGTCTTTGAATATTTGAGGCCTTCTCCAAAAATAGAAAAAGCATTGAAAGAGAAGAAAAGAGAGAATATTTTAGAAGATGTTAAAAGATTGGATAATCTTCTTAGTAATATTTCTTTCTCTTATGTTCTTCAAAAGAAGCCATTGGGAGATGGCCATGCTATTTTACAGGCGGCAAAAGCAATAAACTCAGAAGCAGTTGCCTGTCTTTTTCCCGACGATGTTGTAGAGTCGCGCGTTCCGGCGCTTCTTCAGTTAGCCAAAATTTTTAAAACTTGCCAAAAGCCGGTTATGGCTCTTTATCGCCAGCCAGAAGAGAAAGTTCCTCATTATGGGATAGTTGGCGTTGAAAAGATTGCCAATCGGCTCTTTAAAATTAAAAAGATTATTGAGAAACCGTCAATAGAAAGCGCTCCTTCTGATTTAGCGATAGTTGGCCGCTATATTTTGACCCCGGAAGTTTTAGATTATCTAAAAAAAGCTAAACCAAGCGAGAAAAAAGAGATAATTCTGGCAGAAGTTATTAACGAGAGAATGATTAAAGAAGGCAAGCTTATTTACGGATACGAGATTGAAGGAAATTGGCTTGAGTGCGGAGATAAATTCAGATGGCTGAAATCCAATCTTTATCTTTCCTTAAAGCATCCTCGTTTTGGCCCGGAGCTTAGAAAATATTTAAAAACATTAATTTAGCCGCTCTAATAATCATTATGATAGAAGCCAATAAATCTATCTTAAAAAATATTTACAAAAAAAGGCCGTTAGACGCCAAAAAATATGATTACGGCTTGCTTTTGATAATCGGCGGTTCGGAATTTTACAGCGGCGCGCCAGCTTTGTCGGCTCTAGCCGCTTTTAAGGCCGGAGTTGATATGGTAAGAGTGATTGCTCCAAAAAGAGCGGCAGACATAATCGCTTCTTTTGGGCCTGACATAGCCGCTTATCCTTTAGAAGGAGCTCGTTTAATTAATAAGCATTTGTCAGTTTTAATTTCTATGGCCGAATCGGCCAAGGCTTCCGTGCGCGGGAAAACAAGCGCTGTTATCGGCGGAGGAATAGGACGGTCAAAAGGAACCCAAAATGTAATTTTGGAATTTCTATCAAAAATTAATATTCCAGTCGTTATTGACGCTGACGGTATTCATGCTTTGGGAAAGAATCCGAAAGCAGTTTCAGGCAAACCGTCATTAATTACTCCTCACAGTTATGAATTTTTTGTTTTAACCGGCAAAAAAGTGATTAATCTGTCTGATAAAGAAAAAATAAAAATAGTTCGGGCAGAAGCGGCTCGTCTTAAAACAACAATTTTATTAAAGGGAAAAATAGATATAATTTCCGATGGCAAAGAAATCGCCCTGGCCAAAGGAGGTTCTCCTTTAATGACCGTTGGGGGCACGGGAGACGTTTTGGCTGGGATTTGCGGCGCTCTTATGTCAAGAGGAATACCTCCTTTTGAAGCCGCCCAAGCCGGTGCTTTGATTAATAACTTGGCCGGAGAATTGGCAGGAAAAAAGATGGGAGAATCAATGATGGCGACCGATTTAATAGAAGTAATCCCTGAAATCTTACCAAAAAATTATTAGCTGTGAATTATAGGCGTTGCTTAATATTGCTTAACCTGGTTAAGCAATCACGATAATTAATTTATTTATTCGTTGCGGATAGATTCTTAATTTGCTTAAACTATGGAAATATACGACCTTATCGTTATTGGCGGAGGGCCGGCCGGGGCAACGGCCGGAATTTACGCCGCCAGGCAAAAATTAAATACTCTTTTAATTACCAAAGATTTTGGCGGTCAGGTTGGGAGAAAAGCGGTTACTATTGAAAATTACCCCGGTTTTATAGAAGTTTCCGGTTCGGAATTAATTAAAAGATTTAGGGAACACTTAAAATCAAAAGATGTTAAGATTAAATTGGCGGAAGTGGACAAAATAGAAAAAGCAGGCAAGAATTTTTCGGTCTTTACCGTTAAAAAAGGAAAGATTTTGTCAAAAACAATAATTATAGCTTCAGGCGCCGACCCTCGGCCCTTGGAAGTTCCGGGAGAAAAAGAATTTATCGGCAAGGGGGTAAGTTATTGTTCTGTCTGCGACGGGCCTATATTTCAAGATAAGACAGTGGCAGTGATTGGAGGCGGAAACGCTGGTTTTGAAAGCGCTATATTTTTGGCCAATTACGTTAAAAAGATTTATATTTTGGAATATACGCCAAAAATTGCGGCTGATGAAATAAATCAAAAAATTGTAAGAAAAAGCGGAAAGGCGGAAATAATAACAAATGTCGTCTTAAAAGAAATTAAGGGAGAAAATTTTGTTGATTCAATAGTTTATCAAAACAGAAAAGACGGCAAAGAAAAGACCTTAAAAATTGGAGGAGTTTTTGTGGAAATTGGAAGCCAGCCGGCAACATTTTTTGCCAAGAGGTTGGTTGACTTTAATAAGCGCGACGAGATAAAAGTTGAATTTGAAACTTGCCAGACAAAAACACCCGGCCTTTTTGCCGCTGGCGATGCCAATGTAGGCCGATTTAAACAGATTGTTACCGCTGCCGGCGAAGGCGCAAAAGCCGCTTTAGCCGCTTATGAATATATTCAAAAACAAAAATAAATTTTATTTAGTGAAAAATCAAACATCCTCCTCTATTGCTTTTACCTTAATAGAATTATTAGTAGTAATATCCATTATAGGGTTATTGGCAAGTATTGTTTTTGTGGCTTTGGGTTCGGCAAGAGAAAAAGCAAAAATTGCGAAAGCTCGGCAAGAAGTAAGTACTATTTATAATGCAATTTTACTTATACAGGCTGATACCGGAAAATATCCTTCTAGTAATAATATTATTACAGCAACTGGGCTTAACGCTGCATTAACACCTTATCTCACTGCTATAGGAAATGATCCTTGGGGACACTCGTATATGTATGATGGTTGTCCCAAACCTTGCGATAGTTGTAGTTCTGGTTGCGAAGTTGGATTGTGGCAAACATCAGTATGTTCGGGTGGACCAGATGGAACTGGAGGATGGCCTCCTTCTGTAAATCGTTCACCTATAGGTGATGATATTTGCATATATTTTGATGGAGGGTCATCGTGGTAAAAAATCTATTTATGGTAAAAAGTCTTAATTCTAAAATTAAATCAATAAAAGCCAGGGAGATTTTGAACTCCAGGGGAGAACCGACCGTGGAAGTTGAGTTGAAAACAGATGACGGGATTTTTGTCGCTTCGGTTCCTTCCGGCGCTTCTATCGGGGAAAACGAAGCGAAAGAATTAAGAGACGGCGGGAAAAAATATTTTGGCAAAGGAGTTTTAAAAGCGGTTGGGAATATTAATAAAATTATTGGTCCAAGAATTAAAGGAAAGAATCCCGCTAAACAAAAAGAAATTGATGAATTGATGATTAAACTGGATGGCACGAAAGATAAATCAAAATTAGGAGCAAACGCCATATTGCCGGTTTCAATGGCTGTTTGCCGGGCCGGCGCCGCTTCTAAAGATTTATCCTTATATAAATATATCTCCCAAATTTACAGGGGGTCGCCTCCTGTAAATTTGACACTGATGGTTCCTACTCCTTGTTTTAATATTATAAACGGAGGAACGCACGCAGGGAATAAATTGGATATTCAGGAATTTATGATTGTGCCTCAAAAGAAGTTGTTTTCGGAAAATTTGCGGGCGGCAAGTGAAATTTATCAAGGTTTAAAAAAGATTTTAAAAAATAATTTTGGGGAACAAGCAATAAACGTCGGAGACGAAGGCGGCTTTGCTCCGCCTATTTCTCACGCAAGCGAAGCGCTGAATTTAATTAGTCAAGCCCTAAAAAATTATCCAGACACGAAGATTGGTTTAGATTGCGCAGCCAGCCAGTATTGGAAAGATAAAAAATATCAATTAGAAGGAGCGGTTTTTACAAAAGAAGGGCTTTTGATTTTTTATGAGGATTTGATTAAAAAATATCCAATTATTTTTTTAGAAGACCCTTTTTCGGAAAATGACTGGCAGGGTTTTCAGGAAATTACTAAAAAGTTAAGCAATAAAATAATCATTGTGGGAGATGACCTCTTATGTACTAATCCAAGAAGGATAAAAGAGGCCGAAAAGAAAAATGCCTGCCGAGGGGCGATTATCAAGCCCAATCAAATCGGGACAATTACCGAGACCATAGAAGCTGTTAAATTAGCCAAATCGTTTAACTGGAAGATTATTATTTCCCATCGTTCCGGCGATACCTGCGATGACTTTATTTCTGATTTAGCCGTAGGCGTCGGAGCTGATTTTATTAAGTCGGGAGCGCCGGCGAGAGGAGAGAGATTGGCTAAGTATAATCGTTTGCTTAAAATTGAAGAGGAAATAAAAAGCTAATTTTCAATTATCAATTTTCAATTATCAAATAAATTATCAATTTTCAAATTTTCAAACTTCCATCAATTTCTTTGTAAACCTTGCTATTTTTCAGAAATTACACTTCTTATCTATTTTTATTGTTTGATAATTGAATCGTTGAGAATTTATTGAAAATTGAAAATTACTCTTATGTCTAAATTATTTTTATTAAGGCACTTTAAATCGCAATGGAATTTGGAGAACAGATTTACCGGCTGGGTTGACGCGCCCTTAATTAAAGAAGATACTAAAAAGGTTAAGGCAATTTCAAAAGAAATATTCAAGTCAAAAATAGACGTTGTTTATTCTTCTCCATTATTTAGAAACGAAGACAGCGTTTTACGAGTTTTAGCTTATTTTCCTCAAAAATATCCTATTTTTATTCATCTTGATAAAGGAAAAATGAAAGATTGGGGAAAATTCAGAGAGATAAATAAAAATTATGTTCCCGTCTATGTTTCAGAAAATTTAAATGAAAGATATTATGGAAAATTACAAGGAAAAAATAAAAAAGAAACAATAAAGAAATACGGAGAAGAAAAAGTTCATCTCTGGCGGAGAGGGTTTAAAAATAGGCCGCCTGGCGGGGAAACTTTAAAAGATACTTATGACAGAGCTGTTCCTTTTTATAAAAAATATATTCTAAGAGATTTAAAAATAGGAAAGAATGTTCTAATTGTCGCCAGCCATAATTCTCTAAGGGCTTTGATAAAATATATTGAAAGAATACCGGATAAAGAAGTTATTAACCTTGAAGTTGATTACGGCGGTTTAATAGAATATGAATTAGATAAATCAATGAACGTAAAGAGATTTGAGTTATAATAAAAATTATTGTGCGATAGTTTTAGCGTTGTCGAGTTGTCGAAAAGAGAATTATTTGTTAATATAAAAAATATAAAATAATTAATTATTCTAATCAATGACCAATGTCTAATGTCTAATGTCTAAAATTGGAAATTGGGGTTTGGGATTTGTTTAGGTTAATTAGAATAATTAGGTCAATTAGGTCAATTAGGTCAATTAGGTCAATTCTACTTTTATGTTTAAAAAAATACCAAAAAACTTACTTCTTTTAACGATTATCATCGCCGGACTTTTAATAGCAGGGGCAGTAATTTTTGTAAATGTTCAAAAATGTTCCGGCAATAAAATAAAAGGAAAAATATTGTCTTCTCAGGAAGCGGGCAAAAAAGTTGTTGATTTTATTAATCAAAAAATATTGCAAGGGCAAACAACCGCTTCTTTGGCGGACGCTGTTGAAGAAGACGGACTATATAAAATTACTATTAATCTCCAAGGGGGAAAAATTGATACTTACGCCACCCTTGACGGCAAATTTCTCTATCCGGAAAGGATTGATATGGAACAGGCAACAGCTCAAAATTCAGAAGAGAATCCAACGACTACAAAAAAGTCGTGCGAAGATATTAAAAAATCAGACAAACCTCTAATGGAGGTTTTTGTTGTAAGCAGTTGTCCTTATGGTTTGCAGGCGCAGAGAATTTTAGCGGAAATTTGGAAAAATATTTCTTCCTTGGCAGATAATATAAAAGTCAGATATATCGGCTCTGTTTCCAGTGACAGAATCACTTCTATGCACGGGGATGAAGAAGCCCAGGAGAATCTGAAACAAATATGCATAAGAGAGGAACAATCAAATAAATATTGGGATTATGTTTCTTGTTATATTAAAAAAGGAGACACCGATGGTTGTTTGAAGAGTGTTAATATTGATACCGGGAAATTGGATAGCTGTGTATCTGAACCTTCAAAAGGATTAAAATACGCCAAAGAAGATTTTGATTTGCAAGATAAATATAAAGTTACCGGTTCACCGGCCTTAATACTGAATGGAGAAACGGTGAGCGAGTTTGATTTTGGAGGGAGAACCGCCGATGCGTTAAAAACCTTACTTTGCTGTGGCTTCAATAACAATCCTGACACTTGTTCTGAAGAACTAACCACTGACTCAGCAGCGACAAGTTTTTCGGAAGAATATTCTTCTGGCTCTTCAGAAAGCGGAAATTGCGAATAATATAAATTTAGTTATTCGTATATTCGTAACAAATTCGTTAATTTTCGTTATTCGTTAATTTTATGCTTAAAGTAAAAGTTTATTCTACCCCGAGCTGCCCTTATTGTTATACTTTAAAAGAGTTTTTAAAAGAACAGGGTATCAAATTTGACGATATTGATATTTCCCGGGATAAATTCGCCCGAGACGAGATGATTAAAAAGTCGGGCCAAATGGGAGTGCCAGTTGTGAATATTGACGAACAGATTATAGTAGGTTTTGATAAAGAAAAAATTTGCCAATTATTAAATATTAAGGAATAAAATTTCTAATTTCTAATTTCTAATTTCTATTTAATTTCTATGTCAATAAAAATTGCAATTAATGGCTTTGGACGGATAGGCCGCTCTACTTTCCGAAGAATTATTGAAAAATATCCTGACTTAGAAGTAGTGGCGATTAACGATTTAACCGATAATAAAACATTGGCTCATCTTTTGAAGTACGATTCTATTTACAGAGAATACAAGCGCGAAATCGGATTTACCGAAAAAAGCATTTTAATAGATGGAGAGAAATTTCCGGTCTTAGAAGAGAGAGACCCGGAAAATTTACCTTGGAAGAAATTGGGCGTTGACATTGTTTTGGAATGCACCGGCCGTTTTATAGATAGGGAAAGCGCTGAAAAGCATCTTAGAGCGGGAGCGAAGAAAGTAATAATTTCCGCTCCTAGTTTATCCCGTTTACAGCAAAACAAGTCAGAAGAAATACCGAGTTTTGTTTTAGGGGTAAATGAAGATAAATTTGATTCCCGGAAAAATGATATTATTGATATGGGTTCTTGCACCACTAATTGTTTAGCCCCGATAGCCAAAGTTTTGAACGATAATTTCAGGATTATTAAAGGTTTTATGACAACCATTCATAGTTATACCAATGACCAGAGTATTTTAGATTTGCCGCATAAGGATTTAAGGAGGGCAAGAGCGGCAGCTATAAACACTATTCCTACCACCACTGGAGCGGCTAAGGCGATTGGCAAAGTTATCCCGGAAATAAACGGCAAATTAGACGGAATTGCCATCAGGGTTCCAACTCCTACTGTTTCAATTTTAGATTTAGTGGTTGAAGCAGGAAGAACAACTTCGGTTAAAGAGGTTAACAGTGCTTTTAAAAAAGCGGCCGAGAAGGATAATTTTCAGGGAATTTTGAGAACAGAAGAAAAGCCGCTTGTTTCAACCGATTTTATCGGCGACAGTTATTCGGCAATAGTTGACCTTGGAGAGACGATGGTTAAAGATAACTTAATTAAGATTCTCGGCTGGTATGACAACGAATATGGCTATTCCTGCCGGCTGGCGGATTTCGCCGACTATGTCGCTAAGAAATTTTAGCAATAAATTATTTGTTTTGAAATAATCTGACTTAAAAAAGGTGAATTTTTCCACCTTTTTTTAATTCAGGATTACAAGAACTTCTTACCAAAAGAAATCTTTGAGGCGCGGTCCTGTCCCGTAGTGAACGAAGTTTTATTACGAGGCAAGATTCTTGGGCGAAGCAAAGGTTCTTAATTTTTAAAAAAAGAGTATAATATAATTTGATGGGGGAATTCCCTCGTTTCATTATGAAAATGTTAAATTTTCAAGAAACAAGAGCCCTGCTTTTAAAATACAAAATTCCATTTTCCAAAACTATACTTGTTAAATCAAAAACTGAAGGCATTAAAATTGCCGAAAAAATTGGTTATCCTTTGGTCTTAAAAGTTTCTTCGGCTGATATTTTACATAAAACAGACATTGGAGCGGTGAAAACAAATATCAAAAATCAGGAAGAGTTGAAGCAGGCATGGAAAGATATTTCAGAAACGGCAAAAAAAATAAAAGCAAAGGTTGAGGGCATTCTGGCGCAAGAGATGATTTTTGGCAATGAGGTAATTATTGGAATGAAAAGGGACTTGCAATTTGGGCCTGTTTTAATGTTTGGACTCGGGGGTATTTTTGTTGAAGTTTTGAAAGATGTTGCTTTAAGAATTGCGCCCGTTAAAAAAAGCGAAGCTATAAAAATGATTAAAGAAATAAAAGGTTATAGGTTGTTAAAGGGGATTCGGGGACAGGAGGCATCTGAAATTAAAAAGATTGCAGATATTATAGTTTCTCTCTCAAAGCTTTCGCTGGCCGAAGAAAGCATAAAGGAGATAGATTTTAATCCGGTTATTGTTAATTCTAAACAAACGTTGGTTGTTGACACCCGTTTTCTAATATGAGATTAAAGAGAATTTTTAATCCCGAAAATGTGGCCGTAATTGGCGCTTCAGAAGAAATGAATTCCCTGGGCAGGGATTTAATGAAAAATCTTTTAAAAGGAAAAAAGAAAAGAAAGATATTTGCGGTAAATCCTCACCATAAAAAGATTTTAGGAATAAAATCTTTCTCCTCTGTAAAATCAATAAAAGAATCCGTTGACCTTGTTTTGATTGCTGTCCCGGCAAAAATAGTTCCTCAAACTGTTAAAGAGTGTTGCCAAAAGAAAGTAGGCGGGATTATAATTATTTCCGCCGGTTTTGCCGAAAAAGGCAAAAAAGGAAAATTTTTACAAAATAAAATTAAGGAAATGGTTCAGAAAGCCGGTATTCCTTTAATTGGACCTAATTGCCTTGGAATTATAAGGCCCTCAATTAATTTAAACGCTTCTTTTGCTCCGGCAACTCCTAAAAAAGGGGAGATTGGTTTTATATCGCAATCCGGCTCTCTTATTGACTCGGTAATTGACCAATCATTATTGGAAAATTATGGATTTTCAAGTATAATTTCTTACGGAAACCAGGCAGACCTTTCTCTTTCTGATTTTTTGGAATGGCTGGGACAAGATAAAGAAACAAAGGTTATAGCGCTCTATATTGAGGGACTGAAAGATGGAAGGAAATTTATAAAAACCGCTTCAAAGATTTCAAAATTAAAGCCAATAGTAGTAATTAAAGCCGGCCGAACAGAAATTGGCGAAAAAGCTGTTTCCAGTCATACTGCTTCTTTGGCCGGTAATTATCAAGTTTATAAAGCGGTTTTTCGCCAATCCGGCTTAATAGAAGTAGAAACGCTTGAAGAACTTTTTGATACCGTTAAAGCGTTAGCTTGGCAGCCAAAAATTAAAAATGGAATAGGAATTATAACCAACGGCGGGGGGTGTGGCGTTTTGATCAGCGATTATTGCCAAGAATTAGGCATTAAATTGCCAAAATTAAAAAAAAGCACTATTGAAAAAATAGAAAAACCTGGAATTATCAGTCCTTCTTATTCTAAGGAAAATCCCTTGGACATCGTGGGCGACGCTTTGTCCGGTCAATACGAATTAGCGATTGAATCTGTTTTAGAACAGGACGATATTAATGGTTTAATAATAATTCAAACATTACAGGCAATGACCGATGTTAAAAAAAATGCTAAAATTATTATAAGAGCAAAAAAAAGATGGCCGAAAAAAGCAATTATCTGCAGTTTTTTAGGAGGAAAGTTTACTCAACTGGGGATAAAATTATTAGAAGAAAATAAAATTCCGAATTATCAGGAACTTAAAAGAACGGCTAAGGCTTTTAAATCGCTGATATAAAACTAAAAATTTGGTATCGCGTTTATGAAAAAATCAAAAAAAAATATTTTATGGCTGAAAGATATTGAATTCAGCGATGTCCCTTTGGTGGGAGGGAAAAATGCTTCTTTGGGAGAAATGACAAGAGAACTTTCAGAAAAAGGAGTTAATGTTCCCGACGGTTTTGCTTTGACTACAAATATCTACTGGAAATTTTTGAAGGCGAACAAAATTGATAAGAAGTTAAAGGAAGTTTTTAAAGAATTTAATCCTAAAAGCATCATAAGCCTTCAGGAAATTGGGAAAAAATCGCGTAAATTTATTATGGGAGGAAAAATTTCCCAGGAACTCAAAAAAGATATTTCAGCCGCTTATAGAAAACTTGAAGAAAAATATGGCAATAATATTGCCGTAGCTGTCAGAACATCCGGTGTTTGCGAGGATATGCCAAACGCTTCTTTTGCCGGGCAGTTTGAAACATATTTAAACGTAAGGGGGAATAATAATTTATTTAAAGCGGTAAAAAAATGCATAGCTTCAACTTTTAGCGATAGAGCAATTGCTTATAGGCAGGATAAAAAAATCAGCCAATTAAAATTCGGACTTTCAATCGGAATCATAAAAATGGTTAGGTCGGACATGGCTTCTTCTGGCGTGATGTTTTCTTTAGACACTGAAACTGGCTTTTCTAATATTGTTTTAATTGACTCAATTTGGGGGCTTGGAGAAATGATTGTAAAAGGAAGAATTACTCCCGATGAATTTTATGTGTTCAAGCCCACTCTTTATCGCCCCTTCATTCAGGACAAACCTTATAAGCCAATTATTAAAAAAGATATTGGGAGAAAGACAGTAAAATATGTTTATGGCAAAGACGGAGGGATAAAAAAGGTAAAAGTTCCTGGCG
>Ga0307431_1000946_pt1 | contig 17487 bp, 12 predicted proteins | sample SalMarWE160170MG_FD_202155 | JGI IMG/M metagenome (GOLD analysis project Ga0307431, IMG submission 202155) | Salt marsh sediment microbial communities from the Plum Island Ecosystem LTER, Massachusetts, United States - WE1603-170 | ecosystem: Environmental > Aquatic > Marine > Intertidal zone >...
TTTACCTTCTCCACATCAAGGACGTAGACCGGGATGTGGGTATCCTCCGAGCTGAACTGTTCGAGCTCTGCCAGGGCGCGCTGGGAAGCGCTGGAAAAGCTCCCGTGAAAGAGCAGCACCAGGAGCTCCCTGTAAGTTTCCTTCACCTCTGCAAGGTGTTGGTGGTTCTCTATCCAGTTGATCATGGGGTGTCCTCCTTGCTCCCTTATACCAGAAAAGCACCGTTGCTATTAATTCTCCTCAATCAGTCATTGAGCCCTTGCAGGGAAAGGATTTCAAACAGACAAATCCGTCTAACCGTTCGAATTTATGGAAAATAATTTATTGGTTTACATTAATCATTCCGAAAAGCTTGTCAAGGCTTGAGATGCATTTTTTCTGTGATTCAGACACTACATAACCATGTTGATGAACGCCCTGTCTATTTCACCGCAGAGGCGCAAAGAACGCGGAGGGAAATCTTTTTTCACGTGCCGTTGACCCCGGTTAAATAGGCTCTCGCATTTAACGGGGCAGGGACGATGGCACGTGAAAAGAAGCCCAGTCTTATGGAACCAATAGCAGCAAACTATAAGCCTCTCTCTACACTCTCATTATCTACTCTTACCATAGAACGATTCCTTTTTGCCTTCCGCCCTCCTCTGCCCCGTGGAATGCGGAGCCTATTCCTCTGGGGTCAGCGGAAGGCAAAAAACTATCTTTGCGTTCTTCGCGGCTCTGCGGTGAATGGTTCTTGCAGCTGTTCCCAGTATTCCAGTGTCTGAATTGCAAATGCATTTTTTGGATTCTCACCAACCATAACCGCTGTTCGCTCTATGAGCAGCATCTATACGAAATTGACTTGAGGGTGAAAAAGGATTATCTGATAAAAAAGGTTCTCATGAAAAATGATGCTCTATTCATCCCTGGCATTGTTGGCCCGGAAGAGAAAGTAAAGCCTGCGTGGTGGTTTATCTTCCGTGGAGATAAACTATTGGTGCGTCGCAGCTCTTCTTCTGCTGAAATCCCGTGCCTTATTGATATCTCGGATGTAGGTCTTAAGGCCGTTCATCAACAGTACCTGGGACGGCTCGGCTTTCGCCATTGTTATGCTGCTGAGATTCCTGAAGAGGCAACGGCTCTTGAGGGCATGGAATTTCACGGATTGCGCCGGATCTACGGCCTTGTTGATGAGGAGTTCTTCGGGCTTGCAGGCAGGGCTTTTCAGATCATGGACTGGGACAGGACCCACCAGTTCTGCGGCAGGTGTGGAACACCGCTTACTATGAGCACAACCGAACGGGCCAAGGAGTGTCCCCAGTGCGGCCTGATCCAATACCCTCGTCTTGCCCCGTCGATTATCGTCCTTATCCGGCGAGGCCATGAATTGCTCCTGGGCAGATCCTTTCATTTTCCCGCAGGCTTATACAGCGTGATCGCCGGTTTTGTTGAGCCCGGGGAAACCCTCGAAGAGGCCGTGCAGCGTGAGGTGCAGGAAGAGGTAGGCATTACGATTGCCGACATTCGCTATTTCGCCAGTCAGCCCTGGCCTTTCCCTCACTCTCTCATGATCGGTTTTACCGCACGGTATGCAGGAGGCGAGATATCCATTGATAACAAGGAAATGGAGGATGCCGGATGGTTTACCGCCGATAATCTGCCGAAAATCCCCGACAAGATCAGCATTGCACGGAGACTTATAGATTGGTTCCTCGAGAGCCAGGGCAAACCTTCCCGATAAAAGCAATGGATCACGCCTTATCGATATCATCCTGCGGCGATATTTTGTTCGCCAGATCGTAATACCGGAATAGCAGGATCGTGAGATTGGACCACAGTATGATGATAATCAGCTCGCTTATCATGAACACAAAGAAATGCTGCAGGGAGAGGGTCGCAATAATGATGCTGATCAGGAGCTTCACCGCCAGCAACAGGGCTGAAAGCAACACTACGCTCCCGATGATCTGCCAGGTAAACCCCTTGGTAATCCTGTTGCTGTGGATCAGGGAATCCATGGGGCTTCGCCTTTCCAGCACCACACTGAACTCGGCCAGTGAAAGCCGCGCAAGGACGACCAAGCCTGGCACGATAAAGGCCATAAGCCCCAGGATAATCAGCGCCGAGCTGATCACATGCACCACCAAAAGGTTCAGCCAGCACCCTAATCCCACCATCAGGCTCTCCTTGATGCTCCAGCTTTCCCCTGAGACTAACCTTGAGATCATGAACATGAGCCCGCCTGTGTAGATAGGCTGGTACACGAAGTGGATAAGAATGGGCAGGGATTTGATCTCAGGGGAAAGGTTATAGACCGCAGCATAGTAGGAAAGGAAATTCTCGACGATGATCACGGGAAAGGTGGCGTACAGCAGGAAGCTCGCTATGTCTCGCGCATAGACACGAAAGAAGGAAAAGGTCTCCCCCAGACGCAGTATAATAGGACTATCTCCGATACTCCTCATGACTCTCATATCCCATTTCAACTAGATCTCTTCAAACCGGTTGAGATCCCTATTCTTCCTCACGTTGCCCGGATCAAAGATTCGACCGTTCATGGCGATGTACACCCCCGGCGCCAGCGACTGGACAGCGGCAACCGCACAGCCGATATTGAAGGGCGCATCGCTCTCTTTAAACCTCGCAGGCACCATGGCCCCGGTCAGCACGATCACCTTGTTTGATATGCCCTGGAGTTTCTTGGCCGTCTGGATCATGGTATCAGTCCCATGGGTTACGATGATGTAAGGATTCTCATCCTCCTCGATCGCAGCGTAGATCTCCTGGCGGTCCTTATCATCCATATCAAGGCTATCCTTGTGTATCATGGACTCGCAGCTGTATTCAAAGGTCACATTCGCATCCCGAAGCATCTGCCCGATTGCCGACTCTCCCACCTGATATGCGCTCATCCTGTCGAAATACACCTTATCAATCGTACCGCCCACGGCGATAAATCGTATCTTCATGGCCGGCCTTCCTCAAGCCAGGTTCGTATCTTCGAGGGCATACCATAAGGGATTGCCCACGGCTGTTCATACTAAATTGCAATCATGTCATTGCGAGGAGCGAAGCGACGTGGCAATCTATCATAGTGAGATTGCCTCACATTCGTTCGCAATGACATCTATCAATAGTATCCGTTTTAATGCAATTTGGTATCAGATCTCTTAGAACGTTTTTCCTTATAGGAAGTGATAATACCCATTTTGCCCCTTAAATCAACACGGAATTTTGTTTTGAAACGATATGCATCTTGTTGGGATACGGCAAAACTCATTCGGAAGGGTTCAGCGTTATGACGTTCTGAAATCTCCTGACCATGACGTAACTCTCCACCTTCAACCGTAAGAGCGCATTCGAAGGGGAGTGCACGAATTCATCCAGAGAGGGATGTTTTTTCAGGTAGAGGCCCGCGAGGCGGTCTCTGTCAGGGCCTTTAATCTCAGTAACGCTGCCGGTTGCCGTCACCGCGATCGCCTGCTGGAGGTCCGAATCGCTGTTTGATCTGCTGTCGATCAGCAAGGCAGCCCGAGAGTCAGCTGCCAGATTGGCATACTTTCGCGTTGCGCGACCGGTGGCAAAGAGCAGGTATTTGAGGTCATCGGTGGCAACGAACGACACCAGGCTTGCGTAAGGCTGGGCCTCAGACTGGGTGGAGAGCACCGCCAGCTTCTGAACCGAGAACAGATCCCTGAGCTGGACCTTGAGCGCCTCTCTATCCTCCATTGAACCTCCTGCTTGCAACAAGGGTTCTTTTTTTATCTTCCCCCGGTTGCTGAACATTGGTCAAGCACCATGGTCTGTCCATGGGCGAGAACGAGAAATGCCTCCTCCGGAAGCCCCTTTTCCTTCAGCGCCCTCTCAAGCCTCAGAGGAGGTTCATCAAGGGGTTCATCGGTAAGTATGAACGTGCCCCAATGAATGGCGACCGAGGTCTTTGATCGGATATCCAGGTGGATCTGCACCGCCTCCTCGGGTGAGATATGATGATGCCGCATGAACCATCGCGGCTCATAGGCCCCGATCGGGATGGCGGACAGATCAAAAGGGCCGAGCCTCGAGCCGATCTCCTTAAAGAGGGGCTTATAAGCCGTATCGCCGCAGAAGAAAAAGCGGAAATTCGCCGAGCCGATTACCCAGCCTGCCCACAGGGTCCTGTTCTGCGAGATGAGCCCCCGTTTGCTCCAGTGATGGACCGGAACAGCGGTGATCACAAGGCCGTCTTCATCATGGGAATCCCACCAGTCCAGCTCCACCACATTGCTGATCCCGAGATCTGCAAACCAGTCCTTGAGCCCCAAGGGAACAAAGAACCTCGTCGATGTGCCGCCGTTGCGCTCGTATAATCTAACGATACTCTCTTTATCCAGTGAATCATAGTGATCGTGGGAGATCACCACCATATCAATCTCCGGCAATTCATCCAGGGCAACTCCGGGAGCCGCTACCCTCTTCGGCCCTATCCACTGAAAGGGTGAAGCCCGCTGGGAGAAATGGGGATCGGTGAGGATGTTCTTTCCTCCAACCTGGAGAAACACCGTGGCATGGCCGACCCACGTGAGGGTGATCTTCTCTCGATTTGATCTCAGAAAAGCGGGATTATTCTTTGCTAAAGGGAAACGGTAGTCCCCAAAACGTGGTGTCTTCTTCCAGAGCCGCTGCCACCGCCACTTCAGTAAATCGAGAAAACCCGGCTCATCAGAGGAGTAAATATTCTTAAAGCCGTGCTTGGTGTGGTGCGGCTTGTCAGGATTCGGCGGGGGAGCGGAACAACATTGGCTGAGAACCAAAAGATAGGCGGCAACTGCCACGGCAACGCCCCATACCTGGATAATCCGAGGGGTATCTCCCATTTTAGCAACAAGGTCTTTTAGGCCCTGAATGCCAGATAGGTCTTTCTGGCCTTGGCCACCTCTTCCACGAAGTGCCAGCTCCCCCGCTCCACGAAATCAGATGCAACGGGAGTGCCTATCTTGATGTTCTCGGGGTGGGCCACATCAACGCCCAGTATCTGTGCACCGATTCGAGGTCCCTCATCAACCTGAACGATGCCGACGCAGTAAGGATTATCCCTACCGTACCCGGCTTCGATCATGGGCATAGGGCCGACGCCGATCACCGTAAAGGCAACGAGTGTTCCCTTGCCGCTCAGCTCTTCCCACTCCATGTTATCCTCCTTGCAGGTGAGGCAAATCGGACGAGGAGGCAACCAGAGTGCGCCGCAGCTCGAACACCTGGAGGCCATAAGCTTTCTTTCGGACAGGAATGTATTGAATGAGGCAATGGTAAAGGGTATCTCCTTCATTGCACCTATCTCCTTTCATAGATTTGTACCACGGCTGTCGTTCCATGGGCCCCTATGTTGTGATTCAGGGCGAGATCGATGTCGGTGGTGGTGACCTGTCGCTTGCCCGCCTCACCCCTCATCTGCAGGAATATCTCTACCATCTGGGCAGCGCCGGTTGCCCCCACAGGATGCCCCTTGCACTTCAGGCCTCCTGAGACATTGATCGGTTTTACCCCGTCCCTGGTGGTTTTACCTTCATAAGCAGCAGTGGCCGCCTCCTTTCCTTCCTGGAAGAATCCCAGATCGGCAATGGCCATGATCTCGGCAATGGTGAAACAGTCGTGTACCTCGGCTATCTTGATATCCTGAGGGCCTACACCTGCCATCTCGTAAGCCTGCCGTGCCGCGTTCTTGGCTGCTGGGATGGCGGTAAGGGTGTCCCTGTCGTGGAGATCATGTCCGCTGGCCTGCCCGGTGCCGATAATATAGATGGGGGTGTCGGTGAACTCTCTGGCGATCTCCTCTGCAACGAGGAGCAAACAGGCCGACCCGTCGGTCACAGGGCAGCAATCGAAGAGGGTATTCGGCCATGCTATGACCGGGTTGTACCGCGGATCATTGAGGAATTCCATCTCATCGGCCCAGGCGGGAATTGCTCCTCCCTTTTCCTTGGCCTTGGCTGCCCGCATCTCCATCACTTGTTTGATGGTCATGGGGAAATGTGCCTTAGGATTAAGGGCGCCGTTATTGTGGTTCTTGATCGCTACCTGAAGCATATCCTCATGTGTTGTTCCATGCGCATGCATGTGCGCGGTTGCCATTGTTGCGTACAGTCCCGGAAAGGTGAACCCCACGGAACCTTCGTAAGCGGTATCTGAACCACAGGCAAGGGCCATGGTTGTCCAATTGGTTGAGAGGCTGCTCATCTTCTCCGTGCCGCCCGCCAGCACCATATCATAGAGTCCTGATGCTATTGCGATCACCCCGTCTCTCACCGCAACGGAACTGCTTGCACAGGCGTCCTCAATCTTGCGCGCCGGGCGGGGCGTCAATCCGATGATATCGGCGCAGAGGTTTCCCATCACCGATTGGGACTCCCACATCTCAGCACCGCAGTTTCCCACATACAATGCCTCAATATCCTGTTGATCAAATCCCTTATCAACCGATTGTTTCATATCGGCGAAGGCCTCTGCGAATAATTCACGGTTGGTGACATCCGGCCGGATCCCAAAGGCCGACATCCCCGCCCCAACGATCGCAACACCTCTACCGAGTCTGTGTTTACCTCGATCCATCATTCTGCCTCCCTGCTAAAGCGTGATTAGATGAAGATTAACGATCTCTCTTCACCATGCTCTGTTCCTATAGATCCATCCGTTGCATACCGTGTAAGCGTCCTCTATGTCAATACTATTGTTCTGCGATCATCAGGGCCTTGATTGGTTCGTTATAGACGAGTGTGGCCTCGATCTTACAACCCTGTGGGAGAAAACCCCTGGAAGTGCAGGGTCTCACACTTGCCTGACCACCTTCCTTCCCTTGCGGAGCAGATAAATCCTTTTCCTCAAGGGAGATGAAGCTTACAAATGCCGTCCATACACGCCATACGAGACGGTAAATTCTGAAAGATCGTGCAAAAAAGCAGGTTGATTTCTCATCTCTTCTTCACTAAAGTATCTTTTTTTATCCTTCTCTTTTGTGAAGAAACGGCCCATCCAGTGATGCAATGAAAAGGGATAATCAAACTGTCTACCTCATTGACGGGAGCTCTTACATCCATCGTGCATACCACGCCATAAGGGGTCTCGCAAACTCCAAAGGTCTCCCTACCAATGCCGTCTACGGGTTTACCAGGATGCTCATAAAACTGCTCGACGAGAAATCGCCGGACTACATAGCCGTGATCCTCGATGCAAAAGGGCCGACCTTCAGGCACGCCATATTCAAGGAATACAAGGCCACCAGGCCCCCTATGCCCGATGATATGGCTGTGCAGATTCCCTATATCAAGCAGGTGTTAGCCGGATTTGATATCGCGATGCTGGAAAAGGAGGGCTATGAGGCGGACGATATCATCGCGACCATTGCTGCGCTGGCAACTAATCAGGGCTTGAACGTGCTCATAGTGAGCGGCGACAAGGATTTCAGACAGGCCCTGTCCCGGCAGACCGTGATGTGGGATCCTATGAACGACAGGCTCGTCGACTACGATAGCTTAAAGAGAAATTACGGGCTTGAACCGGAACAGATCATAGAGGTGATGGCCCTTTCAGGGGACTCGGTGGATAATATCCCCGGTATCCCTGGCGTCGGGGAAAAAACAGCCCTCACCCTCATACAACAGTTCCGTTCCATAGAAAATCTCCTTCAGAATACCGACAAGATCGCCAAAGCCTCACTCAAAAACAAACTCGATGAATTCAAGGACCAGGCCTATCTCAGCAAGAGACTGGTCAGGCTCGATAACCACGTACCGATCAATGTAAGCATTGATCATCTCAGACGAAGGCCCCCAAAAAACAAAGAACTCGCCGATCTCTTTCGAGAGCTGGATTTCAGGACCCTTCTCCAGAGATTTACGGAACATGCCGAGCTCAGTAAAAAGGACTACCGGCTGATCTCGAACGAGGAGGGATTGAAGGCCCTTATTGAAGGTATACGACAAAAAGGGACGGTTTGTTTTGATACGGAAACCACGAGCAGGATTCACCTGGATGCGGAACTGGTCGGGATCTCATTCTGTCTTGACCCGGGAACGGCCTTTTATCTCCCCCTTGGGCACACCTATGCCGGCGTGCCAAAACAGCTGGATCTGGACCAAGCACTGGATCTTCTCAAGGAAATATTTGAAGATCCGGGAATAAAGAAGATCGGTCAAAACATAAAGTACGATGCCGAGGTGCTTGCCAGGTACGGCATAGAGGTTAAGGGCCTGTTTTTCGATACCATGGTTGCCTCCTACGTGATTGACCCTACGCTGCGCCAGCACAACCTGGATTACCTGGCCCAGCACTATCTGAGCTACCGGATGGTAAGCTACTATGAGGTAACTGATCACGATAAGGCAAAGAGCTTCGCTGCAGTAGACATTGACAGGGCCAGGGAATACTCCTGCGAGGATGCCGAGATTACCATGCGCCTCCAATCCATTCTGGAGCAGAGGCTCAGAGAGACCGATAACTATGCCCTTTTTCAGGATCTGGAAATGAAGCTCATCCCGGTCCTGATCGCAATGGAGAGAACCGGGGTTAAGATAGATGTAGCATTCTTCAAGTCTATGTCGGAGCGCTTTGCCCGTGAGCTTTCCTCCATCGAGCATAAGGTTTTTGAGCTTACCGGAGAGCAATTCAATATCAACTCGCCCCAGCAGCTCGGCTCCATCCTCTTTGAAAAATTAAAACTGCCGTTCAAGAAGAAAACAATGAAAAAATTGGAATACTCTACGGATGTTGAAGTCCTCACTGAGCTGGCTGCCCTTCACGAAGTTCCCTCACTGCTCCTGCGATTCAGGACGATCAGCAAGCTCAAATCCACCTATCTGGATGCCCTGGTGAATCTGGTCCATCCTGCTACCGGAAGGGTGCATACCTCATACAACCAGACGGTGACTGCAACGGGAAGACTGAGCAGCAGCAACCCGAATCTCCAGAACATCCCCGTCAGAACCGAAGAAGGCAGGGAGATACGAAGCGGCTTTGTTGCGGAAAAGGGTTATCTGCTTCTCTCAGCCGATTACTCACAGATCGAGCTCCGTGTGTTCGCTCACTATTCCGGCGATCCCGTGCTCCTGGATGCATTCACCAGGGGAGAGGATATCCATACGAGGACCGCGGCAGAAATATTCAATCTGGATCCGAAGATGGTCACCTCTGATATGCGCCGCATGGCCAAGACGATCAATTTCGGGATCATCTACGGCATGGGTCCTGTTCGCTTGGCCAAGGAGCTCGGCATCAGCAAGAAGATGGCGCAGGCATACCTCGATAGTTACTACGAACGGTACAAGGGGGTAAAGGAATTCAAGGAGACGGTAATAGCCCGGGCACGGCACAATGGATATGTGAGCACTCTTTTCAAAAGGAGGCGGAACCTCCCAAACATACACAGCGATAATGGAAATCTCAAGAGCGAGGCGGAGAGGACAGCGGTTAACACCCCTATTCAGGGTACTGCCGCAGACCTTATAAAGATGGCCATGATACGGATTTCAGAAAGGCTCAGCGCCGAACGTATGGGCACGAGGATGCTCCTCCAGGTCCACGATGAACTGGTGTTCGAGGTTCCTCAAGAAGAGCTCGAGAAAGCCACCACGATAATAAAAGATGAAATGGAGAACGTTTATCCCTTGAAAATCCCCTTGCGAGTGGATATAAACTTTGGCAGCAATTGGGACGAGGCGCACTAGACGTCTTCCGAACTCAAGATTAACCCTTTATGTCACCTCTATTATCGATGCAGTTTGATATGAGAACAGGCACAAGGCGGAAGGCCCTAAGCCATACGGAGCAATGCGTATCAGGCCTTATAATAGGCTGTACTTGCCGGTTTGAGGCTGAGCCTTGCAAGAAAAGTACGTACCAGCAATCCATACTCTGTTTGTCATCAAGGGCATGCTTGAAGCTATGTACAAGAACTAAAAAAGGGAGCGAATATGGAAGGTTATTATATCGGCGTTGACGCTGGTTCGGTGAGTGTGAATGCAATGGTTTTGAACGATAAGGGAGAACCAATCTTTGAGTATCCCTATACCAGACACTCCGGAGCAGCAGAGTCCCGTGTACATGAAATCTTGAGCGATATCTATGACCGCTTCGGCTTTGCGAACATCAAGGCCGTTGCCTTCACCGGGAATCATGGAAGAATTATTAGCGAACGGCTGGGAGGATTCTATGAGTTCGAATCGATTGCCCAGATACTCGGCGCCGTGCACCTTCTGCCGGATGTGCGATCCATCATCAGCATGGGGGGGCAGGATACCGCCCTCTATATACTGAGTCATAACGAGGGCAGGTGGGAGCTCGATGATTTCAACACCAACACCCCCTGCGCCTCCGGTACCGGCTCGTTTCTCGACCAGCAGGCAGAGCGATTGGCCTCGTCAATCTATGGAAAGGACTTTGATACCTCAGAGGCTCACATCACCAAGATCCTGGAAGATTTCATCTCCCTGGGTCTCAAGAGCAAGAGCCCGGCACGAGTGGCCTGCCGATGTACCGTATTTACCAAGTCAGACATGATACATCTTCAAAACAAGGGTGAAAAACTCGAAGACATTATTGCCGGCCTTCATCAGGGGAATGCATCGAACTACCTCAGCACCATTGTCTCCAATCGCGCACTTTTATCACCCATAATGTTTATCGGCGGTCTCACCTTGAATGAGCTTCAGGTCATGGCATTCAGCCAGCACTTCCCCGACCTGGTAGTCCCCGAGCACGCTACCTCTATCGGTTCCTTGGGGGTGGCGCTCCAGGCCAGAGAACAGGGTATCGCCACCAAGCCTGCATTAGAAGAACTCAAAGCCATTACCAAAAAGGGCGTCTTCTTATTCCCGTCCGCCCCCAAATTGGAGCTGGTAAAGACGGTTTTTCCACAGGACAATGCACTAAAGGCATTGTCTACCCGAAGCAAAAAGATACCGGTATTCTTAGGGATTGACATAGGCTCTACCACCATCAAATATGCCTTGATCGACCAAAAGAGGGAAATCATCGACAAGGAATACCGGCAGACAATGGGAAAGCCTATCGAGGGCACCCAGTCCCTGTTGAGGGTACTCAGGGAAAGGCAGGGAGATTCTATTGATATACGAGGAGTAGCCACAACAGGATCGGGCCGAATGGTAGTCGGTGACTTCCTTAATGCAGACCTGATTATCGATGAGATCACCGCCCATGCCCGGGGCGCCGTGGAGATTGATCCTTTGATCGATACCATCTTCGAGATCGGCGGGCAGGACAGCAAATATATCTCCATCTCCAACACCCATCCCCTTGACTTCGACATGAATAAGGTATGCGCAGCCGGAACAGGGAGCTTTCTTCATGAGCTCGCAAACAAGAACAATATCAACATCGTTGAGGAGTTCCAGCAGATAGCCTTATCATCAGACAATCCAATCAAGTTGACCGAACGCTGCACCGTATTCATGGAATCCGATCTCGTATCGTATGCGCAGAAGGGCGCCGAGAAGAACGATCTTATCGCCGGCCTCTGCTATGCGATTGTCTTTAACTACCTACACAGGGTGGTGGGCAATAAAAAGATAGGTGATCGTATCATGTTTCTGGGAGGTCCATCCCTCAACAAGGCAATCGTGGCGGCCTTTGAGGCGGTGCTGGGCAAGGGCATATTGATCCCCAAGCACAGGGAGGTGCTCGGTGGATTCGGCGCTGCCATCGCCGTTCAGGAAAAAATGGCCAACGAAGGCAAGACTGAATCCTCATGCAGGGATATCGATGAGGCCATTCATGACACCCTGGAATTCAAAGAAGCCATATGCCATGCAGACCCCAACTGCCACAACGAGTGTAAGCTGAAAATCTACAATTTCGGCGGAAGAAAGAGCGTATGGGGAGGGGAATGCGGCAGGTTTGAGGTGAGAGACCAATATGGCGAGAAAAAGGAGGATTACTTCAAACTCCGGGATACCATCTGGGAGACCCATCTTAAGGGGCTCTACCATGACCTGGGGGATGTAAAACGGAATGCCAAGGAGGACAACAGGGCTGTTTTCGAGATCGATGGCAGACCCACCGTGGGTATGCAGAGGGCGCTCTACAATCATCAATTCGCCCTCTTCTGGGCGGCCTTCTTCGATGCGCTGGGCTATCGCGCAGTGCTGACGCCAAAGACCAACGACCGGATCTCAAAGATGGGCATTGAGTCAATGACCACAGAGACCTGCTTTCCGGTGAAGGTCTCCCACGGGCATGTCATAGATCTTCTCGGCAAGACACGGCACCTGTTCCTTCCCACTATTATCGATACTCCTTCTGATGCTAGAAAAGGGAATTACTTCTATTGCCCTTTGGTGCAAGGGAACCAATACATGGTCAAGACGGCGTTGGGCCTGAAGGAAGACGATATTTTAAATCCCACCGTCCACCTCAACCACAGCCCGGATCTGATCAGCATTGAATTACATTCCAGTATGGGCAAGATGCTGGGCAAGAGCCTGCGCCAGATCAGGGAGGCGCTTGATATTGCCTTTGGCAGGTACTATGACTTTGAAAATGAGCTTTTCGCTCAGGGACAAAGGGCCATTGCATCCCTCGGTCCAAAGGAACCCCTGGTTCTGGTGACAGGCAGGCCCTACAATCTATTCGATGAAAAACTCAATCTCAGGCTCGGAGAAAATCTGGCCAAGATCGGCTTAACAGCCCTTCCCATGGACTTCGTTGACGTCAAGGACATAGATATATCCGATTTTCCGAATATGTACTGGGGTTCCGGCTACCTGATACTGCAAGCGGCCAAGCGTATTAAGCTCACGCCCAACTTCTTCGGCCTTCACCTCACCAACTTCAGCTGCGGTCAGGATTCCTTTAACGAGCACTTCTATAAATACATCATGGAAGATAAACCATATCTTATCCTTGAGCTGGATGAACACAGTGCTGTGGCAGGAGTGATGACCCGGCTCGAGGCATTCAAAAACGTGATAGCATCCGTCCAGAAAATGGAATCTATGGGATATGAAGCTAATAAAGCTACCGCAATAGGGGATTAAGACATGGAAAAGGTCACGCAATTAGATACCTTCAGGGTTATGGCAGAGCGCGTCGGACGATTCTACGCTCAAGGAAAGAGGTTCCTCATCCCTGAGATGAATCCCATGAACAGCCATCTCCTGGCCGGGGTATTTCAGAGTTACGGCACCCCGGCAGAGGTTATGGAGACCTATACAGGGCTGGATGTGGGGAAAAAATACACCTCCGGAAAGGAGTGCTTCCCCTGCGTGGTAACACTGGGGGATATCCTCTCTTTCATGGAAAAAGAAAAAGAGAGGCTCGGAGAAGATTTCAATCCGGAAAGCTATATGTATTTTATGCCCGAAGCGGACGGTCCGTGCCGATTCGGGATGTACAATAAGCTGCACCGGATAATCCTCGACTCCTTGCCCGGTCTCGACAAGGTACAGATCACCTCTCTCAACTCCGATGACGCCTATGATCTTCAAGGACTGGTTCCAACCGAGAAGCTGCAAAGCTTCAGGAAGGCCGGTTTTCTCTCTATTGTGGTCGGGGATATACTCGACAGGCTCCTGTGGAGGATTCGTCCCTATGAAAAATCAGAGGGAATAACCGATGCCTTTATCATGAATGCAAGGGATCACCTGTCCGGATCGTTTGCCAAACATTCATCCACAGGCAATCTCAAATCTATACTGCTCGATCTGGAGGAAATCGTCAAACAGGCAAAGGATCTCATCGATCCGAGCATTCCCCGAAAGCCGCTTATAGGAGTGGTTGGTGAGATCTACGTGCGAACGCACGTGAAATCCAACCAGGATACCATCAGGGTGCTCGAGAGATACGGCGCTGAGGCCGTGAATGCTTCCATCGGGGAGTGGATCAACTACACTACCTATGATCAGCTAAGGGAGGCCAAGGTTGCCCTTGGATTGCACCTCAAGACCCGTCAGTTCAATGAGATGAAGAACGATCTCCTGAAGTATCTGAAATTCGGCCTGACCCTCCTGTATCAATACATGCAGCAGAGAAAGGTGTACCGGATGGCTCGAAAGCATATCGACGTTATAGAAGATCACAAGATTGGTCACCTGGATAGGGTGCTCACAAAGAGCAATGCCTTCTCCTTTGAGGTCGGCACCGAGGCCTGTCTCAGCATCTCATCTGCCTTGATCCTTGCCCGTCACGGATATAACGGGATCGTAAACATATTTCCCTTTACCTGCATGCCGAGCAATCTCACCGCTTCCATCGCCAAACCATTGATGAGAAAGCTCAATGTCCCCTATATCGATGTCTCCTATGACGGCTCCTTCCAGCCGGGCAGGGAAGCGGCCTTGCGTACGTTCATGTATCAGTCCTCTCAACACTTTAAGGCACATGGTAGGCCATAAATGTACAAGATGCTGGTAAATGCTGTAGATCCGGAGGAATACCGGATTGCCATTCTCAAGGACGGAGAGCTTGATCAGTTCTACATCGCCACCTCCACCAGGGAAGAGATCAAAGGAAATATCTATAAGGGAACGGTCTCTAAGATCGAGCCGTCACTTCAGGCTTCCTTTATCAATTACGGGGCCGACAAAAACGGGTTCCTGCCGATGGATGAAATCCATCCGGAGTATTTTAGCTCTCAGGGAGAGAATCCCCCATCCAAGGCGGCCCCCAAGATAGAGGATGTGATCAAAAAGGGCGATGAGCTTCTGGTTCAGGTCTCCAAGGAGCGCGAAGGGAAAAAGGGCGCTTATCTGACCACCTACATCTCTATTGCCGGACGGTACCTTGTGCTTACCCCCGGCAGGCCGAGCGGCGGTATCTCCCATAAGGTAGAGGATGAGGAGGAGAGGAATAGGCTCAAGTCGGTGATGAATGAACTCAATCTCCCGGAAGGGGTCGGCTATATCGTGAGAACCTCTGCAGTTGGACAGAAAAAAAAGATCATCTCCGGTGAGCTCAAGAACCTCCTGAGGTTATGGGAGGACATCAAGAAAAGGGTGGAAAAAGAACCTCCCCAATCCATGCTGTACAAGGAAGAAGACCTGGGCCTGAGAACCCTCAGGGATTTCTTCAGCGCCGAGGTAGATGAGGTTGTCGTTGACGACAAGGAGACATGGTCTCAGATGAAGGAGTTCATGAAGGTCATCTCGCCCAAACATCTCAAGAGGGTCAGGCTCTACAGGGAAAAGTCACCGATATTCTCAGAGTATGGGATCGAGAAACATCTTGAACAGATCTATAGCAACAGGGTTCCCTTAAAGAGCGGGGGCTCTATCGTCATCGACTCCACCGAGGCCCTCATCGCTATCGACGTGAACAGCGGCAGATCAACAAGGGGCAAGGGTATAGAGGACACCGCCTACAAAACGAACCTTGAGGCTGCCAGGGATATCGCGAAGCAGTTGCGGCTCAGGGATATAGGTGGCCTGATCGTCATAGATTTCATCGACATGAAAGAACGCAAACACGAGCGAGAGCTGATTAAACAGATCAAGGAGGAAATGAAGAAGGACAGGGCAAAGATAAGCTTCTCTCCTATATCCAAGTTCGGCTTAATGGAGATATCCAGGCAGAGGTTACGGCCGTCGATAGAATCAAAGAGTTACCAGATCTGTGATTACTGCCAGGGCAGAGGCATCGTGAGATCCGTGGAGGCTACCTCGGTGTCGTTCCTGCGCCAAATATGGCTCGGCGCCTCTAAGGATAATGTGGTGACGGTCACTGGAGTATTGCCCGGCAAGGTCGCAGACTACCTCCTGAACAAGAAGCGCTCGGAGCTGGCCGAACTGGAGCAGCGCTATGGGGTGAGCATAGAGATACAAGGAGATCCCGGCCTGTCCCCGTGGGAGGGTGAGCTCAAGTTTATCGAGAGGAACGAGGCAAAAGAGGCATAACACGCGCAGCTCGCTTGGATAGAGAAGCAGATGTCTAATCGTATGAAGGGGTTTTCGATTCGCATCGAAAATCCCTTCATTTATTGAGGAAAACAGTGTGGATAAAAGCCACCTTCAGAGGGCGACCGATAACGGGACTCAGATACAAAGGAAGCCGTCATGGCGTTCTTCTCTCAAGAGCTTGCGCACCGTCGAGTCCTTTCAATTCCACGACTTTCGCTGGCTCTGGCTGGGGACCTTGTCGGCATTCATGGCCATTCAAATGCAGCAGATCACCAGAGGGTGGCTCATCCTCAGGCTCACGGACGACTCCCCCTTCGCCCTCTCCTTGGTGATGATGGCCTTTGCCCTGCCCCTGACCTTTGCCTCGGTCCTCGGCGGGTTGATGGCGGACCGTTTCCCCCGGAAGCACATGATCGTTTATTGCCAGAGCGGCAACGCCGTGATGACGCTGCTCCTTGCCACGCTGGACATCAGCGGGCTCATCCGGTTTTGGCACCTGATGGTGATTGGATGTATCAACGGCACGCTGGCGGCCTTCAACATGCCGAGCAGGCAGTCTATCGTATCCGATATCGTGCCGCCTGAAAGCCTCATGAACGCCATCTCCCTCAATGCTGCGGGCATGAATCTGACCAGGACCATCGGACCTGCCCTAGCTGGGCTGCTGATCCTCTATCTCGATACCGCTGGAGTCTTCTACCTGATCGCCGGCGTTCACGTCTTCTCGGTTGCCTGTATGGCCATGCTCCGGACCGGCCACGCACCGGCAAAGCGCTCCGGCAAGGGCGCTATCGCCGACATCCGAGAGGGATTCCGGTACGCTCTGGGAAACCCCACGCTCCTCGGCCTGGTCATCATGGCATGCGTTCCGGCGCTCTTCGGGTTCCCTTACCTGGCGTTGCTGCCTGCCTGGGCGCGTGAGGCCTTGAACGTGCGATCTGATGGCCTGGGTTTGCTGTTGATGTTCATGGGAATGGGCTCTCTGGTGGGGACCTTGATCCTCGCATCGTTCCGCCAAATGAGGAGGCGCGGGGCGTTCCTGATAGTCAACAGCCTTGCCTGGGGCATCTCCTTGGCCGTCTTCTCTCAGTGCAGATCCTATGCGGTAGCCCTGCCGCTCCTCTTGCTCATCGGCCTTTTAAGCGCAATCTTCATGTCCCTCAACATGACCTTGATGCAGACCTACTCGACCCTCGAGATGCGGGGGCGCATCGTGAGCATGGCCATGATGACCTTCGGGCTCATGCCCTTGAGCGCCGTGCCCTTCGGCGCACTCGCAGAGAGGATCGGAACGCCGGATTCCCTCACGCTGAGCGGTATGATCCTGACGCTTGCCGTCGTGGTATTCTTCGTTTCCTTCCCCAAGTTTAGAGGAGTCGAGTAAAACTATGCGGTTTGCAATGCTGGGCATTTGACACTTGGCTAGCTAGACTCCTCTCCCTTGCCCGGCCACCCGATGACGGGGGAGGATTGAGGTGGGGGTGCGAAGCGCAGAAGTTACACTTTCAACTTTGATGAACTCGTAAAAAGTCTTTCTACCCGTCATTGCGAGGAACGGAGTGACGAAGCAATCTAGTAAATTCAATTAGTTACATCGACTTAGATTGCTTCGCTTTGCTCGCAATGA
>Ga0307431_1000950_pt1 | contig 17454 bp, 12 predicted proteins | sample SalMarWE160170MG_FD_202155 | JGI IMG/M metagenome (GOLD analysis project Ga0307431, IMG submission 202155) | Salt marsh sediment microbial communities from the Plum Island Ecosystem LTER, Massachusetts, United States - WE1603-170 | ecosystem: Environmental > Aquatic > Marine > Intertidal zone >...
GATAAACTATATATCGAAGTTTGGAGACACCATCTGCTAAGTACGCGAGAAAGAATCATGAGCAGTATCGAAAGGATGACGTTGGAAAATGCTAAAGAAACTTATTTGGAGGATTTGATAAGGTCTTTCGCCACGGCTTTTATCGAACCGATTAAGGATAAAAGAAAGGCCTATCAGCTCATCAAGCTTATGGACTATGAAATGGTAGAACCGCACCTGCCTAAAAATATGTTTCTTGAAGAAGTAATTATACCTACTTTCAATGCTATGCAGAATTCTTTGGCGAAAATCTTTCCAGGTTTAGACAAATCAAAAGTTCCTTTCCTTTTGTTTTCTATCATCGGCCAGTTAGTGCATCTAATCCGTGTGCAAACTTTGTTTGACCAGAGTTACCCTATACAATTGCCGGGATTTGGCCTTGATGAAGCAGTTAATCACATTGTCAAATTCTCTGCTGCCGGGATTCGGACTTATGCCGAGGAAAAATGACAGTGTTAAAGCAGATGATTAAAATGGTTAATTGTGTCCTTATAGCTTGTGTGTATTAACGTGTACCGGGTATGACTTTGATGAAGAAAAAAGTTATTTGTTTTGGCTGGGCTGTGATTGCAGCATTGTTGCAGGCCGGCTGCGGCAGCAGTGAGCGACTTTATCAGGATGTTGGTTTGTCCAGGGATGCTGCATATCGACAGTGGAAAAACCGTAAAGAGAATCAGCAACGTTCTCAGATATATGTAAGTGGCGATTTAGGTATAGAGGACTGCTTAAAGCTGGTTTTGGTCAATAACAAGGTTTTGCAGAGGACCATTCAGGAGAAGGAAATTGCCCGTGGAGAACGATACAAATCATACTCGGCAATTTTACCAAAAGTGGACCTTACCGGAGAATGGCAGGAGATTGACGAGGTTTCATCCATAAGTATTCCCGATTTCGGCGAGAAAATTACGATGGGCGACATACACACGTATTCCACTAATCTGCGGGTCACACAACCATTCTTTGCCGGTGGTTCGATACCGGCTACGATAAAGGCTGGCAAATTGTTTTCTTTGCTTGCTGACCAGACTGTTCGGGCGGCGGTGCAGGATGTAATTTATTCCGCATCTCATTCTTATTATGATGTTCTGCTTAACCAGCATCTGCTTCAGATTAGCGCTGATGCCGTCCGTTCTGCCAAGGCGCATCTTGATGATGTAAAACAGAAACGGCAGGGGGGAGTAGCTTCTGATTTCGATGTTCTGCGAGCTGAAGTGGAGCTTTCGAACTTCCAGGCAGAGTTCATACAGAACAAAAATGCCATAAATCTGGCAAAGGCACAGTTGATTAAGGTAATGGGTGTTTCTCAGGATAGTGAGTTCGTTCTCTCGGATGAGCTGGTTTATCTTCCCTCTAAGATGACGATGGATGAGTCTGTTAAGGCTGCTTTTCGCAATCGGCCTGATTTGTTTAGCCGTGAGTTTGATATAAAGTATCAGAAACAGATGCTTAAAATTGCCCAAAGTCGATATTGGCCGACCGTCAGTGGATACTATGACAATATATGGTCGAGACCTGACCCGCATAGCTCTATGGAGATTGAATGGGGGCATATGTGGCAGGTTGGTGTTATGGCCTCAATGCCTATATTTGACGGGCTGTCTCGCGAGGGTGAGGTTATTCAGCAGAAAGCACGAGTCAGGCAGGCGCAAATAGATTTGATTGATACTGAAGAGACCGCCTTATTTGAATTGACCAGTGCCTTATTGAGTATTCAGGATGCCAGGGAGTTTGTCGAATCACAGCGATTAAATCTTGCCAGGGCTGAAGAAGGATTGCGGCTTGCCGAAGTAGGTTACAGAGAGGGTACAAACACTCAGGTTGAGATGATAGATGCTCAGGCCGCCTTGACGACTGCCAGTGCGAACTATTACCAGGCCATATATTCGCACATCGTTGCCAAGTTGGATTTGCACAAAGCAATGGGAACGCTGACTTCATTTGAAGCAGATGTCTCCGACGGCAAAATTGAGAATAATAAGTCAGAAACTGCGAAAGAAACAGCTTCAGCAACTTTTATAAACGAAAGTGAGATAGACCAAAATGAAAGCAGGTAGAAAAGTTACATATTGGATAGCAGCGTTAGTCTTGATATCTGTTACTTTTTGGTTTGTTTATTTTTATAAATCCGGCGAAAGTTCGGAGCAGGAAAAAGTAGTTCCGGTTGAGGTTGAGCTTGTCAGCACCGGCTCGATAGAAGAGACGATAGAGGTAACCGGCTGGATAAAGGCAGACAAAATTGTGGATGTTACATCGAAGGTGCCTGGAAGAATTGAATCTTTACAGGTTATTCTGGATAGTGGTGATACAGTTGCTGTTGAAGAAGGACTGGCCGTCACAAAAGGCCGGCAGATTGCTGTTATCGACCATGATACTTATCTGGCTCAAGTGGAAGCGGCGAAGGCGGATTTACAGGCCAGAGAGGTTGAGTTAGCCGATGCAGAGCGCGAAAAAAAGCGTATGATTAGGTTATTTGAAGGCGGCTCAGCTACGGAGCAGAGTAAAGACAAGGCTGTAACCACTGCAGAGCTGGCAGCAGCAAGGCTTAATCTGTCCAGGGCGAATCTGGAGCTTGCTAAAATAAATCTGCGGGAATCAACCATTGTTGCTCCCATTGATGGCATCGTTACAGCAAAGCATATCGACCAGGGTAATCTGATTAACGCCGGAGAAAGGATTGTTACGATAGCCGATATGAAAACTGTCAAGGCGATTGTTGCTGTTGCAGAAAGATATGGGGAGGAAATTGACGTTGGAACGCCTGCGAGAATCAAGGTTGATGCGTTTGGAGACAGGGTCTTCGATGCTGAAGTGTACTCAGTCTATCCTGCTCTTGATGAGCAGACGCACACAATACAGGTTGAGATTCGTATGAACAATGACGAATTGCTGCTGAAACCCGGTATGTTTGCCAGGGTTACCTTGGTCGTACAGCGTAAAGATGATGTGGTTATTATTCCTCGGGATGTTGTTCTTGGCGGCAGAATAGACGAACCTTATGTTTACGTCGTGGAGGATGGAATCGCCCGTAAGCGTTTTGTCAAACTTGGAATAAAACAGGCAGACGTATATGAGATAGCTGATGGCTTAAAACAGGGAGAAAAACTTGTAGTTAACGGGATGAATTATCTCATCGACGGGATTAAAGTCGAGGTTGTGAAGTTGGAAGAAATCGGTGTTGGTTCGCCCCGTTAGTAATAATTTATCTAACGGGGTAAAAACTAAAGAAGGTAAACGATAGAATGAAGCTTGCGCAATTTTCTGTAAACAGACCTGTTACTACCGCCATGATATTTATAATAATGGTGGTTCTGGGGCTTGTGTCTTTGTCGATGCTGGGATTGGACTTGATGCCGGAGATGGAGATACCGGCTGTTTCCGTCCTGACTGCTTATCAGGGAGCAGGACCCGAAGAAATAGAGACGCTGATAACTGAGCCGATGGAAGACACCCTCAGCACCATATCAGGCGTTGATGAGGTAATTTCAATCTCCAAAGAAGGCATATCCTCCGTGACTTTGAGATTTGATTGGGGTGAAAAGATAGATGAAAGTATTAACGATGTGCGCGAAAAGATAGACCTGATTAGGGATATATTACCTGATGATGCCGACAATCCTGTTATTTTTAAGTTTGATATTGCAATGATACCGATTGCAATTATCGCAATTACCGCTGATGACAGCTATCCCGATTTAGAGAAAATAGTTGATGATGAGATAATTGACCCTCTTAAGCGTGTTGAGGGTGTTGCTTCAGTAACACCTCGGGGAGGATTGGAACGGCAGATTCGAGTTGATATCGACCGCGACAAGCTCGCCGCTTTGAATTTATCGGCTGCACAGGTAAATTCAGCTCTTGCCGCTCAAAACATCAGTACTCCCGGCGGTAACATAAAGACCGGTTACAAGGACTATCTGTTGCGTACGCCTGAAGAATTTTCAAGCCCTCAGGAGGTTGCCGAAGTTGTCATTGCCCGGCGTAACGATATACCCATAAAACTGAAAGATGTTGCCGATGTGAGAGATTTCTTCAAAGAGCGGACCTATGAGGTCCGAATGAACGGCAAAAAGGCAATGGCTATATTTGTCCAGAAGCAAAGCGGAGAAAACACAGTTGCAGTTGCGCGGGCGGTCAGGGAAAAACTCGAGGAAATAAAGAAGAATTTACCGCCCGATGTTGAGCTAAAGATGGTAATGGATAATTCCGAGTTTATATTGGCTTCGGTGGGTAATTTGCGTAATACGGTTTTATGGGCTGCTTTCTTTGTCTTTATTGTGCTTCTTTTTTTCCTGCGGGACCTTCGAGCCAGTATTATTGTTGCACTTGCGATTCCAACATCACTTATCATTACATTTCTGCTGATGTACTTGGCCGATTACACAATTAATGAAACTTCCTTGGCTAGTCTGGCGATTGCCGTTGGTCTCGTCGTGGATAATGCCATTGTTATTATTGATAATATCAATCGTCATCGCACCAAGGGCCAAAGGCCAAAAGAGGGTGCAATTCTCGGAGCAAATGAAGTAGGTGTTGCCGTTATTGCTTCTACTCTGACGACCATTTCAATTTTTGCGCCGATTATATTTGTTGGTGGAATAGCTGCGATTATATTCGGACAGTTTGCAGCTATTGTTGTAATGGCCCTGGTGGCTTCGCTGTTTACCGCCCTTATGCTTGTGCCTATGGCGTGTTCAAAAATCTTGATTGTGCGTGATGCAAATTCACCAAAATCCATACTGGACTCTTTTTACAATTTGGGAGAGAAGGTTTTAAATAAAACAGAAGACCTGTATGTGAAGTTCCTGAACTGGTCGCTGAATAATCGAAAAACGGTTTTTATTTCCTGTATACTTTTGTTTGTTTGGAGCATTGGTCTTGTTGGATTTATCGGCACCGAATTTTTCCCCGAACAAGACCAGAATCGTCTGGTAGCGAATTATGAGTTACCAATCGGCACACGCTATGAACGTACCGGTGCCGTTGCCTACCAACTACAAAAAATAGCAGAAGATAGCGTCCCTGAAAGGCGCGATAGCTTTATCCGCTGGGGTGTTTATGGTGGTGCCGGCGGTGGACAATTTGCCACGGAGGAGGAAAGCTACAAGGGTATCATGTTTATCAGCTTGAAACCAAAAACACAGCGCGATGTTTCACCAAATGACCTTATAAAACGGCTTCGTAAAATCACGAGTGACATACCGGGAGTAACAATTCGTTATAGTGCGGAGGACCCGCTTGAAGCGATGATGTTCGGTAGCGGTGGCGGTTTGTCTGTCGAACTTTATGGCCACGATATGGATTTGGCCCGGCAATATGCAGATTCTGTTAAAACTGCAATGGAGAGCATTGATGGTGTGCAGGATGTCGAAATCAGCAGAAAAGAAGAAAAACCGGAGGTTAAGGTTATCGTTGACCGCGAAAAGGCATCTATGCTTGGACTTGATGTGAAAACAATCGGCAAAACGATAGAGACGTTTTTTGCAGGTAGCACCGCAACGAGGTATCGCGAGGGCGGTGATGAATATGATATAGAAGTTCGGCTCCAGGAGAAGGACCGTGACAGAATAGAAGATTTGCGAGACGTATTTATCAGTTTGCCCACAGGTGCTCAGGTCAGCTTGGCAAATATTGCTACAATCGAGCAAGGTGTGGGGCCGACGAAGATAGAAAGAAAAGACCAGGCACGATATATTACCGTTTCCGGCGAAATTATCGGTAGAGACCTCGGCTCGGTTGTAAAGGATGTTAGAAAAGTCCTTGATAGTATCCCTGCGCCGCCGGGTTTCAGTTATAAATTTGCCGGTGCAGAGAAAGAAAGGACAGAAGCATTCCAGCTGTTGGTCATAGCCGTAGGTTTGGGAATGGGATTGGTGTATATGGTGATGGCTTCGCAGTTCGAATCTCTGCGTGATCCCTTTATTATATTTCTCTCCATTCCGTTTGGTATTGTGGGGGCGATTGTTGCATTGGCTCTGACGGGACAGGCGATGAGTGTGGTTAGCTTTCTGGCGCTGATTATGATGGTTGGTATTGTTGTAAATGACGGGATTGTTCTTATTAGTTTTATAGGCATACTCCGCCGCCGTGGTCTTAGTGTTTATTCGGCAATAATGGAAGGGGGACGCAGCAGAATGCGACCTGTGATATGCACTACCGTTACAACGATTCTGGCGATGATACCTCTGGCGCTCTCGAGAGGCGAGGGGTCTGAAATCTGGGTGCCATTTGCGATAACGGTAATTGGTGGTTTGTTGGTAGGTACAATTATTACATTGGTCCTGATGCCTACTCTGTATAGTGTGTTTGAAGGTTTTAAATCTACTGATGCAAGAGGGTAATTATGAAAGCTGTTTTGATTATGCACAATGTTGCGGTAGATGAGCAGGTCAACGAGGCATTGGTCTCTATCGGGATTGATTGTTATACTAAATTTACTGATACTTTAGGCAAAGGCCGGCTCAGTGAGCCGCATTTAAATACCGATGTTTGGCCGGGGGTAAACTATGGTACTTTTATTGTTACAGACCAGGTCAAGGCCAAACAGGTAATGGAGAATATCCGCCAGATGAGAGAAAAACTCGGTTCAGAGGGTCTTAAAGCGTTTATGTGGGAGATTGAGGATGTTACCTGAAGGGGGCCCTGGCTCGTACTAATTGGGCATATGCTTCGGCTTATTCAATGTTACATTGTTCTGTAAGTTATTTTGTGGGCGGGACTTACCAAGCCCCGGAGATAATAGAGTAACTTTTTTTCTTTTTTGAAAAATTTTCTGGCGGAATCACCTCTTAAGTTAGAAAATGGTTTAGGTTGACTTTTGCGAGATGAAAGGGAGTTTGAAGGTATGGAGACTATTGCAAAGTATAAACCGAATATGGAAATTGTGTCCGACCCTGAAACACTTGCCCATAGAAGTGTTGATGTCTTTGTTGCTGATGCGCTGAAAGCGATAAAAGCCAGGGACGTCTTTCACGTTGCCATATCCGGTGGGCATACCCCAAAACGTTTTTTTCAGCTTTTAGGTGAAGACCAGAAAGCGACATCGCTGCCCTGGGATAAGATACATTTGTTCTGGGTGGACGAGCGCTACGTTCCCCCGGATTCAGAGTGGAGCAACTATAAACTGGCTGCCGACACATTCTTGCCTAAAGTTACCATCCCGCAGGAGAACATTCATCGCATTCCAACCGAGCACAGCGATTTTATGGCTTCAGCCAGCTATTATGAGCAAACAATTCGTGAAGTTTTCCACCTGGCTGAAAAACAGATCCCTGAGTTTGATTTGGTTGTGCTTGGAATGGGTGTTGAGGGCCACACGGGTTCATTATTTCCTAATAGCTATGCCTGTTTTGACACGGACGATTTGGCTTGTGTGGTTTATGTACTCGATGAGAAGCTAACTCGCGTCACTCTCACGCATCCGGTTTTATGTGCTGCATCTCATTTGGCTGTTTTGGTTAGCGGCGAAGAAAAAGCCGGTATCTTGAAAGAGGTTTTAACCAGCGAGCCGGATGAGGTCCGCTATCCAATTCACGCACTTTGGCCGGCCCTGGACAAAATCACCTGGCTCATCGACCGCGATGCCGCAAAAGCTATATGATTGCGGATTTTGATTTTCAATTATAACGTCACTTCTGCGAAACTTATTTCCACGAGAACGCAGACTATGTGCTGGCTCAATCTGTATAGTCCGCGGCTGATTTTCTATTTGCCTTTTTCTACTTTTGTTTTTGTGCCCAGCAGTAATATCGGTGCCGCTATTGCTATCGACGAGTATGTACCGATGACAATGCCGAAGCCGATTGCGAACGTAAAGCCCCTCAGGGCGGCCCCGCCGAATATATACATTATCAGCACAACTATAAAGGTTGTGAAGGACGTCAAAATCGTTCTGGAAATGGTCTGATTGATGCTGTCGGTAATTATCTTTGAATTAAGATGCGCCTTTTTGCGATTCTCCCTGATACGGTCGAACACGACAATCGTATCGTTCAGTGAATATCCAATCAGTGTCAGAAAAGCGGCTATCATTGCCAGGTTGATTTTGAAATCTCCGATTAAAAGTTTTTCACCGATTGGGCTTGCTGCGATATAGGTGCAGGCCGTTACCGCTCCTAATGTGATACATACGTCGTGCACCAGCGCTATAATAGCTGCGATGCCGTAGCGGACATTGCCGAATCGAATCCAGATATAAGTAACGATTGCAAACAGCGATAGTATAATTGCAATCAGCGCCCGTGTCTTTTGTTCCGCTCCGACCGACGGGTCTATCTGTGTCACCCGTGGAAGTGACGTTTCGAGTTCTGTTGCGGCCAGGACTTTTGTCGTTTCGTTTTCGGCAAATGTCCGCCATTCGTCCTCGCTTAGCTCACGCAAACCCGCCTCCGGCTCAGCGCTTAAATAAACGAAGGATTCTATCCCTTGATTCGGTTGTTTTATCGGGTTTAGCTCGGCGTTGAGGATTTTATAAGAGTACCATTTAACTTCTCGCATATCCGGCTTGAACCGCAGAGATGCCAGTCTCGCATTGATGTCTTCAGCCGAGGTTGTTCTTTCGATTTTACAGGTTATTTTTATGCCGCCAAGAAAATCACCAAGTTCGGGGTAGGATTCTATTGTCTCTTCGGTTATTTTTTCTTTGGAGGTTATTTGAGGCAGAAGATTTTGCTGGATTTCAAGTTCGTTTTCAAACGCAGAGAAAATTGCATCATTAACGACCTCGTCAATCTCCGGTTCCGAAATTCGGGCTTTGGGAAAAGCAGCTTTAAGCACATTTGTGATTATTGTTTCATTCATTTGGCTGCTTGTTATGATAAATTTCATCGAGCTGTTGGCATCTTTAGTTACAGCCAGATTATTTAATCTTGCGGAAAATTTGCTCTGAGTGTTCTCGATTGCTTTAGTTACGGTTTCAACGGTGTTGGGATTTGACTGGTCTGTTTCGGTAAATGTTATAGTGGTGGTGGTTTTGTTTGTCTCCGTAGTGTTGATTTCGTATTGTCTGCCGGTTTTTCCGATGCTGTAAACATTTACTGTTGCAAGGCCGGGATTGTTTAGTTTTTCCCCTAACTGCTGTATTCTGTCTTCCACCTCGCCCCTGTTGAGCTGAACACCCTCTTTGAAATTGATTTGCACGGAAGTTCCACCGGTAAACTCAATATCATATTTACTGTTTTCCGTATCGTCTCTGGTAAAGAAGACAAATAATCCTGCAACGATAAGAGCGGTTGAAATAGTAAAAAAAACCGGCCTAAGTCCCATCCAGTTTACATTTGGATTGTGTATCAGGCGCAGCATAAATAAATGGTCTTTGATAATTCGCTTCGCTAACAGAAAATCAAAAATCACGCGGGTGACAAATAGTGCCGTAAACATACTCGATAAGATGCCGAGCATAAGAACAATGGCAAAGCCCTTTACCTCTTCTGATGCCCGCCAGTAAAGAATTGCCGCTGTGATGAACGTAGTGATATTGGCATCGAAGATGGTCCTGAATGCTCTCTGGTAGCCGTTTGCTACAGCGACTCTCAAAGACGAACCTCGCAGCTGTTCTTCGCGGATTCTCTCGAATATCAGAACGTTGGCGTCAACGCTCATACCAATCGTTAGTATTATGCCGGCGATACCCGGCAGTGTGAAAGTTGCCCGCAGCACCACCATTGTTGCCAGAACAAGCAGGATATTCATAAGCAATGCTACATCGGCTATTGACCCTGAGAGCATATAATAAACAAGCATGCTGGCTGTTACCGCCGTAAGGCCGATTATACCCGCCTTGATTCCCTGATTGCGGTTGTCGGCTCCGATAGATGGGCCGATTGTCTTTACACTGATGGGCTGCTCTATCAGCCGGGCCGGTAATGAGCCGGCGTTCAGCTTATCGACCAGGTCACGCTGCTCATCTTCTGAGAATCTACCTGTTATCTGGCCTCGTGTGGTTATCCTCGAATTGATACTTGGTGCTGATATTGCAACTCCGTCCAGCAGGATACACAACGGTCTGCCGATATTGTTGCCGGTAATTTTCCCGAACATCCTTCCGCCTTTGTCGTCCAGGACAAAGTCAATGGCTCTTCGACCCGTTTGAGGTTCCCTGCCGGGAGATGCCTTTGTCAGCTTCCAGTCACTGCCCTCGCCGCGGTGAAGCATTACGTGTTCTTTGTCGTTATTTGCCAGAACATAGTATTTATCGCCGAATTGGCCGACTATTGAAGGGCGTTTTTGGTCGTCAATTGCACGCCATTCTTTGATATCTTCTACCTCGCACCAGACGAACTTATTATCCGATGCGTATTTGGGTCCTTTTTCCTTAAGTGATTCGACATAACCGGTCATCAGGTTCATATCTACTTCCGGATGTCCCTGCGTCGGCAGTATCCTGAACTCTAATATACCGGCCCCTTTGAGCATTCGTTGAAGGTCCTTGGGATTATCGAGTCTGCCTCTGAATGGGCGATATTCGTTGAACGCTGCAACTATATTGTCGATTTCAATTGAACGGTCGGGAAACTTTCTTTTGAGTTCTTCAATGCCGGCGGTGCGTCTGACCGATTTGGCGGGCATCTGCAGGATGAGATTTATCTGGTCTTCGGTCAGATTTAATTTATCGAGGTCTTTTTTGGCCTTTTCATATTGTGCATTTTTTCCGGTTTCAGGGTCGGTTAGCTGTTCGAGCACACCGGCCCACTCTGCGTATGTTTTAACATAGCCGGTTAAAAGCTCGATGTTGCCGCTGTTATCGGTAAATTCTTTTAATGTATTCTTTAGTTTCTCATCATCTAATTTGGCCCACTCGCTTCTCATTATCTTTATCTGCTCGAGGTCCAGTCCCGCCGATGATATCGTATTTTCTATACCTTGCAGCTCCGGTTCGAGCTTGTCCCTCTTATCTTGTAGATTCCTGCGCTCGTCGTAAGCCTTGGCGAGATCTGAGAGAATTGTGAGTCTGTTTGGGTCGGCCTCGGCAAAATCCTCGAAGTCTTTGGCTCGTTCTTCCGCCGGTTTTTTCAGCGAGCGCATAATTATCACGGGGCTCAAATTTTTGGCCAGTAATTTGTTCAGGGCCTGTTCGTAATTTTGGCGCTTCGTATGTGCTTCTGCGCTCGACAGTGGCATTTGTATTTCAAACCGTGTATTGCCCTGGGTACGCCATACGAGATTTTGGATGTTGGCAGGGTCTATTCGTCTGCGCAGGACCGTTATCATCTTCTCAGCCAAATCCTGCTTCTCATTTTCTTTGAGCCCTTCGGTGTCAATTTCGTAGATGAGACTTGTTCCGCCTGCAAGGTCTATGCCCGGCTTCAAAGTCTTGTTTGGCGGATATAAAGTCCAGGCCGCAAGGAGCACTAAAACTATAATTAATGCAAATTTCGGCAACAGATTCTTACCCATAAATTCTCTCTTTCATAGTTTGTTGTTCATAGTTGTGCCAAAGAACAATGAACTTATTACACAAAGCTAACTTTTATCTTTCGTCAAATTCTTTCCGATTGCTGAAGAGACAACATGCATCTTTGTATTGTTTGACTCATCGATTTTCAACGTAATATCATCCCCCTTAATATCGACAACGGTGCCGATAATTCCGCCAATCGTTCTGACTCTGTCATTTTTTTCCAGCGATTGGACCATTTTTTTCTGTTCCTGTCGTTTTTTACGGGGGCCTCTAAAGAGTATAAATAGCATTAAGACCATTAAAGCAAGTAGGATCCACGGCGGGAAAAGTGTCTTTCGCGGTTCACCTTCGGTCATAACAGCGTTGGAATCGGCCGGGACTTTCGTCATCGCTTCGCCTTGCTCATTTAGCGGTTTTGACGTAACTTGTGAAGATGCCTCGTTGGTTTCTGTTTGGGCTAATATCCACATATTATTCATCTTTGTTTTCCCTTAAATTAATGTCCGTTATTACTCTATTACGGAGATGTTAAGTTATCAGTTATCAATAATCAATAACCATTTTCTTGGCCAAATCGGTGAACTTGTCTTTTTCGATGGCTTTTCTTATCTTTGCCATTAGTCTCTGGAAGAATCTTAGATTGTGTATCGATGTCAGAATCGGCCCGAGCATCTCTCCGCAGTTGAAAAAATGCCTGATGGTTCCTCTGCTGAAATTCCTGCAGCAGTAACAGTCGCACCCTGCCTCAATTGGGTTGCAGTCGTCTATTAGTGCGTTGTTTCGCAATCTGACGGGACCGTTGTCGGTAAAGGCAAAGGCGTTTCGCCCGTTCCGCGTCGGCAGAACGCAGTCGAACATATCGACCCCGGCTTTGACCGCAGCGATGATATCTGCCGGCATACCGACACCCATCAGATATCGAGGACTGTCAGCTGGCAGGAGTTGTGCTGTCTGAGAAACCGTATTTATCATATTATTATGACCTTCACCTACACTCAAACCCCCGATAGCATACCCGTCAAAGGCCAGTTTGACAAGCTCGCTGGCACAATAAGTTCGCATTTCCGGGTTTATTCCCCCCTGAACAATGCCGAACAATAGCTGTTTTGAGTTACTGTGTGCTTTTTTGGCATGCCTTGCCCAGTTGATTGTTCTTTCCACGGCTCTTTTCAGCTGCTGTTGCTCAATATCGAAAGCAGTGCATTGGTCAAGGCACATTATTATATCAGCACCTAACCGGTTTTGAATCTTTGTCGCCTCCTCGGCGTTAAGATATACCTTTGCCCCGTCTATATGGCTGGCGAATTCGACCCCATCGTCATCGACTTTTGTCAGCGAGCTCAGGGAGAAGATTTGGTAACCGCCGCTGTCGGTCAATATCGGCTTGTCCCACCCCATAAGTTTGTGTAGCCCCCCGAGTTTTTCGACCGTCTCAATCCCCGGCCTTAGTAGCAGGTGATACATATTGGCAAGGATAATTGAAGCGCCGCTTTCTTCGATTTGTTGTGGGGTGATTCCCTTTACTGCACCGGACGTGCCGACCGGCATAAATGCGGGTGTTTCAACCTCCCCGTGAGCTGTTTTCAGCCGGCCTCGTCGGGCTTTTGTTCCGGAATCCTGAAAGATGACCTCGAAGTTACTCATTTTTGGATGGCCGTTTGTTTGGTGGAGTTAATCATTGCGAATAGTTAGTCCACTTATTTTGCACAGGGTTGCTCAACAAAACGGAAATTCTAACGTCGTTAATTAATAAATTGTTTTTATTTTAGAACCTTTATAGTAATACTGAAGTATCTCGCTGGCAGTTTTTCCTCTCCTTGCCATACCTTGCGCACCACACTGGCACATCCCGACGCCGTGCCCCCAGCCCCTGCCCAGTGAAAATGCCCATTTGTCTCCCATATCGATGATTTGGCAGCTTGTGCTTTTTATCTTGTAACCGGTTGGGTCGATTGTCAGCCGCAGGTCTTCGGCTCTTAAAAATTCACTTTTGCCTGTTGAGCCGACGAGTTTTATCTTCGTCAGCCGCGAGAATTGCCCATAGTCGCTTTGTTCGACTGCTGTGATATTTTTGATTTCTCCGATGCTCTTTAACTTTGGGTATTTTTCCAGTAGTTTACTTGTGACTTCACTCTTTTTGAACTGGACCATAGGCCAGAAAAAAGTGTTTAGTCTGGCCACATCCTGACAATATGGGCATTGTACTCCGACGAGGGCTTCGAAGGAATCGCCGAATACGTTTTTGCTGTCTTCCGTATGACCGCCGCAGGTCGAGCTGTAATAAGCGGGAAAAATATCTTCGCTGCCGTCGGGCTGCCTGCAGACCAGAACCTTGCCGTATGTTTTATTTATGGCTTCCCAAATCTGAGCCGACTCGGCAGATACACCGAGGTAAACCTGGTTTGCCTGTGTTTTTTGCACGTCCCAGGTGCGTTTGGAGCCGAATTGTTTCTTATAATACAGGCAATACGTTCTCGCAGCGATTGTCTGGGCTTCCAGAGCCGCCGGCTCCCAGTAGTCGGGCATCTCAGCTCCGACAACACCTGCGAGGTATGGCTCGAGCGGCACAAAATTTATCACGTCAAAGCTCTTGCCGTCCGAATTGATTATGAGCTTTAGTTTGCCGCGGTAGTCACTGCCGTTCAGGTTAAATATGTGAGGTGCTGTTGGCAGGATAATTACTTCTTTGCTTCCGGAGTGACGACTGCCGACCGTAATTGCCCCGCCTGAGACAGTGGCTTTTATTGGTTCATCAACTTGGACGTATCGGACTTCCAGCATTTGTGTTTGTGGATTGATGACGCTAAAGGATGAATCGGTTCCCAGGGAGCACTCTGTGATGTTGTTTAGCAGCAGAACCCTCACCCAGAAGTTCTGTTCGACATCCATTTGTGGGGTCGGTTTGATAAGCTGCCTTGACTTACAACCGCAAAATACAACAGGGAGGAGCCCTGCCAATATTATATGGGGCAGAACCTTATGGCGCTTTGGTTGGCCGATGGTTGAAAAAGGCATTAAAAATAAATCGATTGAAATTAATCTTTAATCAGTTATTAATTGGTTAGTCTAAGCTTCGCAGAGATAGCCCAAGGTTGCTTGTTGCTTTTTTGATTTCGTTTAAACTTGTCACCCCGAAGTTTTTACAGCCCAGAAGTTCAGCTTCTGTTTTCTGCGTCAAATCGCCGAGAGTGCGAATATTGAGTTTTTGCACACATTTTCGTGCGCGAACAGATAGTTTGAGTTCGTCGATTGATTTGCTCAGCAGCCCTTCATATTCATTATTTGCATCTTCACCCTCGGCTGTTTCCATCACGGAAGGCTGTTTTTCCTCCAGGGCCATACCGAGCCGTAATGCTTTTGAATCGAGGATGGCCTTGACTTCTGAAAGCGAGGTTTCGCCGAAGTTTTTATATGATAATAGTTCTACCTCGGTAATGTTCAAAAGGTCACCTACTGTGTTAATATTCATCCTTTTCAGGCAGTTTCTGCTGCGCACCGAAAGCTCAAAATCTGAGATTGGCGTTTCGAGGATTTGGCTTTTGCGGGTTTTCTTCTTCTCTTTTTCTTCGTCATACACCATAGTTTTCGAGCTATCAATATCTTTTTGGAAAAGGATTGCTCTTTGGTGGTTTGGATGATGCTCCAGCACTATATTAACGCATTTAGATGCCTTATCGTATTCTTCCCTGTCTTCGTATAGCACGGCTAAGTTGAGCAGTGCGCTTACATAAACCGGGGAATTTGCAGCAATTTGTTTGTAATAGTCGATGGCTGCTTCTTCGTCACCGCAGAGGTCACAGCGATAGGCCAGATGGAAAAGGGCCCTTTGGTGGTTCGGAGCCAGTTCCAAAGCCGTTTTATAGTTGTCCATCGCCTCTTCATAAAGACCCTGCGCCTCCTGAAGACGCCCGAGCTGATAATGGTATTCTGCACTTATTTTTTCGAAGTTTGCGCAGCTTTTAAGTTCATTTGCCGCTGCATCAAAATCTCCTGCTTGGCGGTATGTGGCGGCCTTTTCCAGCGATATGTTTAACGTGTCGGCCTCGTAATCGGCGCTTTTTTGCAGGTTCTCGATTGCCTCAGCGAACTTGCCCAATCGGCGAAGTGCAAAAGCCGTATATATGAATTTTTCTTTACAGTCATTGGCTTTTTCCAGCTTCTCCACAGCTTCGCTGTTTCTGCCCAGAATCAACAGCCCGATGCCGTTTGCCAGCCGGGAGCTTCCCGAGGTCTTGGATAGATTGGCCTCTAATTGTTCGCCAAACTTTATTTTGTTGGTCTCGCTCGAGTGCACAAAGCCTGAGAGTGTATTTATTTCTTCCATAGACGGCAGGTTATCGCCGAACAAATCGATTCCCGGTTCTGCAATTGGTTCCATCGATTATTGCTCCTTTTTTCGTATTTTAGTGTTTTTATACCCTTTCGCCTTTACGCAATTGCGATATCATATACTAAGTACGAAAAACTTGCAATAGTTTTTTATACCACTATTTTTCCGCATATTTAGCCCCTGACTTACCGGGAGGTTGTGTCAGAAAACGGCAGGTTGCCGCTGGTATTCAAAACTCAAGTAGTTCGTCGGGCCAGTCTTTGCTCAATATCTGTATCAGGTTGCCATCGGTGTCGATGATGACAATTTCCTTTCGACGGGCAGGGGTGTTCGGGTCATCAGTCAGGTAATGAGATTTTTCCGAGACGAGGCAGGAAACCTGGTCGGGGCCTTTCCACTGGGCAACAAGGTTGAGGGGCGGGTTCTCTCCTTTTCCAAACCCTTCATTATCGTCGATGAGGGCTTTTGAAAGATTGAGGTCACCGCCGAGGGCATAGATGCCAACTGTGTTTTTCTTTCCATGCAGGAGGATTTTCCGGGAATCGTGAGAAAGCGAGAAGAGATACAAATTCCCCTGTGAGAAGTCGAGTACGATTTGATGCACGATTTCGCTAAGTGCGCCGGTAAGAGTGTCGTAGCAGAAGATGGTTGTTTTTTCTTCGTCGAGTTTGCTGGAGGGCAGGGACATTTTTACGGAGACGAAGAAAATGCGGTTCTCACTGGCATAAGAGACGTGCGTCCAGGGATGGTACAGGATGCCGGCGAGTTCCGCAGCAGAACCTGTGCAGACGTACATTGCGGGGTAGTCGTTACCGTCAAGGTTTGCAGGCGAGGCAAGAAATTTTCCATTGGGGTCGATGATTGTTCGCTCGACAAGCGAGCCGAGGGCGGGTTTCTGGGTGTCGAAGAATTCATTTTCGGGCTTGAGATATGCGATTGCACGGGAATCGGGTTTGAAGTCGTAACCAATAGCTATGGCCGGTGCGATGAACGTTGGAGGGATATTTTCGGCTGGTGGAACAATGTACAGGTCGTATCCGACATCCCACGTATTGCCGTTGATACGTTCGGCGCCATAGGCGATAAGCTGGGAGTCCGGTGAGAAACGGATGCGCCATAGCTGCTGTGAGCTTGTTGTGAGGATTTTTCTGTCATTAGGATTAGCGGTTGGGGCGAGAACAAGCTGGAAGAAATTCAGGTCTTTTTCTTTGACTTTTTTGATTAATTCCGGGCCTATTTTTTCAGCAAGCTGTTTGTCGATGTTTTCGACGAGATATCTCTGGACCCAGGCGATGTGCTGGTCGTTGAAGGAATCTTTCTGGCCGTTGTCTGTGGTAACAGGTTTTCCGATGAAGGGGAAGTTGCTGTCTTTGATTCCTTCGACGAGGATTTTCTGTTTAAGGATTTCGGCGTTGGCTTTGATTACTTTGACCTGGTCAGGTGGCAGGTGGTTGAGGGCGCGGTTGAAGTCATCCACTTTGACTATCGTGCCGTAGGCGAAGTGCGAGCCGTCGGAGGAGATGGCGGGCCAATTAGTTGTGGTTTCTTTGGGGGCGATTTGGGTCAGAGAGCAGGTATTGCCATCGACGATAAAGAGAGCGCCGTTTTTACTGTAGATGCCGGTAGAGCCGTCTGTGGACCATTGGAGTGAGTCTTTGGGGTAGCAGCCGGCAAAGAAGGATACAGCGAT
>Ga0307431_1000951_pt1 | contig 17440 bp, 14 predicted proteins | sample SalMarWE160170MG_FD_202155 | JGI IMG/M metagenome (GOLD analysis project Ga0307431, IMG submission 202155) | Salt marsh sediment microbial communities from the Plum Island Ecosystem LTER, Massachusetts, United States - WE1603-170 | ecosystem: Environmental > Aquatic > Marine > Intertidal zone >...
ATGATGAAGCAATGGTTTCTAATCCGATGAACATCTTGGAGGCACGTCAAAAGGAAGTGATGAAAATGGAGAAATAAAGATTTCAAAACGGGATATCTTTAAACCCCTAAAATAGGTGGGGGCTTTCAACCTAAATTTTGATATATTCCTTTCGGTTGTTTATCAAATAATTGTATGGGTCTAAATTAATGTTTAAATCGAACCAGGGGAAAGTTTTTACATCAAAGACTATTGAATATTTCAAATATGAAACATAAATATTTATATTTTATGAATTATATTAGTACTGCTAACAGGTAGTCATAAAATGTGGAAAAAAATATATGGATATCGATTATTAATTTTGACTATTACATTAATGATAAGCTTTTCTTTTTTACCAACTGTTAATTCAACTTTACAATTTTGTATGAAGGAGACAATAATCGGAACCAATAACATTTCTAATGTAGTTTTAAAAAATAATTTAAATCCAGATCCAAATGGAGAACTTTGGATACCTGATGGTTATACCATTCCAAAAAATAGAACATGCATGTCAAATGATCGAGTTCATGAATTATTACATCAATTAAAACAATCTCAAAACTATGACATTCCCTCCAAGGTAGATCATACCTATTCGATACACATGCGTCCTATTTTTAATCAGGTCGGAGGATCTTGTGGATCAGCATCACGAATTTGCTATATGTTTGCCTATGAAATCAATGCACTTAGAGGTGTAGATGGAAATCTTATCGAACATCGATATCCTTCACATTTCACCTGGCTACTTACAGGACAAGGATCAAGTAAAGATCAGATGGCTATCTTTAATGGGGTACCTAATGCAGAATTGTATGGTGGTGATACCTTTTCAGAGATATATGGTGGGGAGGAAATCTATTGGCCAAGTGTTGAAGAAGCACCTGATTATGGTTGGATGACTGGTTATGATCAATGGTATAATGCTATGATTAACAGACTTGAAAAAACAGAATACATAAAACTAGACACTCCAGAAAACCTTGAGCTCTTTAAATATTGGATGTACAATCATTTTGATGATACTGATTTTTTTGATGGGGGAATAGCAGGAAATGGCGTTGCTATGGGAAATGGAATGCAAACAGTAAGAATACATCTAACTGACTATGAATGTGGCAAAAAGATTGTTTTGAATTGGGGAAATCAAATCAATCATGGTGCCAGCTGGTCAGGATATGATGATGATGTAGGATACGATTTCAATGAAGATGGTCAAATAACAAATAATATTGACATCACAGATGATGGAAAAGTTGACATGCGTGACTGGGAACGAGGAGCACTTATCTTCTTAAACTCATGGGGAAACATCTGGGAAAATCAGGGAACCGTTTATGTTCCATATCGATTATTAAAAATAGGACATGGCTCAGAAAGTTATCCTCGACCCATGGATGCGGAACTATATCATATAAGAAAAAATTATGCCCCAAATAAAGCATTAAAAATTGAACTGCAATATTCACAACGAAGCAATCTCAAACTATCTGTTGGAATATCTGAAGATATAACAAGTGATGTTCCCGAAAAAGAAATAGATTGCCATCATTTCATATGGGCTGGAAATGGAGAGGTCCCATTACTTGGAAAATGGGCCGATGGAAAGATGCATTCTGAACCAATGAAATTTATGCTCGATCTTTCGGATTTGCAAGAAGACATTGACACATCAAAAATGCTCAAATATTTCCTAAGAATAGAAACTCGTGAAGGAGAAGGCCTTCTAGAAAGATTATCACTTGTAAACTATATCACCAGCAATAATGAAGAAATACTGTATCCATCTGAAAACATCATCCTTCAAAGTAACAACATCTATTATTTTACATTCATCGTAGATTCTGATCCACAATCCAAAATACATGCAGAAGGAACATTATCATGGGAAAAAGTAATTACAGGATCAACCTTATCGGGGAATTTTAGCATAGAAAACATTGGAGCACCTGAATCACAATTAAATTGGGAAATAACAGAGTATCCCGAGTGGGGGCAATGGATTTTTACACCAAAAAATGGTGAAAATCTTAAACCTGAGGATGGAATCCAAACTGTTGAAGTAGAAGTCGCTGTACCAGAAGCTAAGAATACCAAGTTCAGTGGAAAGATAAAGATTATCAACAAGAATAATAACAATGATTATTCAACAATATCGGTATCTTTATCAACTCCAAAGAATAATTATGTGCACCAGAATCCATCATTGATACGTTTTCTAAAAAATCATCCTATTTTACATACTATTTTTTCTCAAATACTTTATTAATAGAATTGGATAATCATTATACCATGGATTGCTTGGCTTAGTATCAATAATCATTTCTACTTTTTTAAAGAAAGAATTTCACCGCGTCTATAGTGAACGAAGTGAGTGGAAATGAGTGGTGCCCGAAGCGCAATTTGACATAGGACTTCTTACCTATGCACCGTACGCCCTCAGTCGACTTCTTTCAAAAATACTTATGTTTTCTCTTTACTTTTATTGCATGCGGAACATTCGCCAAGCTTGACACTCCAGTAATTTACGCCTTTGATGCCAAACCGTCTTTTACATTTCTTACAGATCATTGTCTATCGTCTTGCTGCTTAGTCTATCTTTTCCGATTTTCGGTATAAGTGGGTTATTGTACAATTGTTATCAAAAAATCAAATACGTTTTCAAATTAGCATTACGATATCTGTTAATTACAGGGATACTTGCTTTTATGATTGTTGTTTTATCAATTCTCCATTTATTTAAGTCTTGAGAATATTATCGACTTTATTCAACAGAGAGTCTTTATCAAACGGTTTCATAATATAGTCAGCCAAACCCTCGTCTAACAGTACTTGTTTTCTTTTATCTGATATTTCCAGTACACTCATAAAAGCAACTCTGATGTTAGTATACTTCTTCTTGATTCTATTAAATACATCCCAGCCACTCATTCCCGGCATCATGATGTCTAAAAGAATTAGATCTACCTCCTCTTTATCGAGATTTTTGAGGCATTCTTCACCACTATATGCTGGAACAACATTATATCCACCTATTTCAAGGACCGTTCGAGTAAGATCGACAATATCTGGCTCGTTATCTACAACCATTATTTTTTTCATCCTTTACCTCACCACTGTTTTATCGTAATGCCAGTAGCATCGATGATTACATATCAACAACATGCTTTTAAATTAATGCATTCTATTTGCATTGCTCAAACGGGCATTTTCAATTCTTATTGAACTTTTCCATCTCATCTATTTCAAATTAAATTTGCTTCTCGTAAACTCGATATATTTTATACAAAGCCCCTCCAATTTTCTCTCCAGCTTTCCGAGAAGCAACATTTCCTTCATCAATCCAACCGTATTCTGCACAAATATAACCTCGTCTTTTCATTTCCGATAGTGTATGGTAGTTCATGCATGTTCCAATACCTTGACCACGATACTTTTTCTTAATGCCCATGATAATAAATCTCCCTCGATTGATGTCCTTCCTGTGCCATAAAACTTTTGTGACTCCTAAAACCCCCAGCTTTCCATTTAATTCCTTGAATACCTGGTTGTAATCTGGTAATGACCATCTGAAACCAATAGGCTGATTATCAACTTCGGCCACCAAAAACAGATCAGGATCTACAATCCATCTCAATTGCTTAATCCCAAATCTTGATTTAACCTCCTCATAAGGTACTAAGGTATAACCCCAATGATCAGAAAATTCCTGCATAAACATATCGAGCCACCAGTCCATTTCTTTTTTGAATCGCAAACGATTGAATCTTCGGATCTTCACGCCATTTGCCTCACAACGCTTGGCAGTCTTCTCAACTGATTGTGGTATGGGTTTCTTTAGGTCGACATGATATGCAACCAGATCTTTTGACTTATTCATACCAAATTCCTTAGCAAAGTTCATGTAATATTTTGGCGAGTAATTTCCAAGTAGGTAAGGTGTAGAATCAAAACCTTTTATTAGGAAACCAGCTCCGATATCTACTCGGCCGCTGATAGGTCCATGCATCAACGTCATTTTTTTGGAAGTTAGCCATTCTTTGGCAGCATCCAGCAAAGCTAGGGCAATTTCTAAATCATTTGTACATTCAAAAAAACCAAAGAAACCGACGTTTTTTCCAACAGTCTTTAGATGTTCATAATCGATAATTGCGGCAACTCGACCAACTGGAATGTTGTTCTTATATGCAACAAAAAGCCGTGATTTAGCATGTTTCCAAAACGGTTCATCTTCCCTAAAGAATTCTTTTATTTCTCTCCAGAATGGGGGAACCCAGTACTTATTGTCTTGATATACCTTCCAAGGAATTTGAAAAAAATCTCGAAAATCTTTGAGAGTGGTTATCACAGAAATTTTTACATTAGATGAAACATGGATTGTTTTAGGCAAATCAAATTCAAAGACAAATTTCTTGGCAATTCGAGGCATGATTGTATTTCTCCTTGTTTATGAAATCAGGTGTTATCTATATTTAAGCCCTATAACCTATTATCTGTAATCTTGATTCAGCTAAAAACTCTGTGGTTGCAAATGAAACCAATCTCAGTAGTCGGCATTTTCAATATTATTTTTTACTCGTCTGGGATGTGTGTTTGTATCCAAATATAAAGCATATGGGTAAACATTAAAAAATGGGTGCTTCTATCTCTCTGATGAAGTTATGGTTGTAAATGACAAAGGATATGTTAATATAGAAAATGACACAAAATATAGGGTTATACGTGTTGCAGTACTTGCAGAAGAGCCTCTTGGATGGGGATCTGGGAAACATTACTTCCCGGTTATATTGGATGGATACACTTGGAAAATCGGGGATATGTCCTATAGATTTTCTACAAAATACATTTTTGATAAAGATATATTGCAAGGGGGACTAAACATTTCTGAATATGATGTTTTATTGGCTCCAGGAGGGGGAGTAGGAGATGGCGAAGCAATAGTCAAGGGATTTAATGGTCTTAGAAATGTAAGAAAATGGAAAAAACAAATCCGCAGTTTTATAGAAGATGGCGGCGGCTATGTTGGAATTTGTGGTGGGGCTGCTTTGATTACAGGATTAAAAACGGGACCCAACAAAACTCCAATGACGTTTTATGAGCGGCAATATGATAAAAGTTCTTTTGGAATATCTTGTGTTACATCATATTACAAGGATTTAGTATTGCCGCTCTTCAACTTATTTCAGGAAAAACATCCAGAAAAAATAGGCGCAATGGGGTATGTATTTTCTTTTGCTCCTGGCAAGACACTAGACGGTAAGCACATCCATGCTGGGGGCGCTCCAATGGATTTTCAGATATGCAAAGATAATCCCATTTTTTCTGATTTTCCAGGAGAAACGGAACGTATCAGATGGTGGGGTGGTCCAGCTCTGGTGGTACCTGAAAACCCTGGTAGAGAGGTTAAGGTACTTGCAAGATATCCTGCAAAAGATTTGTCTGAAAACGATTCAACAAATATTCATGCTTGGAAATACAAAGGTGGTATTCGCGGGCTTCTTGTGGCATTATTTAAAGCATTTAAACTTATTAAGGATGAAAAGGATAGTTTAAAAAACGTATTAATGTACGCCTATTATCTTGCAGGAGATTGGAAGCATACTGATGAAATCATTGAATTAAATTTATCTGGTAAGCCTTGTATGACTGCAGAAATTTATCCTAATGAAAACAAAGGTAGAATATTGTTATGTACTGCCCATCCCGAATATATGGTTTGGTGGGGTGGTCAAATAGAAGAGGTAGATGATGCTGGTTTCAACTCTCTTGCTAATGGTCTTCATCGCTGGAAAAATATTGCAAATTTAAGCAAAACGACTGCAGGTGAGTTAACTCACACTTGGTGGATCATACGAAGAAGTACTGCCTGGGCAGCAAAGGTGCCCGATGATTCTCTTCCACCGATATGTAAAGGGAAAATAACCAAAGGGGCAAAGTCGATCTTATCGGAAAACATATTTTGGGACGGCAGTCTCATTGATCAAATGAAAAACATTTAAACTCGAAATTGTACTATGGAACCAAAAAAGGAGATGAGAACCAAAAGTGTCAAAAAAACATTCTTCCGTTGTTGTGCGCCCATTCATTTTTTTATCCAAATGGCGTTCTCTCCCACCTTTTGAAATGGTGAGTTATGTTTTAATGTATGCAAGTATTCCTATGCTTGCATATGGAATTCATCCCTATAACTTGAATATTATAAAACTCATCATTCTTACAATTTTGACAATGTATTCTGGCTTTTTTGCAGCGCTTATTTGGAATGATATAACCGATAAGGATATTGATACTGTTGTTCATCCTGATAGGCCAATACCTTCTGGTAAAATAAGCTCAAAAAAATTCTTTGCTGTGGCATTGTTATTTTCTGCGATGACATTTATTTTTTCGCTTCTTGTAAGCTTTTGGTGTTTTATAATTGTGATTTGTGCTGCTTTATTTGTCTCAATACATGATAAATATTTAAAGAAACTCGTGAATTTTCCAGCATATTCTGAGATTTTTACTCCCGTACAATGGGTTGTTGTAGCAATATTTGGATTTCTTGCCATTTGGACTGCACTCCCACCAAACGGCGAGGTATTGTTTACTGTTTCGATATTTGGAAATATTTCATTTGATTGGTATGATTTTCAGAATATGATTCTTCTTGTTCTCTTTACTTATTTTGCAGATAATGCTCATGATCTTCCAGAAGGAATGCATGATGTAGATGGTGATCGTAAATCGGGGGTGAAAACGTATGCAACCTCGTTTGGAGAAAAAAATGCTGCTAGGATATCATTTGCAATGTTTTTGATATCTGGTGTGTTAGGAGTCATAATCTATTTAAGAACAACCTTGAGCTTCATTTTTCTCGTTCCGTTTGTTTGCATATGGATATACACTATGCTTTACTCTTTTAAACTGTTAAAGGCGGACGCTAATGAGATAAACGAATTGAGTGCAGTTGTTGGACGGAAGGGATTCAATTACTTTATTTTTACTTATGATCTTATTTTTATTGATATTTTAGTTCAGCTAGTGTTACTAAATTTCAAATAATATGAATTTAGATTTAATATTTGCCCTCTATTTCACTTTTCCAACAATCTTGTTGTTAGTTTACTCCCCCTATGATTTTCCTTTCTATTGATATCATGTTTCCGGTAATATCTGCCATGTTTTCTGTAATTGAAAAAGCACAAGGTAGCGGCATAAGCATTCCCATCTCTAGAAATTTTGAGAAATTCAAAGCTAGTCTTGTAAAATTCTCTGCTTCATAACCAAGAAGTATCGCATCGCGTCGACATGTTTTTGATATGTTTGAATCATTAAAAACATATTGAATGCCCCACAAATATTGAGATATATCTTGTTTTTCAACGGCTAGCTGGTAGCAATAGTTCATCTGACTTTGGTAATCGGAGAGATCTACAACGAACGGGAGGAATTTATCAAATAAATAATATATTTTATATGCAAGAGAAAACATATATGCTGCAGATATAATTTTATAGGTAAAAATTGTGGTGATGCGATTTTTTATACCATTTCCAAGATTTTTTTCCAATTCTTTCAAAGCATTTATTCCAAGGTTGGAACAATTCCATTTTTCAACTATGTAATCATCATATGTAGAAATATTGCCATACATCCTCTCGATATTTCTCTGACGAGCTTTTATGAATCTGGAGGTTTTTTCTAATGGTTTTTTTGAGATATTTTTGTACGTTCCAGTGACATATGAGTAATATGGTTGGTTTTTTGAAAATCTATCCATAGATTCCCTAAAATCAGTTAGGTTCATCCATGCGTATAATCCATATTCTGGATGACCAAAAATCGCAGTAGAAGGGTCATTAAAACAAATTGCACCATCACTTTCATTGAAACCGACTATAACAATCATATGGCTCATAGTGCATGGAAACATGCCCCATATGAACTCAGGCGTGTTGCTCCATATCCATTCAGGTATGTTTAATTCTTCTTTAAGGCAATTTCTTATTGATGTTAAATAAACCGGATCTGTAACTGTTATGACCGGAATGTCATTTGATATATTTTTCTTGACTTTTGTCCAATATTTGTTCCAATGTTCTTCCTCGGAAAGAGCGTTACTAGATGACCGATTCTCTTCATAAGAAAGACCATAAAGACTTGCTAAAAAACTTCGATCAGAATCCCAATTGGAAGTTCCTGTACAACTTAGAAGAAAACGTTTCAGTTTTGGATGTGAATATGCTAAAGAATATCCTACGCCTGAATTAAATAGGATCTCATAAAGACTCGTATTTATCCCGTAATATTTAAAAATCATTGCGGGGCAGGCATACGTACAATAAAAATCTGTTTCCTGGCTAACATAAGGAATGCCTTCTATAATGTGAGTTTCTTTTTTATTTTCACTTCCTTTTCCAGCTCCATCATCAAAAAGTACGATATCCTCTTTAGCTGAAATTGTAACATTTGGTAAAATACCACCAGTAAATATTGTAAAAACGATGAATATGGACACAAGTATATTGTATTTCATAGTTCCAGGTTTATAATAAAAGATCTAAATAAATATTTTTGGATGGATTGAAAAAACTATTTGGAGAAATAAAAAATTGACTGAAAGCACGTTAACCTTTAAATTATGAAAGCGAATATGCTCATAGTGAATTTATAAGCATGCCAAGAAAAATAGTAGATAGATTCCTTTCCTTTGCACGACATATGTTTTTCGAGGAAATTTCACCTAAATTTCGTAAGGAATCCTTGAAAAAATTCATGGATTTCTCGTATGTAGTATTTGAAAAATCTGTTAATAAATTTGACGTTATATCACATAATTACCTAAATCTATATGATGAATTGGTTGAAAAAGAGATAAACATGGCAAATATCTCTCCAGAAGATTCAATACTTGTCATAGGATGCGGATCTCTTCCTTCAACTTCTGCACTAATTGCAATGAAGACAGATGCAGATATCGTCTCCATTGACAATGATCAAAAGGCGATAAACGATGCAAATAGTTTTCTAAAAAATCTTGATATTGATGATAAAATTAAATTAGAATGTGCTGATGGTCTATATTTTCCTGTAGATGATTTTGATGTAATTTTTATTTTATATGGTGTAAAACAGCAAGAAAAGATTTTGAAATATTTGTCTGATAATGTAAAGGATAGTACACGACTTATATTCAGAACAACAACTGATGTTGAAGGAAAAATACAAGGCGGGGTGATAGATCTTTCAAATCTTTTTGTAATTAGAGATCATGTGGAATCTAGATTTCTTGGTCAAGTTAATTCACTTCTGTTAAGCAAGATTTTAAAATAGTGGTATACTCGTTTTAAAGGATGTGTAATACAATCATATCACTCTCTTTTTTACGTTTGAAATGACAACTTTTACATGATCTGATCGTGTGTCTTTTTGGATGTTGTCAGTCTCATTTACAGAAACATTTACTCCGTGGCCTATTTTATCGGAAAATCGTTTTTCCATCTCTTTAAATAAAATTTCAACTGACGTTCCAATATTTCTTAATTTGTTGTCGATAACAATTAATATTTCTATCTCGGATTCTTTGTGTTGAATGATTTGAAACTGTTTTATTTTATATGTGTTGAACTCCTCCATTACTTTGGCAGGGATGCTCGTAACAGTTAATGGTGACATCATTTTTCCATTTGGCAATACAATCAGATCTGTTGATCTACCCTCAATCTTTTTCATCATTTCGGTAGTTATGCCACAACTGGTTTTTTCTGCAATGGGGATTGCAATATCTTCGAGCCCGGTATATCTGATAATCGGGGTATCTTTTCCATAGAGTTTTGTTACCACTAGGTGTCCTGGCTCACCAAAAGAAACGGGGTTTTTATTGTCATCTAAAAATTCAAGAAGGACAAAATCCGAGTTAATGTGGTGGTATCCTCCATGGATACATTCAAAGGACATTGGACCTGCTTCTGTAGATCCATAAACATCTAATACTTTTGTATCAAAAGCATTTTCGATATATTTCCTTGTATAATCATCGAGCATTGATCCTGCTGAAAAAATATATCTAGGTTTTATGTCTTGCCCATGATTGCTGTTTTTTAAAATTGCTAATTTTCTCAACATATTTGGATCAGAACCGATGAACTCAGGTTGAAACTCATTGATTTCTCTTATTATAGTTTCAGGTTTTTCACTGATGGATAAGTATTTGATGTTCTCTAATGAAAAAATTTTTTTAAGAAAGGGCATCCCTCCAACATATGTAGCATGTTCTACACTGCCTGGTGCAAGATCAATAACCAAAACTGCTTTTGATGTTTTCCAATTGCCACCATATGCGCGTAATATTCTTGCAAAGCCTTCCAATCTTTTTATTGCAGAGAACATATCGCAGTAAACAAAAACAGGTTTGCCTGTTGATCCAGAAGATGATAATTGATAGCTATATTTTTTATTGAATCTTTTTGGAATGATGCCATCTGGAAAGTGCTCTCGTAGATCTTCTTTAGTAATTAACGGAAGGTTTGCAATATCATCCACGCCTTTTATATCGTCTGGATGAACTCCATGTTCCTTGTATTTTTTATTGTATAGCGGAACGGTATACGCATATCGTACGATTTTTTGTAGGGCTTTGTCCTGATATTTTTTCAATTGTTTATCGTCGTACTTCCATATTCTATTTACATCAGAAAGATAACTTTTAGCGATTCGAAGAAGGAATGCCGGATTAAAAAAGGGATTCATATTTAGATTCTCCCTAAAAATGAAAATCTTTTTGATAATACCGTCTGAAATTGTAGTTTGTTGCTGCTGGAAGGAATGCACCAAGTCCTTTTAAATTTGCAAAAATTCTTGCATTTCTTTTAATAATGTTATAATGTGAGTAACATTCCTTTGCCATCTTGCGTGTTCCTTCTTCAAGTTCTTTAATAGTCATATTTTTTGGTTCGTACACTACCTCAACTTGGTTGTATTTGCTCCAATCCTTAGTAAAAATCCTGCCCTCTTTATCTAATCGTTTAAATAACGGTGTTCCGGGATAAGGTGTTAAAATATTGATTTCAAGAACATCAATCTCAAATTCATCTATCTTTTCTAGTGTTATATCAAAAATATCCGGTGTATCTTCATCAAAACCAAAAATGATTCCACCTTGAACAGTCATTCCATAGTCATGCAATCTTTTTACTAATCGTTTGAAATCTTTAACCTTGTTATGAGTTTTTTTAATTCCGTCTAAAGCTTTTTGACTAACCGATTCAAATCCAACAAACCATTCGGTGCAACCAGATTTTCGTGCAAGATCTAGCCAATCGTCATCAACTGCGTTAAGCATGTTTGTTGTTCCATTGGCAACCCAGTGTTTCTTGATCTTATGCCGGATTAATTCTTGAAAAAGCTGTTTTGCATATTTTCTATTCACTGTTAGATGTGGGTCATGAAAAAGTAACAGCCTGTTTGGCATGTGTTTAATGTCATTAATCACATCTTTAATGGGTCGTTGCCGAACTCCATGATGGCTGAAACTTCCAATAGCACAAAACTCACATTTGTTAGGGCAACCTCTTGTTGTTTGTACTGCCCCCATCATTGGATCATGAGTTATAAGATCCCTTCTGAGCGGTGGAATATTTTCCAGACTGTAACTATCATCAGGGCCATAAAATGGTTTTAGTTTCCCGTTTTCGGCGTCATTTAAAAGCTTTGGCCATGTGTTCTCAGCCCAGCTAAGAACAACGCTGTCAGCATGTTGTTTTGCTTCCTCAGGTAATGCTGTAGCATGGTATCCGCCAAGAACTACCTTTTTTCCACGCCTACGGAATTCATCCGCGATTTCATACACCCTTGGCGCAGTCATCGTATACGTGGTGATTCCAATTAGATCTGCATCTGTATCAAAATCAAGAGTTTCATAATTTTCATTAACAATTGTAACAGTGTATTTTTTTGGCGTTATGGCTGCGAGATGAATAAGTGTTATTATTGGGTATCCAAACACAATAGAAGTCCACGATCCCTTATCTGAATGAGTTGTTGCACCGTGTTCGATTCCCGGGAATACTAATAATATTTTCATATTTACAACCACATATATCTCAATAATTGAATTTTTCTCTTTTGTAAAACGATCGAATGCTCATATTTGTTAGAAACGCTGAAAGAGACTTGACAGGGTTAAAAGGACGGAGTTTAAAAGCTCTTTTTATGTTATTTTTTACTGAATAAAACTCCATAGCGATTCGCTGGATTCCCTCTAGTAACTCTTCTTCTGTCATATTCCTTGGAATAAAATTTACTTTTCCCTCTTCATATAGCGACCAATTATTATTTGCAATTCTTCCTTCTTTATTAAATCGTTTAAATAATGGCGTTCCTGGGTATGGAGTAAGAATGCTAAAAGACGCTTCATCAAGCCCCCATCTATAAATTGCGTCTAATGTAGCATCGAAAATATCTGGGGTGTCAAAATCCAGTCCAAAAACAAAAAATCCTGTTACCATCATACCATAATCTTTAATGTTCTGTATGGCCTTGTGATAATTTTCAACCTTGTTGGTTCCCTTGCCTGCCTGATCAATGTTTTTCTGAGAAATAGATTCAATCCCAAGATACCATTTTTCCACACCGGCTTCCTGTGATAAACGGATAAATTCTTTATCACGTGCAAGAACGTTGATATTGCCAAAGCAGTGGAATTTTTTATTAAGAGGTGCCATGGCCTTGAAGAGCTTTTTTGCATACTTTGGATTAATGGTAAGTGATGCGTCAGCAAAAAAGATACGTTTTGCATGGATCTTCTTCATTTCATCAATGACGTCTTCTATAGGTCTTCCCCGGAACACTTTCCCTTCGACAACATTCATCGCACAAAACTCACATCCAGTAGGGCATCCTCTTGAAACTTGAATAGATTCCCAAAAAGTATATGAGCCAATATCATGTCGAGCTGGAGGGATTTCCTCTGCTTTTATAACACGATCGTTTTTGTAAATTTTTTTCATGTTGCCGTTTTGATAATCCTTAAGCAATTGAGGCCATGTAAGTTCTGCTTCACCGATAACAATACTATCCGCATGTTGCTTTGCCTCTTCAGGAATTAACGATGCATGATATCCACCAAAAACAACCGGCACGCCTTTTTTTCTAAATTGTTCAGATATTTCATAACCTCGTAGGGAGTTATATGTAAGACAAGATATTCCTATAAGATCATAGTGTTTGTCAAAATCAACGTCCTCATATCTTTCATCTACGAGTTTGACAGTATGTTCCCTTGGAGTTATTCCCGCTATCTGTTGAAGGGTGAGAGATGGATATTGAAATTTTGAAAAAAAACTTCGTTTTGGATTAGGGTGGGGCATCACTAATAGTATTTTCATACAATATAATCTCCAAGATGTGATATATTCATTATCATATATTTTTCACATATTAATATTTCCATTAGGATATTGCTTTTCGTGTTGAGTTATAGTTGCGATAATCTCTGTGAACTTGTAAGTAACTGTATATATCTTGTTTGTTGAGCTGGGAATATGACATGGGCATTGAATATTTAACATTTTTTACAGTGAAGAGGTGGATTTTCTGTTGTTATGCTGATCCGCTATAAATGTCTTTAACTCCCCCATGTGAGGAATGCGAAAAATATTTAATCTTAATTCAAGTTCGACTTTAACCTATTTGAGATGTAAGCATGGAGAAACTGTATACTGTAAAAACAAATTTTTTTTGGCATTTTGCAGATCTTTTATCCTGTGCATCTCAGAGATTGGGTAAATTATATGAAGAAATTATAGGCATAGAATACAAAAAAGAAAGTGAAATGTTTGATATATTCGAGTCAAAAAAATTACTTCATATAGGTAGTGGTGCTTATCCAATAACGGCAATAATGCTTGCGAAAATAACCGATGCAGAAATTGTTGCGATCGATAGAGATTCTGTAGCAATAAACTTGGCAAGAAAGGTAATTAGCAAAAATGAGTTGTACGAAAAAATAACCATTAAGAGGGGAGATGGAGTAGAATATCCTATAGAAAACTTTGATACGATAATAATTTCAAGCTGCTCTGTTCCAAAAATAGAAATTTTAGAACATATTTTTAAGACAGCAAAACCTAAATGTAAAATCATAGTCCGAGAATTGGAAAAGAATGTTGAGTCACTTACAAATTTTATAGATCTATACGATAACATCTTGTTGATGGGAAAAATGAGCAACCATGCATTTCCAAATTTTAAATGGTACTCATTTTATTTGCTTAAGAATCATTAGACAACTGGTTTTCCAGTTGATATAAACTGGTACCGCAATTTGATTTAGGGTCCTATCTTCCACATTTACCTAAATTATTTTTAATGATATTGAATGAATACAAATGGTAGAGAGAAATTGCATAGGAATACAGTAACATCATCAACGCAAATATTATTGATGTTGCGGAATAATTTTATGGTCAGAAATTTTTGGAAAAGTGTAACCTATTGAGACCACAATGCTTTAAATTATGACAATTATACCAAGAAGCATATTATGAGAGGAGGCAAGAAATGGTATTGACACAAAGTGAACTTAATTCTCATCTTTATCAGTCAGCAAACATTCTACGCGGTTCTATTGATAGTTCTGAGTATAAGCAGTATATTTTTGGCATGCTTTTTTTAAAACGTTTGTCTGATCAGTTTGACGAAAATGTTGAAAAGATTATAAGCGAACTTGTTGATGATGGCATTGATTCTGAGAAAGCAGAAAAGATAGCAAGATCTGATCCTTCTGAGCATCATGGTTCTTTTATGGTTCCAAAACGTGCGCATTGGTCTGAAATAAAAAAGGCTAGTGTTGATATTGGTGCTGCAATCAATAAGGCTTTTGAAGCACTTGAACATGTGAATCCTTCTCTTGAGGGTGTTTTAGTTGCTATTGATTTTAATGATAAGAATCGTATTTCTGATGCTGTTTTAAACAAGCTTATTTTGCATTTTAGTAAACATAATCTAGCAAATTCCAATCTTGAAAGTTCAGATATTCTAGGTGGTTCGTATGAGTATTTGATTAAACATTTTGCAGATGATTCAGGAAAAAAAGGTGGGGAGTTTTATACGCCTGTTGAAGTCGTACGTTTGCTTGTTCGCTTGCTTAAGCCTGCTGAGGATATGAAGATTTGCGATCCTACAGTTGGTTCTGGTGGTATGCTTATTGAAAGCATCAAGTATCTTGAAAAAAATGGTTTTGATAAGTCTAGGGTCTCTTTGTATGGTCAGGAGAAGAATCTTAATACTTGGGCTATTTGCAAGATGAATATGTTGTTGCATGGTGTTTTTGATGTGCATATTTTCAAGGGTGATACTATGGTTGAGCCAAAGATGGTTGATGGCGGCACTCTTATGGTTTTTGACCGTGTTCTTGCTAATCCTATGTGGAATCAGAAGGAATGGAGTCGTGAATGGCTTGAGAAAGGCGATCCTTATAATCGCGTACGATATGGCCTTCCTTCTAAGTCTTCTGGTGATTGGATGTGGATTCAGCATATGGCTGCAACACTCAAGTCTGATGGTATGCTTGGTATTGTTCTTGATAATGGTGTTTTGTTTCGTGGTGGTGCTGAAAAGAAATGTCGTCAGGGTTATGTTGATGATGATCTTATTGAGGTGGTAATTTCACTTCCTCCCAATTTGTTTTTTAATACCGGTAGTCCAGGGACTATTCTTGTCTTTAATAAAAATAAAAAGGATATTCGCCGTGGTAAGATTTTGTTTATTGATGCATCGTCTGAATATGAGGAGGGAAAGGCTCAGAATTTTTTACGTGATAAAAATATTTCTAAAATCGTTGATGTTTTTGATTCTTTTTCAGATGTTGATAAGTTTTGTAATGTCATCTCTTTTGAGGAAATAGTTGAAAATGATTATAATTTGAATGTTTCACTATATGTTGATACTAGTGAGCCTGAACCTGAAATTGATGTAAGCAATGTGAATAATGAGTTGAAAGAATTGATTACTGCTCGTGAGAATAGTTATAAAGAAATGCAGGGATATTTGAAAGAGTTGGGGTATTGTGAATAATAACATAGTAGTAGTGACTACTACTATTGGCTACTACTAAACTTCTGGGTACTACCTAGAAAACTACCCGCAAAACTACCCAGAAACGGATGAATTATGAAAATTAGAAAACGGTTCCTGGTAAATTAAATGGCACTGTAAACGAAACATATAAAATGATCTTAAAAGAGTTAGAAAAGAATATTTATTAGCAGAGGATGAAGGTTGGTAGTAAAGTTGGTAGATGGGTTGGTAGAAAAAATAGGGGAACAGGAGAATAAAACTGTGGAGAAAATGGGGAGAAAATGGGGAGAAAGTGGGGAGAAAACGAAGAGAAGATATTAGATATTATTAATAAAGATGTATTTGTAACTATTTCAGATATTTCCAAATCTCTTGATATATCCACTAATGCTGTAGAGAATAACATTTCAAAGTTGAAGAAAAAAGGATTATTGAAACGTATTGGTTCTGCCAAAGGTGGTCATTGGGAGATTATTGAAAAGGATTTGTGAAATTGATATGTCTAAACTTGATGTAGTTGATTTTAATGATTTGTTTAAGTTTGGATTACAAATCGAATATAAATGTCCCAAATAATGCCCCTAAAAAATGTCGGTAAAAGAGTCGGTAGAAATGTCGGTAAAAGAGTCGGTAGAAAAGAGAGTTAAATCTAAAATAGAAGTTCCGGAAGGATGGGAAATTAAAAAATTAAATGCGCTTGCAAAAATAAGGCGAGGAGCTTCTCCTAGACCAATTGGGGATAAAAAATATTTCTCAAATGATGGTAGAGGATGGATTAGGATTTCTGATGTAACTAGCACATACAAATATCTACGAAAAACTTCACAATATCTTTCAGAGATAGGAGAAACAAAAAGTGTTTCAGTCGATAAAGGTGATTTAATTATGAGCATATGTGCAACGATTGGTAAACCGATTATTGTAGATATGCCTGCGTGCATTCATGACGGATTTGTATTTTTTAACAGTTTAAAAAGAGAGATAGATACTGAATTTTTGTTTTATGTGCTTCAAAATAAAGAGCGTGACTTCACTAGCAGGAGGCAATCTGGAACTCAAGGTAATTTAAATACTACAATTGTAGGAAATGTAAAAATATTGAAACCACCTTTCAATGAACAAAAAAAAATCGCTGATATTTTGTCGAAAGTTGATGAACATATTAATCTAACTGAAAAAATAATTGATAAAACAGAAGAGCTGAAGAAAGGTTTGATGCAGAAAATCCGGTATTGATATACTTTATGTCTGATAATTTGGATGAAGAAAAACGTCCCACGTCATCGGCATGCCGGATAAATCTTCTTTCATAGCAGGAGTCATCCCGTTTTTATCTGTCCACATGAAATTTCTA
>Ga0307431_1000954_pt1 | contig 17423 bp, 15 predicted proteins | sample SalMarWE160170MG_FD_202155 | JGI IMG/M metagenome (GOLD analysis project Ga0307431, IMG submission 202155) | Salt marsh sediment microbial communities from the Plum Island Ecosystem LTER, Massachusetts, United States - WE1603-170 | ecosystem: Environmental > Aquatic > Marine > Intertidal zone >...
ATAGTTAAATCCAGGAGCCACTGTTCTATATACGAAAGCTACATAAATTCCAAGCAGCAGACTCAGCGATATGACGCTGAGTACGTCAATCCAGGCAACTACGATAGGTTCAGATTCTCCAAACATAGGCCAAACCATCCTTGAAAGAGGGGATTCCACCGATGAAATGAGCCACAGATGTGCAGTATTTGGAGCAAGCTTGTCGCTTCAGATAAAAGAGGGAGTTCAGCGGCATCATCCATCGCGGCAAAATATCGGTAAACTTAATCTCCAAAATGATCCAATGGTAAAGTAGATACTCTAATCTCTCTTCGTCATATATCTGTGCCAAATTGGGAAACATCCTCGCCCTGAGATTTTTATCCAATGTTACTCTAATCGTATCTTGCCCCGGATAGACATACGCCTCTCGGTCATATACTACTAGCACGACAGGAGAGTAGGCCTTGCGATAAATATAGAAAAAGAACTTCTCAAGGATCCGCTTATCTTTGTCATGCCTATCCACCTCGCTTAAACTGGCATAGTCCTGGTTCTTTATTGCTTTAAGGGTATCCGCATTGAGAGTGACTTTGTCTTTTACGTAGGATAAACCGTCCTTTATCTTATTCTCCAAAAAGAGGGGTCCGGAGCCCGGATTGTTGTAAGTTCTGATTCTAAATTTCTCCCTGTGTTTCTGCCCTCCAAGCTTTTCGTGGAAACATTCAAAATTAGGGCTATCGAAATATATACTTCTCACGGTATAGGAATTGGTGTCCCTTCCGCGACAATGCTCATCCATCTCAAGGTAGGGGACTAGGAAATTGACCACTCTTTCAGCAAGTTCAGGCCTGAGCAGATATTTGAATTCATATCTGCGACCGGATCCACATTGATGCCTATCTAAGCTGGTTCGCATTCGTTCCGCCTCTTGGAGCATTATGCCTTCACCTAACCTCAAACATTCTCTGTGCCGCTATCACGACACCGTCTCGTGAATCGATGATCCCAAGAGCAAGGTACGTTCCCGGGAGTAACTCCGCTCCCTCGTCAATGCAGTTTAGGAGCCTCTTCTTTCCAGGGAAGATAGAGAATGCCTCTATCGGTATACTTCTTATCGTCTCACCAGTTATGTCCCTGAACTCCAACCGTCCATCAGGCCTCAGCATGACATCGCTCGTGTTCTCGAACTCGATCGCGACGGTCAGCGGCTGTGCGCAGACTAGATTAAGGCCGGTGATCCTTCCATCTACTCTCTCCGTTCCGGCTGAGGTCTCCGGGATCTGACTCCCAAGCCTTATCGTCCTAGTGAAAAGCACCTCCTCTTTCTGGGGGTGGTCTTCCTCTATTAACCTGGTTAACGTTGCGGCATCGTCGAAATCGACGTCACCATCGCCGTCGAAGTCGAAGTATTCTCCATGCATCTGGATAACCTCGTTGTCGAAGTTGAAGGCGAACAGGAAGACATCTTCCGGTGTGAGCTTCCCATCTCCGTTGATGTCTTCATATAGACCGTCGTCGTCCAAGTCCCGACGGGCATTTGCTAAATCCCCAATAGCGAATAGACCTGTTGATGTGGCGACTACTTTTAGTCGACCCAATTCTATATCGGGTGTTACATTCAGATTCTCATCATCGACAAATTCACTGACCTTCACGTCCATCTGCGTTTGGCCCTCTTTCAGCCCTACCATCCTTATATCAGCCAAAGCGGCGTTCTGAGTTCCTGGTAATACTCGGGTTTCAAAGAGGCTCAACGCGCGGAACTCAATCGCCTTCTCCGTCTGTTCCAGTACCTGGAAAAGCAATCCGTCCATCGCTGCCCCTTTAGCAGCCGAGCAGATGCGCGCAATGCTGCTATCACTGACGGAGACGGTGATATCATACCTTCTTAGCCCTCTAGGAGCGCTTACAAGGATGAGCCTAAGGATCGCCTCTTCACTGACTTCAATCTGCTTGCTCTCTAGGCGAACTAGCGGCGCCTCGCCGCCAACTTCAGTCAGTGCCCGGAGGCCAAAGGTGAAAAGGAGCATCAAGAAGATTAGACACGAGATCATTATATTCCTGTACGTAAGAACAGCTTGATAGTGATCCATCTTTCACCTCCTTGCCGCTGGTGTCCTCTGAAGTTCGAAGGGTGACGGCTCAGAAACTCCGTTTCCGATTCCACCGGAGGAGAACGGCAGACCGAAGGAGCATGATACTGGATCGAGTACAACCCTCCTTGATACCCCATACATTGCGTAACCACCTTTCCTATCTACAGTTCTGTCTCAACACGCCTTCAGCCAGTTTTCCTAGCACACTATACATCTTGGGTTTTGTAGGTAAACCAACATTTTCTGCGTAGATTCCATATCCACGAAACCACTCGATGTCAGAAAACACATTCAAAAAGGCAGCCCAGCAATCGACTTGTTCCTGTTCATCGATGTCACCGGGAAGAGGATAATCCCAGGGATAGGTGTTTGTGCCATCCTGGCTTACGTAGCCGATCTCCCAAAAAACGATAGGTTTTTCATATTCTTTGTTCAGTTTTTCCAAGTCCGCCAAAATATCTTGACCGTTTCGGTCGTTGGTCCAAGCGGCCTCAAGCTCCTCGATGGAGGGATCGGGCTTCTCGGTAAGTTCGAAGTAGCCTGTCACCCCGATGAAATCCAGTTGCTTCCATTGAGTCATCTTAAGAACGTTTCCGAACTCGTTGCGGTCGAACCAGTAGTTGACTGAGTAACTGAGCTTGCCGTGATAGCAGCTGCGAACAGCATCTATCATCTTGTTCCATTCGTCAGTCTGGTTACGTAATGTAACCAGTTCCGAACCGAGGAGCAGGACCTCCACCTGGGTCTCTTCGGCCAGCTCAGCATAATGTAGGAGGGTCTCCCGCCAGTGATCAAACCACATGGCGATATCTTTTGGCCTAAGCTCTCCTTCCCAGGTTCCATCATCGGGAAATAGCGGTGTAAGAAGGATTACTCCCATGCCCATTCGGTGGATCTGGGAGATCACGTACCGAAGTGCCTCATCGGTTGCAGTCCTCTCCGGGTCGCGATGCGGATTTGAAGACGTCTTGTTGTCCTGATAAGTGATCGCGAAAAGGCCGATGTAGTTTGAACAAAGTCTTGACTGGATTTGCCGTAGATCATCCGCAACGCTAAGTTGAAGATAGGTTTCCTTCTCCCAACCGAGATACCACACTGCTCGGATGGGTTCTTGCTCCACGGCCGTCACATAGCCCCCGTTCTTCGGCAGGACGAGAAGAGCCTGAAGCGTGTCAACGCCATACGCGTCGTCAAATCCAGTAGTGAAGGCACCATGGACGGGGGATTGCGGATGCAGCTGTTGATGGGGCAGGATCCTCTCCGCAATAAGTGTCTCTGCGAATGTCGAGGCCTCAAGCTCCAGCGCAACTTGAGCGATCAGAGCATACACGAGGATGTTCTCCCAATTTACAAGCGGGGTGCCCGTGTCGGCATCGTATCGACCGAAGATCTTGCCTCGGGTGTCATATTCTTCTTTGGCGAAGGCAAGGAAGTTTCGCGCAGCATCCAAAGCGGCTACATCACCAATAATGTGTGCGTAAACGGCGAGATGATAAGCAGTCTGGGCCATCTGGATCATGCTGCCATCGCCTTTTTCGTGCCTCTTCTCCTTTGGAAAGTAGCAGTGATAGAATAGTCCGTGTTCAGTGGCTCCCGAGAGAGCTATCATAAGGCTCACGAAAAGAGGATTTTCCCAAGATCTATCCTGCCAGGCCAACCCAGCCATGGCTCTAAGGTTGAGTTGGGCCAAGACAACCTTATCGCCAATCTTATCGCCGTATCCTGTTGGCTCATTCTCCGAGGTCCAAGAGGCGTAGTAGCGCAGCGTTTCATCTGGAGCGATGTTGTATTTTCTGATACCTTCGCCAATCCTAAGAGCCAGCTCCTTATAGGATTCATCTCCCCAAACGTCATACGCTAGAAGGAGGGACTCCACCACTCGCAGGCTGTCACCGGGGTTATTCGAATAGGTCCCCCACGAGCTTTCCAATGACTGCATTTGAGCATCCAATCTCCAGTGAAGCAACCCGGTGCGCTCTTCTAGAAAATAATTCTCAAGTACCTTCACTTGCTGGTCGAAAAGCTGACGGTTGCCTTGAAAAGCAGCATAGAGCATCAGCAGGCTGTTGTTCTGGAGCAAGATAAAATGCCCTCCGATCAGCTCTTCGCCAGAAGCAGGGAGGTTCTGATATTGGGTATAGATACCTCCCTGTTCGCTCATCATTGCACTCAGGATAAACTGGAGGGCCAAGTCCTGCGGAGGGCTTTGGGCGAGTAGTGCAGGGCTGGGTACTAGTGCCCCAATGGCAAGTAGCAATAGGATGATGATCCATTTCGTTTTGTTTATAGCCATTCTCGAACCTCCTCCACGACGAATCTTCGGGTCTTTGCCCAACTTGGCTTTTTCTTGGCAAGAATACTTACCCAGCCTAAGATCACTGCGGGGATCCAGTGATAGGCGTATATCACCGTAAGGGGAATAAGATACGTGAGCTTATAAGCGGGAACCTTCGCCCAAAGTAACCCCAAGATGACCAGTGGCACAAATGAGAAGGAGTTTGCGATCAATAGACCCACACCAAAGTTGTTCTCTATATATAGAAGACCAGAAAAGTTCAGGAGAGAAAGGACAAAGGAAATAAAAACAACAACCGGTACAACCCACAGACTAAGATAGTACTGTAGATCCAGTTTCTTGGCTAAGGAAATCTTGGCGCCCATGATTCTCCCCGTTGTGACGTATTTTAAGAAGGCTTGCAACGTCCCCCAGGCCCAACGATGGCGCTGCCTAAAGAGCACCTTGATGGACTCAATACCTTCCTGTTCTACCCATCTGTGAATAAACCTGATGCGGCCCCCTTGAAGATGAATGCGCGTGCCAACATCCAGGTCCTCGGTGAGAGATAGGTCATCCCAACAACCGAGCTCGTTGCTTAGTTGATCCAGGACAGCAGCGCGGATGAATTGCCCGTTACCGCCTAAAGCTACTGCCCCAGAGGTTCGGTCACGGACAGTTTGGGCAATAAACGACCACGCAAGGAACTCAACGTCCTGGAGCGCGGCGAGCAAATTGTGACCATTTCTAATCCTTACGCCACACTGAGTGGCGGCAACTGAGTGGTCAAGGAATACCCTCCCGGTCTCAGCGAGAAAGTCCTCCTCCACCGGCCTGCCATCCGCATCGAAAACTCCAATCACCCAGTTCTCAAGGTCTCGTTCCGGGAAGGTCGCGCGCAAGTAGGAAAAGCCGCAATTGAGAGCGTCACCCTTCCCACGTCGGGAACGATCAGGGCCTCTTTGCAGTAGATAAGCCGTCTCGTGAGTGGCGCTGATCTTCTCGGCAATTGCGGCTGTACCATCATCGCTGTTGTCATCGATAATCAAGACTTCTAACTGAGTGGGATAGGGAAGAGACAGTAGCCTATGAAGCGTGCCTTCAAGCACCCTCTCCTCATTCAATGCAGGGATCATGACGGTCATTATGGGTAGCTGTTCGCCTGAATTTGCCAAGGAAGAATGTGTGCTGCGTTTTGTTCTCCTGTGAGACAAAAACTCGGAAATTACGAACACCGGGCAGAGAAGAAAGTTGTAAAGGACGCAGGCAAAGAGAAAGAAGTAGGTCAGAAAATCGGTCGAAATCGTCATCGCTTTGGCACCGCCTTTCTTTAGGAAGTAGGAGGACAAGCGCTAGGGATCGCTATGGTCTCTGACAGTTCATCATCCTTTACTGCCGCGATCTCCTCGCCTCTGGCAAGATGCACCATAGCCCAGTTCAGAAGCTCAATAGCGGTCTTCAGCACCTCGGTCCGGGAGGAAGCCCCCATTTGCTTTTTCAGGTAATCGAGTTTCTTAACAGTCTGGTCCGGGAAGATGAACTGAACCCTTCGTTTCGCCATGATGTTAGAACACACCTCCTATTTAGTGATTCACTTATCTTCTATAAAATGGGAACATGGTTGAAAGATCCATCCTTGTTCTTGCAGACCCCAAATGATCTTCTTCAGATACTCCAACCCCTCCAACCCTAGTGAAGGATGGTAGAAGAACGAAGCCACTGCCCCGTATCGCAAGCCCGCTAGAAGCCGGGCCTCGTCGAGGATTCTGTCGACATCGTTTTGTGGAGCCTCCCCCTTCACGTAGTACAGGTTTGTCGGGACGTACAGGCAGTTTTCTCTCTGCGCCGGATAAGGGAGCAGTTCCAGATCGAATCCCCAGTATTGGTGCTCATACAGCAGTTCGAAGTACTCCTCAAAGACAGTGTAGGCCTCATTACTGGCTTTATAGTGCGGAGTCTCCCAACCGACCAGGTGGGGTTTCAATTCAGAAAATTCGATCTCAATCAGGGCGTCGGCCACGCGTTGTAAAGCGTATTCTGAATCCCCAATAGGGGTATCGCTCTTCTCGTCCCAAAATTCGAAGTCTATGGCAGTTGGTCCATCGTATTGGTGGGTGGCTCCATGAAGGACAAACTCTCCTCCATCCAAGAGAGCATTGCTAACCATGCCCCTGAAATCGCTGTTCCAGCTGATGTGGGTCTTTGTCCCATCCTCAAACACATATATTGGAATTAAAGCCAACGTAAAGGGGACTCCTTCATCCTTTAGAAAGCCAGTTACTGAAAGTAAGTGTTCAGAATTAGTGAGAGCGTGGATATCTTCCAGTCTGACCAGGGCAAACCTTCCACGGTCGATCCCGTAGACCTCATTTAGAATGTCGCAGAAGACGAGGTGGGCGCCAAAAGGGGCCAGGTACGAGGTTGGATGAAAGCCAACAAAATAGAAGCACTCCTCATTCTCTGAGAAATGAGCATTCTTGGCGCTGACGATGACCGGGGCATCCTCCACGGTAGCTCTAACGCGGGCCAGTTCATCGTCGAGCACCTCAACGCAGATGGGGTCTGGCTGAGATAGGGTGTAACTCACTCCGGAATCAACGTAGAGCAGCTCTTCCGACCCATTCTCTGGCGAGAGCGTTTCATATCCCAAACCGTATAGAGGCAGGTACTCTCGAGCCGTGTCTAAGTTGTAGCCTATCCAGACGACCTTCTTGTTCGTTATCCCTTCGCCGTCGAAAAGGTCCTTAACTAACTCATGGGGTGGGGGGTGCTGGTAGTCCGTGGCATAATAGATGAGGACGTCAAAATCCTCATAAATCCCGCTCTGATAGGCCTGATAGACCCCTTCCTGGTAGATAAGGTGAACCTCAGTTCGATAGGCAGCCTCTAGCCAGACCACAAGCTCGGAGAGAAAAGGCTCCGTTACATCCGCCCGTCTTGAGGTGACCAGAAGTGTGCGTGTGTCCGGGTCCTTCCCAAAGCCGCTTCTCGAAATGATGAAGCTCGTATAGGCCTCGCAGTAAGTCGCGCCAGCCTGTGAAAGGAAAGCCGCGTGAACAACATATACTCCCGTGTTCCGAAAAGAATCTTCCGTTACGGGGAGAGTGAGTAATAGCTCGTCCCACTCCGCTCCCTTGCGCAGGGGAATGTCCTCCCTGGGGGCCAGGGTTACCATGGGTCCAACCGGTCGCCATAATTCCACTTGCAATTGCGCGTTCTCTATTCCTGGCAGATCGGGGTTTATGTCTACCTCAAGCCACATGTAGAGCTGAACAGATTCACCTAGATGATATTGATGCTTGTCAGTTCGTATTTCCATCGTGCACAATGAAGGATCTGCGCACTGAACCGTTGCTGATGAGAGGGTCACTAACAGTAGCGCTATTCCAAGCATCAGCACTAAGGTTCTTTTGATTTGACTCCATTCGCGACCGCTACTCCTCATTTGCCTTTCCGACCTCCTCATTGATCTCTTCATAAAGGACCTCCTTTGGATGCCCCTACAGCTTGCTGGGGAGGGGAAAGAAGCGATTCGCCAAAAGCGAATAGGATGGAATCCTTTGTGCAGCCAGTAGAGAAGGAAGTTATGCTTAGCGTGCTTTAGTGTTATCCTAAGCTTTAACATGAGGACCAACTCCAGCGTCTGCTAGGATTTTAGTATTTAATCCCCAACTTGCTGTGAGGTTTTTTGCTTTTGACAGCACCGCCTTTCCCTTTTTGCCGATGTTTATCCCTGCAACCCCATCAAGGGGACACACGTTACTTCGTAAGGTGATCCACAGCGTTTCATGAAGAGAGGCAAACTTGCTATAATCAAAAAAGACGCACAGCGCATGACGCGGATGAGCTATCTGGGTGGCGAACCCTGGGTATTTAGTTATCATTGTGCGTCTCCTTCTTCTACTTGGTTAGGACTTTCTCCTCTTTGTAAGGGTCTGTTCCCAGCTTTTGCCTTTGTCTCTCTAGGAACGTTCTAGCTTCCCTCCCAGAGGTGATCTGCGTTACAGCCAAGGACCGGATGTGTGTGGTATAATTAAAAAAGACGCACAGCGCATGACGCGAATGAGCTATCTGGGTGGCGAACCCTGGATCTTCGGTTATCACTGTGCGTCTTCTCCTTTACTGGGTCTAAATCAACCCTAAAATGCCTCCCATAGCCTGTTTTTTAGCTTCTTGATCGGTTGACCATGCGGCCAAGGTAATCGACATTACTTCACCGAAGGGGATAAACGTGGTATAATGTGAAAAGACGCACAGCGGATGACTCGGATGAGCTATCTGGGTGGCGAACCCTGGATCTTCGGTTATCACTGTGCGTCTTCTCCTTTACGTATACGTACGCGCTAAATCTCCTGTTTCCTCCTAAAGGTGCACTTCGGAACCGTTCTCCCGAGCGCGATCAGACTCCTCGTTGCGATAGCAGAATAATCGTGCAAAGAAGAAGTATTGAAGGGATATGCGATCCTCGCAAGAATGTCTTTCACCATGGGTTCCTACCTCCAGCCCCGCTCTTTGGCAACCCGGCTGTCTACAAGAGACCCGTGGCTTTGCGCCGCCATCTCGCGATGGCTATGCCGTTTTCAGAATATGCACATTATAACACAAGCCTCAACCCGTGTCTGTAATATGTATCACATTCAGCGTGGTTTTTTGTCTAGTTTTTGACATCAAAAACGCTCTTTTCCGGGTTCTATCCGCTCGAATTACCCAAGCAAGATCGGTGAGGTTGACATTTCTCCCCTCTCATCTGTATGCTTCCTTGGGAGATGAGTCGATGACCGACAAGATGGTTTGGGGGATGCTGGCTATCCTGGCGCTCCTGATGTTGTTCGTCCAACTGCCCCCCAAGGAGGTGGGAGGGCCTCTTTTCCAGAAGGGGATCACCTATGCATCTTGGCGACACGATGCCTACGATACACTCGAAGCCGCTCGCTCTATCTCTCTTCTGAAGAAGACCAACGCGGAGTGGGTCTCCTTGGTTATTACTTGGTATCAAGAGACACCGGATAGTGTCGTAATCTATCGCGATCCTCGCCTCACCCCAAATAATCAAGGTGTGATCAACGTAATAGATCAGATCCACCGACTAGGGATGAAGGTATTGTTGAAGCCGACTGTAGATATTGCGGACGGTACATGGCGTGGCGGGATTCGATTTGAGAGCGAGGAGGATTGGCGAGCTTGGTTTTCTAGCTACCGCTACTTTGTGGACTATTATGCTGAGCTGGCCGCAGAGTGTGGGGTCGAGGAATTCTGCGTAGGTGTAGAGTTAGACGAGACAGTTCATCGCAACAAGGACTGGCGTCAGATTATCGAGGATGTCAGGACACGTTTCGAAGGGCCGCTAACATACGCGGCTAACTGGAGTAGTTATTGGAATGTGCCTTTTTGGGACGCCTTGAACTATGTGGGAATCGATGCTTATTTCAGTTTGGCCACCGGAGGTAGTCCCACACCAGAGGAGCTCCTAGCTGCCTGGACCCCTTGGATAGAGGAACTAGAGACATTTTACGAGATAGTAAGAAAGCCAATCCTCTTTACTGAGATTGGGTGCTGCAGCGTGGCGGGGGCCAGTGCCCAGCCTTGGGATTGGACCATCCTTGGAGATGTCGACCTTCAAGAGCAGGCGTACTACTATGAAGCAGCCTTTTTAGCGGTTTGGAATAAGCCCTGGTTCCATGGGTTCTACTGGTGGACGTGGCAACCCGAGTTAAGCGAGATCGATGACACTGGCTATACGCCTCAAGGTAAACCCGCCGAGCGAATCCTGATACAATGGTATGCTAGATCAACGACGCGAAGGCTGGGAGGTGAAAGATAGACTGTTACCACGCTTTTTCTTAAGCGGGGGGAAAGAAGCTTGATTATCGGTATTCCTGCTCTTACTCCTGGTGACTCTGTGTCTTTCCCTTGAGCTTCGAGCACAGGCTGATGCCGCTAATGATGAACCTGATCCACCTGAGAGATCGAAGTCATCGAAGAGGACCTCTTAAAGCTCATCCGGCTAGCACAGCAAAAGTGGCTGCGAAATTATGATACCATCCTCTCCATTAGAGATAGCCGCATCGTCCATTTCTGCTGTGTTGAAGACGTTGCAATAGTCCGGCTATTTTTTCAGGTAGTGGAATAGACGGAGAGCTCGATCGAGTTTCGGGCCTTGAGCCTATTTGGTTGGACTAGGGTGCCGCTGGTGGAAGTGGCCTTCTCGAACTCGGAATCTACCAGGGGCGTGGCGTCCTCGACTACAGTGAGGACAGCCTCGGCGGCGGCACGCGGAACTTCCGGGTAAAGTAACTTATATCACTCGCGCGCACCACAAAGGTCCTCTAGTTCTTTTTTATCGGTCCTTTCTTCGATGTAGCCTCTCTTCTACTCTGGTAGCATGAGGGTTGGAACGAGCGGCTTTAAGGGGTTGTTCCTCGGTATGGTGCTTCTGTCTCTGACGGGGTCTCTTTGCCTAGGGGCTGTAGGGGTAAACGTCCTCTCTCCGCTCAAGGAGGTGGGGCCAGGGGAGTTCGTCACTCACGTCTTCGCGGTGTTGAACGACGGGGAGATGCCGGCCGTCTACCACCTTGAATTCGAAGCTCCAGAGAGTTGGGGCCTTCTTGGTGTTCCCTCCACCCTTTCCTTGGAGCCAGGGGAAGAGGGGACCCTGTTTGCCACGGTGGCCGTCCCCCCAGGGGCGATCGCCGGAGAGTATGCAATCGTCCTTTGCGCCACCTCAGAGAGCGACCCCGGTGATCGGGCTTCGGCAAGCGCGGCGATCCTCGTCCTCCCGGTGAATGCGGTGGAGATCCTCCCTCCAAGCGGTGGGAGCGTGGCTTCGGGGGAGGGGATCATCTATCAGTTCACAATCATCAATCGGGGGAACGCCCAGGATACCTTCCGGTTAGAAGCGGAATCCGAACACGGGTTTGCGCTCCTCCTCTTCCCGGAACTCCTCAGCCTGGCACCGCAGGAACGAGCTACCGTGGAGATCCTATTGGACGTCCCCATCGGCACCTTACTTGGCCGTGACATGCTCTCCGTGGCGGTCATGCCCACCCTCTACTCGGGAGTGAGCGATGAGGTGGTCCTGTTCACCACGATCCTGCCCCCGTCTCCGCAGGCAGTAGGAGGGACGTTGATGGAGGAGTTGCCCGCTCGGCTGCGTTTCTCCATCGATCAGGATATCTTCACCGAGGAGCTTGATAGTGATCTCCGCTTCGCGCTCTCTGGCAGGGTGCAAGAGGGCTACTTCTCGGTCTATCTCCGCGCTTCCCCCATCTTTGGCCCGGATCCTCTTGAGGTCAACTCCTTCTCGATGCAGTACCGCCGTACTCCAGCCACATACATAATCGGAGGCACCTCGAAGAAGCTGACCGACTTGCTAAGTCTCTCTTGCCAGGGAGGGAGCGTGGAGATCGATAGCAAGGACTACGGCCTTATGTTGATCGGCGGTGGTTCTGGCGACGAGACTCGCGTGGGTGGGCGCCTTGCCCTCGGACCAGAGGAGGCGAACGTTGGGATTGCCTACATGGAGCGCAAAGACGAGACCGATCAGCGCGCGGTGTGGAGCCTCACAGCGGAAACAGAGCCGCTTGAGGATTGGTCACTGCGGATGGAAGGGGCACTAGGGATTTACAATGAGCTGACCAGCCGCGCCTTCTTCTTTAGCTCCAAGATCGATACCACCAGCTACGTCTTAAGCGCGGAAGCCCTCTCAGTGGGGACCTACTTTCCTGGGCTCCATGCCGACGAGGCCGGGATCTCTCTCTCTCAGCGCTTTCGCCACGAGGACCTCTCGTTGCGCGCCTCCCTCAGCCACGGCTGGAACAACGTCATCCATGACCCGCTTTCCCTCACTACGATAACCGATGAGTTAGGATTGAACCTTAATTGTACCCCATCTGAAGGCTGGCCGACGATCGCCACCACGGTAGGGCTCACCTGGAAGCGAAGCGACGATCTAACCCTTAAAAACGGGATCGATCGCCTCCTTTCGGTCGCGTTGAGTAAAACCCATGAAGTGTTTTCTTACTCATTTTCGACCAAGCTGACCGACAAGATCGATCACGTGGCAGGGACACACTTCCGCACCCTCACTCTCGGTGAAGACGTAGGCCTGTCGATCGAGGACTCTGATCTGTTCCTCAAGCTCACTCAGGAAAAGACGGAGGATTATTTGACCGGAGACCTGCTCACCGGAGGAACCACTGTATCGCTTCGTTTCAATTTGCGCAGTGCGCTCCACTCGGCTCGGATCACTTTGGACAACGACGAGGACGAATTCGACCTGTCGCTTGACCTCGACGTGCGGATCATGGAGGATCTGCACGTTCTATTCGATGGGATAATCGGTTGGGACCGGGGTGACGCAACGGCAGCCTCGTTCAGTTGGGGGGTGAGCTTCGATCTCAGGTTTGACCTCCCGATCCCGTTTTTGGTAACCAAGGGGCGGATTGAGGGACGGGCGTTCATCGACTGGGACGGGGATGGCTGTTTCAGCGCCGGTGACCACGGAGTGGGTAGAATCGTGGTGGCAACAGAACGGAGCGAGGTCTCCACCGATGAGAGCGGGCATTTCCGTTTCCCCCCGTTCGCCCCTGGGACCTACACCCTTGAATTGCAGCAGCTACCGCCGGATGCCACTAAAGTCTCACCCGTCCGTATTGATCTTGAGGCCGGTGAGACCATATGGGTCGACCTTGCGCTCTCTCCTATCGTCGTTGTCTCCGGAGTCCTGTTCGACGACGCTGACAAAAGTGGGACCTTCACCGAGGGAGAGGGCGGATTTGCGCAGGTCCGGGTCGTGCTCACCGACGAAGAGGGAGAGATCACCGAAGCATACACCGATCTTGGCGGGGAATTCACCATTCGTGACGTTTCTCCTGGTCAGTACACCATGTTCCTCGATCGCGCTACTTTCCCTGACCGGTTCGTGTTTACAACACCCGAGGAGGTAACTATCGAGGTGGGAGTGAAAGCCCCACCGCCTGTCCAATTTGGTGGCTATATCAAGCCGCGGGAACTTGTAATTACCTTCCAGCCGACTATAGCTGAGTTCTCCTATCTGCCGGAACACCCCAAAGCCGGTGAGCCGATCAAGTTTGATGCATCTTCCTCCTTCGACTACGATGGAAAGATCGTCTCCTACGAGTGGGACTTCGATGATGACGAGAAGACGGATGCTACTGGAGTCGCCGCCCAGTACACCTTTGCCGCATCCGGCCCCTACGACGTTACCCTCACCATCACGGATGATGCGGGAAACTCCGATTCGATTATCTATACCGTAGACATCGAGTAGTTCATAAAACCTCCGCTGAATACCCCTAGCTTGCTGGGGGGAGGAAAGCGGAGATCCACCTGCGGCGAATCAGCTTGTTGTTTTTACTAGCCACATGTGTTCTCTTAGGAATAAGCCCCTCAACGTCGGAGACAAGCTCCGACGCTACGAAAAAATGGATGTAGCGTCGCACCCTGTGTGCTTGGAAGGTGTAGTAAGTCCGTTCAGAATCTACTACACCCCCCAGGTTAGTTCCAACACAGCAAAGCTCTACATCAAGTTGCAACATGAAGACCAGCTCCAGTTAGATCTTTAGCTTTTGCCTTTCAATGCCCCGCGACTTGCTGCGGGGTTCTTCACTCCTGACCAGCCTTCGGTCGGGGATACTCTGATCCTCGACGGCTCCAAAAGCAGTGCCGTCAACGCTGATATCGCCTCCTATCAGTGGGAGGTTACCATTGACGATCTGCGGATTACCGCGTCGGGCCGAAGAGTGGAGATTGTTCTTGCCCAGCCGGGTGTGTGGCGGGTGAGGCTGACCGTTACCGATTCCAATGGGCTCAAGGCGATGACAGAGCGCGTGGTTGAGGTTCAGCCCTAACGGGTGTTGCCGGTTAACGGCGAGCTGTGCGCGTTAGTCGTTCAGGGTCTTTCTTTGAGCTATTCGATTCCTACATCATTCAAGATCGCACACAGAGTTGTGTGATCCGCGGTTATTTACGAAGTAGTCAGGAGCGGGGAAGCGAACCTGAGTTCAGTCGTTGATTCTCCAACAACGAGGGCCACAGCTTGCCCTATGGCCGTGACCCTCGTTTTTCGATCCAGCCTAGATCGATCCGACCGCTCCCGGGACCTTGGCAAAGAGGCGTGCCTCCTTGACATGATCGAGGCCGCAGATATAGCGGGTCAACCGTTCAATCCCAATTCCGAACCCAGCCGATGGGGGGATCCCTTCTTCTACTGCTTTAATGTACTCCGAGAACCGCTGTGGGTCGATCCCGTCCTGCTCAAATCGCCGCAGGATGCGCGAGAGGGTATGTTCCCGCTCGCCCCCGGAGAGAGCCTCAGCGTAGCCCTCGGGATAGATCAGGTCCATGTCAAGGAGCGTCCCTGGGCGGGAAGTGTCCTCGCGATCATAGAACTCTCGCACCTCCCGCGGGAAGTCGATCACCCAGCTCGGTGCCGCCAGGGATTTGGAGAGAGCATCATCGAACTTCTCCCCGAATTGCTGCTCTGCTTCCTGGTAAGTGATCCGTCTGAATGGACGTTTTGGAATTGCCAAGTCCCGCTTAAGGATTTCAAGCTTTTCGGAGCAGTGTTCCTTGACCCCTTGGAGGATGGCGAGCAAGAGGCCCTCTCCTATTTCTATGAGCTCATCCCGTGTTCCGTCCCGCACCTCAAGGTCGAGCTGGACGAACTCAGCAAGGTAGCGGCCTAAGCTGGCACGCTCTTCAGGCTCCATGCGGACATTCGGCGAGAAACAAAAGATCTTTGGGGCTGTTCGTAGGGCGATCTGCTTGTGCAAGATCATGCTCTTGGTCAATTGATAGGGGCGGCCGTAGTAGTCGATTGCGCCGCCGTATGTCTCATGGTGGAGCGGGTCGGTCACCGGCGAGAGGATCACCGGGAGGATCTCGATGAACCCCTGCTCGCGCAGGTAAGTTCCGGCTGAGCGCATGATCTCGCTTTTGATTGCTAACACACAAAGGCGCTTGCTAGCAGTAGAAATGTGCATCAATACCTCCTTTGTAGATGAAAATACTGTCCAAGGTTCAGGTTAGAACTGGGAATGGATGAAGATGCAAAGAGGTTAGAATTGCGCCCCGTAGGGGGCGTTTGTATTGACCTGCGGTCTTACAGTGGGGTTGGGGTGATTCACCGTGGGAACGGTAAATGAGTCTACCACATCGATACGAGACGTCTTCATCACGACCACCCCTCTGTCAGAGATAACCTAGGCTAGCATAACTTAAAGTGCGTATCAAGGGACAGAGGCGACTTGGGAAAGAGTCGCCGGTCTGTTTTTGCACCCGCCACTGAAGGTGGTATGATACGGCTGTGGTGCAGAAGGAAGGGCGGGAAAAGATACACTATCTGAACGGGGAGCGTCTGCGTCGGGCGGTGATCACCGGCGCTCAGCGCATCATAGCGAATAAGGATCTCCTAGATCGGATCAACGTTTTTCCTGTGCCCGACTTGGACGCCGGTTCCAACTTGGCGGCGACGATGCGCGGGGTGATCCGCGGGCTTAATCTCTCTAAGCCCTCCCTTGTTACGGTCAGTTCGACGATAGCCTCCTCAGCCCTTGCCAGCGCGCGGGGGAACTCCGGGGTGATCATGGCCCAGTTCTTCCAGGGCTTGCGAGAGGGGATCGCAGATCAGATCCAGATTTCTGTCACGCACTTCGTTGAAGCAGCAAAGCGCGCCGCTACCCGCGCGCGGGAGGCGTTAGCCAATCCCCAGGAGGGGACGATTCTCACCGTGATGAGCGATTTTGCGGATCACATTGCGAGAAACGCGGAGCGGCTCAGTGACTTCCTTTCCCTGTTGGAGGAAGGACTGCAGACAGCGCGGCGGTCGCTCGCTGAGACGACAGACCGTCTGGCTGTCTTGCGGAAGGCAGGTGTGGTCGACGCCGGTGCGCTTGGGTTCGTCAATTTCCTCGAGGGGTTTGTCGAATCCCTCGAGTGCAGTGAGGAAGAGGAGGCCGTTGCGGTCGAGGTTCTAGAGAGAGACTTTGATATCGCCACAGGCTATGTGCCGGAATGCGTCGATTTCCGCTATTGTACGGAGGGGATTCTCATCGGAGAAGGGATCGACCGGATGGCGCTGAAGCAGCGCCTCACCCAGTTTGGAGACTCGGTGGTGGTCGCAGGAACTGAGCAAGAGGTGCACGTTCATGTTCACACAAACGCCCCAGCGCACGTCCTAGAGATCCTCGCTGAGGCAGGAAAGATCCGTTCGCAGAGGGTCGAGGACATGCTCGTGCAACTGAAAGCGTATCCGACCGAAGTGGAGCGGGCTGGGGTCGCTTTAGTGACCGATTCGATCTGCGATCTTCCCCAGTCGTTCCTCACGACTCAGCGGATTCGCGTGATCCCGGCGCGGGTAGCGTTCGGCGAGGAAGAGCTCCTCGACCGGGTAGAGATCACTCCGAACCAGTTCTACGCGAGGCTCGCCACTTCGAAGATCCTCCCCAAGACCTCGCAACCGACCCCCGCTGAGGTCCTTCTCCTTTATCGATATCTATCCCGCCACTACGCGGGGGTCCTGTCGATCCACCTTTCCGCTGAGGTCTCTGGGACTTACCAGACGGCCCTTGCCGCTGCCCGAACAGTAAGCGAGGAGACCGGAGTACCGATTGAGGTGGTAGACAGTCGGACCGCTTCGGCGGCGCAGGGGCTCGCGGTGTGGGCGGCTGCACGCGCGATTGACGCTGACCTCCCACTTGATACATGCAGTACAGTTGCCCGGAAAGCCGCAGCCGGAGCGAGTATCTTCGTGTTCGTCCCCACTGTCGAGTACTTTGTGCGTGGGGGGCGGCTCTCGCCCATTCAAGGGAGGATCGCTGAACTGCTTCGTCTGAAACCGATCCTTACTGTCAGAGACGGAAAAGTGGCCCCGGCCGGCAAGACGATCGGGCGACGTCGTGCAGTAAGAAAGACGCTCTCCTTTGTCACGGAACTCGTGCAGGAGATGGGAGCGCCGATATTCATCGTGGCTCATGCCGCCGCTCCCAAGCTCGCGCAGCACTACGCCGGGGCGCTTCACCGGGGGTTTCCTGCCGCAACGGTGATGGTGA
>Ga0307431_1000957_pt1 | contig 17404 bp, 15 predicted proteins | sample SalMarWE160170MG_FD_202155 | JGI IMG/M metagenome (GOLD analysis project Ga0307431, IMG submission 202155) | Salt marsh sediment microbial communities from the Plum Island Ecosystem LTER, Massachusetts, United States - WE1603-170 | ecosystem: Environmental > Aquatic > Marine > Intertidal zone >...
CTTCTGTTAGATGTCATCAAAGGAGGAGTCTCTGTTGCCCTTGCCCGATTTGTCTTTTCCATCGAAGGCTGGGCCCTTGTCCCGGCAGCGCTTTCGCCCATTGTAGGTCATGCCTTCTCGCCCTGGCTTCGATTTCGTGGTGGTAAGGGAATCGCGGCGACATTCGGTGTATGGAGCGCTTTGACCTTCTGGGTAGTGCCAACTACGTTGGGATTGCTCATGGCCACGATCATGGCGATCCAGAAGGTTCGCGCATGGACGGTCATGATCGCTTCGGCCATAACACTCGTTGTTCTCATCCTCGTTCGAGCAGAGGCCTTTCTTGTTGTTACGTTTGCTCTAAACCTGGCGCTACTAGCCTGCACCCATCGCAAAGAGCTTGTCTGCCTGCCACACGTGCGTTGGTTCTCACAAAACAGAAACAAGGGGGACGATTGACCTTCCTTGTTCAGCACCAATACAGCATAGTGGGGTTTTTGAGCGTCATTCTGGGCATTTCCCTTACCAACCTGATGACAATTCGTCGCCTCGGAAGCCGCCGATTCGGTAGGCCAAAGATAGAGTCTGCACTCCGAGTAGAGAAGCTTCCCCGGGTGTCCGTTCTCGTCCCAACGAGGAATGAAGAACGCAACATTGCTATGTGCATTCGTTCACTTCTGGCACAGGATTACCCTGATTTCGAGGTGATTGCTGTGGATGACTCTGAGGACCGCACGCGGGACATTCTTCAGTCTCTCGCTTCGGACAGTAGATTGCACGTTCTTGCTGGGAACCCCCTCCCCGCCGGATGGTTGGGGAAAAACTGGGCGTGCCATCAGTTATCGCAAGCGGCTACAGGGGAGATCCTGCTTTTCACCGATGCTGATACGCGGCACCATCCCTCCATGCTGCGCGACGCCGTCACAGCACTCCTTGCGGGAAGGTTCGACTTCTTGAGCGCCATTCCGCGTCAAGAGCTGCATTCGTGGGCGGAGCGCCTGGTCATCCCTGTCCTTCCGTGGAGCCTCCACACTTTCTTTCCCATTGCACTTGTCCGGTGGCTGCGCCTGCGAGGTCTGGCGACCGCGGTGGGCCAGTTCATGCTTTTTCGAAGGGAAGCCTATGGTGTTATTGGAGGCCACGAGGGAGTACGGCAGTCAGTTGTGGATGACGTATCGCTAGCGAAGCAAGTGGTGAAAAACGATTTGCGGTGGTCCTTGATGGACGGCAAGGCGCGGATCTCAGTCCGGATGTATCGGTCCTTCAAGGAAGTCTGGGACGGCCTGTCAAAAAACCTGTTCGCCATTTTCGGGTGCAATCTGCCGTTGTTTTGCTTCGTTTGGGCGTGGTTGTTCTGGGTGGCCTGGGAGCCCCCGCTTCTATTGGTATTGTGGGCTACACGAGCCCTGTCGATACCGGCGGAGATTGTCATTCCGGCTGCGTTGGCAACGAGTCTTTGCCTCCTGCTGTGGTTGATCAGTAATCTTCGCTTCCGAATCCCATTGATCCAAGCCGCTCTTTATCCGATCACAATGTTATTGATGCTCTTCATTGCCGCTCGTTCAGTGATCTGGTATGCACTGGGCCGCGGCACATGGAAAGACCGGCCGCTTCGGCCAGCCGATGGATGACTGCGACACAACGGGATAACGCTTTAGGTGAAGTGCTGAGTCTCTTCTTGCCACGCAATTGAGTCCTTATTGTTTGTGTATGCTGTTTTGGCTGCTTCAGTCTCCCAACAGGATAAAGTCCATCTGTTGGATGTCTGCACAGTCAAGCATTTGGTCGATTCTCCTGGCAAGGAAGAAGTTACGTTCAGGGTCAGGATTGGGAGTTCCTTGTCCCCCGCTTGCGAGGAACGGGCTACTTGCTCCCAGTATTACCTGTTCGGTCTCCCATTCGATCGTTCCACGGATGAACCCGGCGGAGATGACCGTTCCAATAAGCCGATTGCGATTGCGTTGGACGACGTACACTTCCCCGTTGATCAGTCCCATGATCTCCACACGTACGGTCATACCCGGGTGGCCATCGTTGTCCTGGTCGAACACGCGCGAATCGGCTGCATCAGTGGGAAGGGGTTCATTATCCGGGTTTTCGAGTCTTGCTCCCAGCACCTGGGTGTTCCATGGGAAGAAGATGCGACGTTCGGGAGAGAGGTTACCTTTGGATTGATCTATTTTCGCTACTAGCTCAAGATGGGCTGAGCGTTCCGTCACACCCAAAGAGTGCATGAACGCATCGGGGATGGTTGTGTTTACCATAATGGTGCCGTCGTCGATGTTCGTCGCACAGTGGGTTTCCAGAACTGAGAAAGCATCGTCACTTTGCTCAATGATCAATCGGAGGTGTGTCGCTGTCGTGCGCGTCCGTTCGCCGACGAGCGGTATTCGCACGATCTCAGATGTGATCTGAACCATCGCCCAAACTCCAGATAGATCCAAGTCCGTTTGGGCTCCGGACGAACTGGTTTCGTCGACTACCTGTCCATTGATGAGGGGGCTAAAGATGAGCGGAACCAGGAAGAAGCAAAAGACTGCAATACGTCTTGCCCAAGACATCTATCGACCTCCGGTTCTCAGCACCACTGTAACTCGCAAACGGAAAGCGTGTCAAGTGCTAGTGGTAGCACGAAAGCCCTTTCTCTCAAGCGAATAATCAAGTTCATAAGGCACATGCAGCGTCGCGGCGACTTGGGCTCTTCCGTGTCGGAACTGTGCCGTTGTTCACCAGCACCACGGTTTCCGCTACGGGTTGACTTCCGAAAGAGCATCGCATTAGAATTGGGGATTTAGGACAGAGGAAGAGGTCCAATGGAAGAGTCTGGAACTTTCTGCTATCAACGCGGAACGGTATCGGTGGAGACGAAAGACCTCACCAAGGTCTACCGTGTGGGGACGCAAGAGGTGCGCGCGCTGCAGTCGGTGAACTTCGAATCCGAGCAGGGCGACTTTGTAGTGATCAACGGCCCCTCTGGAAGCGGCAAGACGACGTTCTTGAATCTCATCGCCGCAATTGATCGGCCGACCAGTGGCGAGGTATTCATCGAAGAGCAAGCCACAAGCAGGCTGTCCGAGGGCCAATTGGCCAAGCTCCGCAAGGAAACGATCGGACTGATCTTTCAAACGTTCAACCTAATTCCGGTGCTGTCGGCGTTTGAGAACGTGGAGTACCCGTTGCTCCTGCAGCGGATCCCGCGAGTGCAGCGACGTCAGCGCGTGGCCGCGTTGTTGGATGAAGTAGGCCTGGCGGATCTCGGTCGTCGCCGACCGGCCGAACTCTCCGGCGGGCAACGTCAGCGCGTGGCCGTCGCGCGGGCGCTCGTCGCCCAACCCAAGATCGTACTCGCCGACGAGCCAACCGCCAACCTCGATACCGAGACCGGCAAGCGGGTGATGACCCTGATGCGGCGGCTGAACAAGGAGCATTGCGTGGTGTTCATCGTCGTGACGCACGATCCGGTGGTGACCGAGTACGCCCGGCGAACCGTCAACATCCGCGACGGCCGCCTCGAAGACGGAGGAAGCAATGTGGCTGCGGGTTCCACTGCGTAGTCTGCTACGAAACCGGCGACGCACGGCGCTTTCCATCGCCATCATCGCTCTGGGTACAGCGATCTCGTTGTTCGTGCTCGGCTTTTTTGCCGACTCCACTCGCTCGATCCAAGAAACCACGGTACAGGAGTTTGGCACCCTGCAAATCGCAGCGAAACGCTTCTGGGACGACACCGCCGAGGGATACGAATATCTGCTGTCCCAGCAGGATCTGGCGCAAGTGGAGGCGATCCTCGATCGAGAGGACGCCGTGGTCAGTCGCTCGCCCCAACTCTCCTTTTCCGGCCTCGTCGCGTCAGGAAACTCGACCAAGGTCGTCCGTGCCACCGCGCTTGTTCCGGGGAACAAGACGTTAGATGTCAACGACCTCGTCGTGGAGGGGCGTGGCTTGGAGCCGACTGATGCTGCGGCGGTTCTGGTCGGCCGCTCGTTCGCCGAACAGCTGCAGATTCGTCCAGGCGACGTGATAACGCTCACTGTTACCACAGTCGACGGCGCGTTCAATGCCAGCCCACTCGAAATCTCTGGCGTCTATCAATTCACCTCCAGCCAGGTGGAGAGCCAGCAGATCTACTTACCGCTGCAGTTCGGACAACTGCTTCTGAACACCGACGGTGTCGATAGTCTGGTGGTGATGCTCGACGACCTTGACTCCACGCAACCTGCGCGCGCGCGCATCCAGGGCGGCCTCGATCTTTCGCCTTCGGGCCTTGAGGTCAAGACTTGGGACGAACTTTCCCCGTTCTACGAGCAACTCACGGGATTCTTCAACGCTCTATTTGGGGTTGTTACCCTGGCGGTCTCCGTGCTCGTGTTCTTCATCATCCTGCAAGTGTTGACGATGTCGTTTCTCGAGCGCACCCGCGAAGTGGGGACGATCCGGGCGCTGGGGGCCAAACGCGGAGAAGTGTTCCGCCTGTTCTTTGCGGAGAGCTTTTGGCTGGCACTTCTGGGAAGCGGAACGGGTATCGCGTTCGGCGTGGTGTTGGGATTGGCGTTCAACGCGGTGGGGATCGAGTGGCAGCCTCCAGGGACGGTGGAACCGGTCGTCTTAGGAATCCGCATGACCGTACAGACTGCGTGGCTGCCGTTTGTGGTGAGTGTTGTCGCCACACTGCTCTCTGCAATCTTCCCTGCGGTTCAGGCGGCCCGGTTGCAGGTGGCCGAAGCATTGCGCGTAACGTAGGAGGCGAGCAGTGGACATTAAGGTTGCGTTTCGCAATGTGTTCCGCAACGGGCGTCGCACTGCGTTTAGCCTCACGGTGATCGTACTTGGCGTGGCGATTCTCTACTTCCTCCTTCTGTTCATCAACGAGGCCCTCGCCTCGACGAAAAAGTCTTTGGCGTGCGAATCCGGCGCTGTTCAGATAGCCGATGCGCGCCTGTTCGACAATACTGCCTCCGGAGCTGACGTCCTGATTGACCCTGCAACTCTCGATAGGGTGGTGGCAATGGTGAAGGATGATCCCGGGGTGATTGGTGTGACCTGGGAGTTGAACTTTGCCGGGCTAATCGGCGACGAGCTTGGTAGCACACTGTTGATCGGCCGCGGATTCATACCCTGTAACTGTGTCAACAACTACGAGTGCATAGTGATCGATGGCGAGCTGTCAACTGACGATGCCTCCGGTCAGATCGTACTTGGCCGGGCGTTGGCAGCGAAGCTTGACGTTGAGCTGGGTGATCGAGTCAACATCGCCACCGGAACCATCTCGGGCAACTTCAATGCAGCAACTGTAACGGTCGTTGGATTGTTGACTTACAGTGTGGAAACAGTCGAAAAGCAGCTTGGACTCGTGCCCCTGCCCTTCGCTCAGCGGCTCCTGCGCACCGACGGAGTGGAGCGGGTTCTCATCGGATTGGAGAACGTTGACGACTCGACATTGTACGCTGCGGAAGTGCAGGCCCGGCTTGAAGCAGCGGGGATCCCACTTGAGGCGCGTCCGTGGCAGGAGCTTACAACGACGTATGAGTCGATTCGCACGTTCTACGGCGCGTTCTCAGGGCTTGCCACCATTGCTGTATTTGTGCTCGTATTCTTCAGCGTGTTGGAAGTGTTGACGATGTCGTTTCTTGAGCGCACCCGCGAGGTGGGAGCAATTCGCGCGTTCGGCACGACCCGCGGCCGGGTCTTTCGTTCGTTCTTGCTTGAAGGGATCTTCCTCGGGGCTATTGGAGGGTTTACCGGACTGGTGATCGGAACGATCATCGGGCTCGTGTTCAACGCGATCGGAGTGACGTGGACACCACCGGGAGCGGCCATCCCCCAGCCGCTGCACGTGCAGATCACAGCGGTTGCCCTCCTGCTTCCGTTTTTCACCGCGATCGCGTCAACGTTCTTAAGCACGCTCTATCCGGCGGCCAAGAACGCGCGATTGCGGATCGTCGAAGCGCTCCGTAGCATCTAGACGGAACATGACTCCTAAGGAAGGAGACAGAATATGAGACAAAGTGTATTTTCTCTCATTGCCTTTGCCGCAGTGGTCCTCTATGCAGCCTTCGGTGTGGCACAGACGGACCTCTCCGATGAGGAACTGCTGACGGCCTTTGACGAAGCTCGGCTGTTCGATGAAACAACCACCGGGATCACCATTGCTATCGTTGCCGAAACAGCGGATGCCACAAAAGAGGCCACTACCAGGTTGCGGTTCAAGATGATCGATGGAGAAGAGTACGCACGCATCGAATTCCTCGCTCCGGAGGAGTTGGCCGGACAGATCTATCTCTCCACGCCTGAGGCAACATATTTCTTCGGTCCCGATTTGGACTTTCCGATCAAAACGAGCGCCACGAGCGAGCTGTTCGGCGATGCGGCCGTCGCCCAAACGAGCGGGATCGAATTCGTCGATAACTACACGATTGTCGAGCGGCGCGAGACGCGGCTCGAAGATGGTGCCCCCGCAGTCGAGGTCGACCTGGAGGCGGTCGATTACACAATCGCCTTCCAGGCCGTGACGGTCCTCGCCGACTCCGGGACGCTACAGCCAGTAATGATGACTCTCTACGCGCTGAGCGGCCTTCCCTTCTACAAGGTTTTCTTCGTGGAGTACGCTGCAAACGGAGAAGACCTCTACGTTAGGAGTCAACGGATTGAAAACCAGCTTCTTGCTGGAAGTGTCACGGAACTTGAGATCGTGGAAATCACGAGTGAGGCAATTCCCGATGGCTTATTTGACCCTGAACAACTCCGGGCCTTAGAGGGCGAAGATAAAGAGAGATAAAGGGTCAGACCTTGTTTGTTGCATGGCAACCTGCAATACTGCTACCATGACACGGCCACTGTGAATCGAGTTTGAAGGCGCGGTGTATCCCCCACAGCACGAGGGAACGCTAAGCAGGCGATTTTTCTGAATGGCGATAACCAAATGCACTTTCTTGACGTTCGGGGAGGACGCGACTCACCACCGCATAGCTCTTACAGCTACTGGTTCTCCGGCAGGTAGCTACGGTATGACAGGCGTGAGTGTAAAGACGCGGGAAAGTCGTGCTGCACTTTTGACATCGCCACGATGCAGGGCCTCGCGAACGTCGTCGAGCCTGTACGCATCTTCCAATGACAGGTACGGTGACCAGCCTTCGTCGGTTTCGACTAGCTCGACGTCAACCTCTGCTACGTATTTTCCCTCGTGGACCAGTTTTGTGTGATGCCTCTTCTTCATTTACGCCTCCTCAAGAAATCAGTTGTCCATTGGCCGGGATCCGGCCTGTAACTCGTAACAACGACCGCAGGGGAGATTGCATCCTTTGGAATTCCCCAAACAACATGTATCGGCCTACCATCTCGATCCCTTTGTAACACCAACACGCAAGGGCCTTTTGGATACTCCGAATAATCTTCCACCAGCACGGCATCCTTTACGCCGGCCACTATGTCTTTCGCGAATATGTCGTCTTCTGCCAGCTCATCGTAACCGTGATCTGATATCTTGATCTCCTGATTCTCAGGCGAGCTGTTTGATCCGCTCAAGTGTCTTGCTCATAGAAGCATTCTACCCTCTCTATTCCTTCCTAACAACGAGATTTATGCCAGGTAGCAAATGGGGTGACCTTTGCCGGGGGGCGGTGGAAATGGGTGCGATTGAAAAGCAACACCCCCTAAAGCGCTAAGCCTGGGGAAGCTGATCGGATAGGATCACCTTGGTGAAAAAGGGGATCAAAGCGAAAAAGAAGGGGGAGAGATGGTTCCTCCAGTTTCAGCTTCAGGATCTATGGAGCCGAGGGGATTCGAACCTGCTGCGGCACTCGCTCATCTCGCGTCTGGACACTGGATGGAGCATCTTCATCGGCGGGTCGGAGTGAGACGCCTCCGGAAGTTCGTGCTTCCCATCGGAGGTCTGTGTGCGGCATCACGAGACACACCAAGAAGGCCACGTCCGTCAATGTGGTGTTTGGCCCCTCACCATCTTCGACCACGATCAAGCGACGAGATGCTTGACCAATTCGTTCTCCTCCTGAGGCTGTTTCAGTCCCCCTTCACAGTGCTCTGTCTTGCTCAATTGAGCCTTCCGCGGGACACTCGCGAGGGTCAGTCGCGAATGTTAGGTCTTCATGCTTGTTGTTTGACCTGCCGGAGGCGCGGATCTACGCCTTGCTTGACGTGACTAGGAATTCCGGGGACATAGTACGAATTCGCTTTGCGCTGTCTCCGAAATGACTATTGCGTCCCCGGAATCCAGAGATTCTGCCCGGGATTTCGCGAGAGTCCCTTTCCACCGGATTCCAGGACTTGACCCAACGCTCATCTGAGCGATAGACTATTCACTTATGCGGAGAGACGTGAATACAGATGACAAAGCACGGTTGCTAAAGCAGGTGAATGCATCTGGCTTCCCGTTCCAGATACGCGTTCAGCACGAGGTCGAAACATCCTACCAACAGCACCCGTGGCGCGTAGTCGCATCCGAGCACCCTTGGATACATCAGGACGGCGCCGAGGGATTCATCGATCTGGTTCTGGCCAAGATAAGCCCTACTGGCAACAGGTTCTACATGGTAATCGAATGCAAACGTAGCCTGGCTGGAAGCTGGGTTTTCCTGCACTCTGGAATCAGTTTGGAGCAGAAGAACGATGTTTCTTTGCTCCATACTGCGCACGACTCAGATGGCGAGATTCCGCCAATCTGGACCCACGCGATGTGCGATCCGGAATCTCCGATATCCTCATTCTGCTCAGTCCCTGGCCAGGCCGACAAGGCAACGCCGATGCTCGAGAGAATCGTCGGAACCCTCCTTTTGTCTGTGGAGGGTCTGTCGCAGGAAATGGACATGCGCATGCTGACAGCGGCCGCGCAAGCAAGCCAACGATCCAGCATATACATTCCCGTTCTCGTGACAAACACGCCGCTCGTGATATGCCGCTTTGACCCCACCGAGGTTGGCCTGACATCAGGTGTGCTTGAGGGCAACGGGGGCGAATTCGAGCCTGCCCCCTTCGTCCGATTTCGGAAGAGTCTGACTACGACTTCACCATCTGAAGAGGTAGCGCTGAGTCTCCAGGACGCCAATAGGGAAAGCCAGCGAACCGTCCTTGTTGTCCATGCACCTCATTTGCTCGAGTTCCTTCGGCAGTGGAGCATTCGATGACACCGGAGATACAGTACGGGTTCCCGCCAGCAAGAAGAAGGCAGTGTGTCCCCGTGATTCTATGCCACCCAGGGGCCACGAATTCTTCGGTGAGCCCCGATCCGTTGAGAGAGAAGTTGCATGCGCTATAGAGCGCGAGAGAAGAGAATCCTGGAGTGTGTGGACGAAGCACGTGGGAAGCCACGGCAATGCGCGAAGCATGCGTTGGTGCATCTTGACAGGGCTTGGAAGTTGAAGCTCCGCGATCCAGAGATGGCAGTCTTCCGAGCGATCACCGCCGAAGAGGAAGCTGCCATGGCGATTTTCTCAAGTCTGCGTCAGCTAGGCTATCTGCGAGCAAACAAGCTCAGCTTCAGGAACCACACTCACAAGCAAGCCGTGATCCCGTTCTTTCGGGCAATCGAAGATTGTTTCGCGAAGGTTGGCGGTGGGACTTCACTTGCGCGGTGGGGTGTGTCGCGCCAACGCGGGAAGAAGCGTCTGTTTCTGGAGTTGATGCTTCCCAACGGCACGATCGCGCGGCCAGATCCGCCGTTGGGTTTTACCGTTTCTGATCCCGGAACAGGTCACCCAATTGACTTCGAGAAGAACATGCGCGATGTGGTCGAGTCGAAAGGCCTGAAGGACACCGTAGACTATCTGAAAGAGCGGGCGAATCGACGAAACCTCATCTTGTACGCAAGCGAGAGGGGAATACCCAGTGTTACGGGTTCTGCAGGGCGATTTGTTATAGGGGCGAAGGAACGGGTGATGTCTCTTCTGGGTGTGTTCTGCCTGATCTTCCCGTACCGGGAAAAGGCGCTTTTCGTGCAGCAGGCACTCGACGCCTTCCTCCTATTGCTTGGGCAGGTCAAGAGAGAGGACATCGACTTGTGATGTTCGCCCGCAAGTTCTGGGAGCGGTTGCGATTTAACGATGAGGGAGAGATCGAAGTTGCCATTCACCAGTTCAATATGGAGTATCAGAGATACAACCAGCTTGTGGGGAACAATGTCGGAGCGGACAAGGTAAAGGACCGGGTTCTCAGCGCGGACTTTGAGTTGCCAAAGGAGTACCAACAGGGGCTAAGGAAGGATCGTTCGCTGAAGATCTACTGGTTGCGCATTGTACGCCAGGAGAGTGAACGAGCGAGAGCGAAGGATTGCGGAACCATCTATCTCTTAGGAGACGAAATCGATCTGCCGAAGCAATATATCAATCAATTCATGCTTACTAAACTGGATATCATATCAGGACAACTATCTGTGATGGTAGAAGTCAAAGGTAAACCACTAGACGTAATAAAAGAGAAGGAGTTGATACTTAACAATGCGAACTTCATTGACTGATTTCACTCTGCACTTCCATACCAAAACCAACCGCTAGCACCTCGGATTCCCGGCCTGCCTTCGCGGAGTTGTGCGGAGACTGTAGCAGTCTGTAGGCTGCCATAAGGGGGGGAATGGCATTCGAAGACGCAGTCACCCGACTTAACTCGGGCAATCTGGCCGAGCTGTGGACAATCGCCGCGTTGATCTCAACGCTTGAGTACTTCGGCGGGGAGCGTCTCCAGCTGTTCCCGGCACTGTCCTTTGAGGATGTTCGGTTGCTTGCCGAGGCAATCCTTCGAAGTCGAGCCAGCAACTACAGGCATCGGATCTATAGCACCAAAGACCTGATCTACGTACTCAACAAGGCAAAGGATGGTCTCCGTGACGCAGAGCTTGAGGGCATTGAAAGCGGTCGAGAGCGGCAGACCATGCTGCTGGAGTTGAACAGGATTCTATCTCGATGGGGCTCCTTGCAGCTGGAGGTGCAGAGGAGTCATGTGGCAACGGCCGGACGAGCTGTAGCGTTCTTTGACGCGATTCCCAAGGCACTCGCTGACGTTTGCCGTCCGGAATCAGATTGCATCCGAGACGTCTATCGCCAGATTCGAGCCTTCCTTGGGTGTGCCGTACCGGAACTACTCAAGGTTCTGTTCCTGATTTCCGCGTGGTATCTAAACGCCTACAGGCGCCAACTTCATATCCTTGAGGGAATCCGCATTCCTCAATCAAGTCCTCCGAAGGCACGTGCATTCGCTGCGCTGCAGGCCATTCTGCTCAATCGCGAGGCCATGGCTGAGTCAGTGGCTTTCACTGCGGAAGCCCTGCTGGAGGCGGCTCCGTTCAGTCTGGAGTCCCACGCAATCGATAGAGTGCTCGCGCTGTGGTCAAGAGGAACCGACGAATTGCGCTATCTCACGGAGGAACCAGCGTTCAAGGTCGGAGTAGATTGCTGGCACCTCAGTCCTCTGCATCGCTACCCAATCGTGAGACTTGAAGGAGATCCGCCACGTTACGCAGTCCCCAATCTCAGGTTGCTGCTCCATTCAATGTTCGCGGTGTTGGACTACTCCCTGTTGGAGGCATTGCCCGCCGACGAATACAACTCCTTCCGAGGTGCGGTCCTCGAGGAGTACCTATTCAGGCTCATGACTTGGGCGTTCCCTGCGGCGCACTTGATACGTGAGCGGGAGTACCGACCGAGCAAGAAGGAACTCTGGAAGGGACCGGATGTAACCTTTGCTGATGTTGACGCTGGCACACTGATCGCCGTGGAGGCGAAGACGCGACGTATGGGGCCGACAACCCGATTCCAGACGGACGACGAATCACTCGATCGCAACCTTGCGGATGTGCATGATGCGCTGCTCAGGCTTCCGGACAAGATCACTCATCTTAGAGCTGGGCTTTCAGCCTATGTGGACTTCCAGCCAATGGTTGATGCCACAACGGACACGGATCCCATCTTGGTTTGCGTTCTCCCGGAAGCGATTCACTTCCTGACACAACTGGAGTGTGGAAGAGCTTCGTGCTCTAGTGAGCACCCGCTTTCCGGACTCGGACATCGATACTGCATCATGGGCCTGGACGACTTCGAGTTTGCCATCGCATGTGCACGACACAACGAGGAGACTCTGTCGACCATCTTGAGCGACTTCTGGGAGGATGCGGGCAGTCTTGAGCTCGACACGAGTGCGGCTGACCTATTCCGAGGACGAGGAGTTCCATTGGGAGGGATGTTTGGCGAGCAGTTCATGAGAGGCATCTTTGGCCACCCGCACCGACGTTGAGCTTCCCAGATGACGGCATTCGTCATCCGACATCACGAGTCGGGCATGTGGTGGGAAGGCGTCTGCTATGCGATCTGTCAGATGCACGAGATCGCGGTAGGAACGGCGTTTTGGAGCCTGGGTGACTGAATGTAGGACGCGTGCGTTAACCGTTTCGTGGCGACGGGTGTGTAAGCCTCATGCGTTGGCGACTCCCAGAATCCTGTTTCAACCTAGCATCGAGCAGCTTCAATCTAGAACCCCATGTACAAAGAGACAAGGGGTGCAGTGACCGCTCCCACCGGCACGCCGGTGACAGCTCCCCAGAGCGCTCCAGCCAGGATCCCCATGCCCACCATCGCCAGGCCTTCTACGCCCGAAGATACCCCAATGCGTGCACTAGTTCCCAGCGTGCCTAGTACAGGAAAGCTGACTGCACCAACGAACGCGCAGGCGGCAGCTCCCAGGCCTGCTCCCACTAGTGGGGAAAGCAGAAGTGAGGGTTTGAAGGACAGAATCCGGTTGGCCAGCCAGCGACCCGCCAGAGTACTCGCCACTGTGAACGCCACGGTGCTGGGCACCGCAACGTAGAGCATATCGGCAAGAGAGAGCGTATACGGAGAGTAGCTGACAAAGGAGATCGATCCGTAGATGCCGCTTCCCAACCCAGCAGCTGCTCCGATGAGTGTCAGGATAGTCCGAACTCGGTCTTCTCGGTCTGCATCTACCATGTTCACGTCCGTGTTCGATCCACTTGCTGCTGCTCCGACCAGCGCGACGCATAATGTAAGACTAAACACAGTTCGCAACAACTTCATGATGAGCCTATTATAGATGTTCGTACGCGAGTGGTGCAACCGGTGGAGCTTGAGCAACTCGACCCCGCAATCGGTCCGTTTATACAGGCTCAGGCTAAGCCCTTCGAAGGTCTCAACAGAGGTCCCGTGATCAGGAGTCTATGTGGCTGCAGGCAGAGCTTTCGTTCTATCTACGGTCTGGTAATCTGGAGCCTGGGTGACTGATTGTAGATCGCATTCGTTGGCTGTCTCGTGGTGATGCATGTCCCACCCCGGAGCCCTGTCTTCAGCGAATACCCTGTTACGCTCTAGCTTGCCTTCCTTGAAGTCCCCCGGGTCCGCACAAGTCTCAGTAGCGCTTCTGGCCTCATCCGTGGTGCGAACTCCAGGGTGACGGTCAATTGTCTCGGGAATGGTGTTCGGGGAGAGCCATCCTTTCGGCTTGCCGGCTTCCCCTCCTCTCTTGCACGGTCGACGCTGTTACTGCTATTCTTAGATAAACGAGGACACGCGATGTCCCATGCTGAAGAACGGCCGCACCCCGAGCTGCGAAGACAGACAAGAAGAGAGAGGTGGCGTGGACGCTCCAGATATCTTCGAGCACATTTGCGGGAGGCTCCAAGAGCGAAGAGCATCGCTCTTCCTTGGGGCAGGCATCAACAGAGACAGCAAGTCGGCTGATGGAACTCCGTTCCCGCTGGGAGAAGATCTTGCCGCAATGCTCTGCCGAGACATTCTTGGCGACGCCGAACTCGCATTGACGCTTGATGAGGCTGCTGAGTACTGCCGCCAGAAGGTCGGAGCATCGGAGCTGAATCGGTACCTGTTTGACGTTCTCAGCGCATACGACCCGGGACGATGCCACATGCTTCTTACCAAACTCCCCTGGGACACGATCTTCACAACCAACTTCGACCTCCTGCTTGAGAAGGCATGCGAAGCAGATCCCGGTCTTCTTGGAGGGCTACAGAGGATCACGTCTGTTGAGGCCGACTTGAGCGCCTTCTCAGAGGATGACACGCTTTACTACAAGCTCCATGGCTCGATCGATCTCGCGAACACGGATGCGGGGCGCCTGATTCTGACGAAGGAAGACTACCGCACCTACTTGCAGCTAAGGCAGCCGCTCTTCCGGCGGCTGAGTACGGACATACAGAGCCGGGCCTTCGTGTTTATTGGCTACTCACTTCGCGACCCGAACTTCAGATTGGTCTTGGAGGATTGCCGAAACGCTATTGAGTCAGGCGTCCTCCCGCTTAGCTACGCAGTCCGGCCGGGACATCGGTCAGGCGAGGCCGAGTTCTGGAAGGACAAGTACAACCTGCGGCTGCTTGACTGCACAGCGGAGGACTTCCTCGATGAACTCGCCAGCACCTGGGCGGGCAGTTCTTACCAGGTTACGCCGCTAGAGGATCGCGCGCTGTATGAGCTAGTTGCAGCCGACGAAGTAACGTCGTTCCCGAAGGTTGCGGATTGCTACTACCGGGTTCTGCCGGATCGGTGCACTGGGGCGTCATCGCCAGCCGACTTCTTTCGTGGAGCAGAGGCAACATGGGCAGACATCAGAGACGAGATCGCGCAGCCACGGGACGCCATGTGGAGCCTTCTCGAGGCGATGTTTGGCGAGCTCGACGATCCTGAGCTCCCAGCATCTGCGTATCTTGTAGATGGGTTCGCCGGCACTGGAAAGACTCATGTCCTGCGATCGCTAGCGTTCCTCATTGCGAGAGACTTTGGCAATCCGGTCATGGTCCACATTCCTGGGACACCTCTTGATGTGGAGCATCTTCGATCACTGATTGAGTCAAACGCCGGGAAGCGTGTTGTTGTGCTCGTACACAACGGTGCGGAGCTGTGCGAGGAGCTGATTCACTACCACAAGTGTGCGGTCCGCGGCAAACTCCCGATCACCATACTCATCGAAGAACGAACGAATCAGTGGGAGACGGCCATGATGCGGTGCCACAGCCGCTTCGCGCCGGAGACATTCGGGCTAGGTGCTCTGAGCTCGAGCGAGATTGAGAACGTTCTCGATGATCTGACTAGACACGGAGCGTTGGGAGCTCTCGAGGGCTCAGATAGAGCGACTCAGATAGATCACTTCGATGAGGTGGCCCACAAGGAACTGCTTGTCGCGCTCCGGGAGATCACATCAGGCCAGAAGTTCGATCGCATTGTGATGGATGAGTTTGATAGCATCCCATCCGACTTGGCAAAGGAGGCTTACGAGTACGTTGCCGCAGTGGGCCAGGTTGACCTCTTCATTCGATACAACACGCTAGCGCACCTACTTGGTTGCGACTTCCAGAAGCTGACTGAAGCAGTATTCAAGCAGACCAAGGGCATTCTCCTTTCCAGCGAGTTCATAGGGAGGACCCGACACACGATTGGCTACAAGTTGCGCGTCAGGCATCCCGTCATCGCATCGGTTGTGTTCGATACGGCAGCCCCGACAGACAAGGACAAGTACGACATCTTGAGCTTTATCATCGAGAGCCTGGACTGCGGCTACCGTGAGGACAAGTCACTGCTCGACGAGCTCGTACGTCGCAGGGAGCTTGTAGGGACATTCGAGCATCCTGACTACAAGAGAGCCATCTATGACCGGCTAGCCGAAGCACTTCCGAACAACGCGTACGTTGCTCAGCATCGTTCAATCTTGGAGCGAGAGCTGGGAGACGATGAAGCTGCACTGCGTTTCGCTCGCGAAGCCGTTCGACTGAACCCGCACAACAGAGCGATCAAGAACACACTCGGATTCGCGCTTGCAGGAGCCTCGCGACTTCAGCCGGATTCCACTGCGAGCAAAGCGATGGCGATGGAAGCAACGTCGCTGTTCAAGGCGGAGTCTTCTTCGGCGCACAGCAGCGGCTACGGGCACTTGGGGCTCGCGCAGATGAGGCGGCAGGAGTTCGAGGCCGAGAAAGACCCCGACAGGAGACGCGCTCTCATGCTCGAAGCCCTTGCCCTTGCGGAAGCAGCGCGAGAGGAGATCGATAGACCAAAACTGGTCGATGGAGAGATCGCTCTCCTGAAGTCAGAGCTGGGCGACCGCGGCGATGCAATCAAGATGCTTAGGACGACACTTGCCGCCGACCCCAGCGTCACTCGCATTCGGGAGCTTCTCGTGAAGTTCCTTGTCGAGGATGGGGAGTTCGACGAGGCACTGACTGTAACTCAGGCGGGGCTTAGGTACGCGCCCACCGACTGGCGGCTCCGCCGGCATGCAGCAAGACTACTCGACTGGACAGGAGCGTCAGTAGGCGCTGTCCGCGAGCACTACGACGCGGCACTCAGGAGCAACCGTGGCAGCGTGGCACTTGTGGTTGAGCTAGGGGGCTTCCTGTTCCGTCGTGCTGAGTATTCCGATGCGAAGTCGTGTTTTGCACAAGCAAACGACATCGCGCAATCTGCCAGCGAGAAGAACCGTGTTAGGTGTCGGTGGCTGGACGACTCGGGGCGGAAGCGCGTGTTCTCCGGCACAGTCTCCAAACTCAGCGGCGGAGGCGCCTTCGCTAGAGCGATCCCAGAGAACTTCGAGGCCTTCTTCTGGAGAGGTCACGGGATACACGACGACCTCGCGGCGGGGGACGCTGTCGAGTTCAATGTTGGGTTCAACGCTCGCGGTGCACGTGCAGTAGTGATAAAGCGCAAGTGATGTTGTGAAAAGGCCAGCAACTTCCGGGTATGCGTGCGCGGCGGCCAAGTCAGAGTCTGCCCAGGCACGCGTGCTTCTGCATGGCAGAGGTAGTTGCCTGGACACATGACCACATTCAGCGTGTGGAGCCTAGGGGATTCGAACCCCTGACCTCTTGCATGCCATGCAAGCGCTCTCCCAACTGAGCTAAGGCCCCTTTACTACCTTCTTCTTATCCGATTTCACGGTTCTTTTCAAGGAAGCAACGCGATGAATCCGTTGGCGACAGGTTACTTTAAAACGATGCTCACCATCTTCTCGGGGATGGCGATCACCTTGATCAGCTCTTTTCCTTTGAGCCGTTTAATGACCGATTGGGCAGCCAATGCCGCTTCTTTTAGGGCATCGGGATCGCGGGCTGTGTCGATGGGAACGGTTACGCGGGTGCGGAGCTTCCCGTTTATCTGCACAGGAATCTCGATCGACTCCTCCTCAAGCGCCTCGACTGCGAAGGACGGCCACGGCTGCTCCAAGATCGCATCGCTGTGTCCGATTCGCCGCCACATCTCCTCGCATACGAAAGGGACAAACGGCGAGAGGATAAGGATCAGCCCCTCGATGACTGCGCGCACGAGCGCGTCATCCCCCTCCTTCTCGAGGTAAGGGCTCAGCTCGTTGACGAGCTCCATGATCGACGAGACAGCGGTGTTGAAGTTGAACCGGCCTTCGATGTCCTCGGTGACTTTTTTCACCGTGCGGTGGTAGCGCCGCCACAGGC
>Ga0307431_1000958_pt1 | contig 17402 bp, 15 predicted proteins | sample SalMarWE160170MG_FD_202155 | JGI IMG/M metagenome (GOLD analysis project Ga0307431, IMG submission 202155) | Salt marsh sediment microbial communities from the Plum Island Ecosystem LTER, Massachusetts, United States - WE1603-170 | ecosystem: Environmental > Aquatic > Marine > Intertidal zone >...
AAAAATTACTTATTCTGGCTTTAGCAGAACGAAATGTGAAAGGTAAGCGCATCGCGGATGTACTCGGCGTTGATCCAGCAATTGTAAGTAGAGTACTTGCCCCCAAAGATAAGCAAAAAAAGTAAGAAATAAAAAACAATAAATGAGCAGGCCGCCAATTTTTAATAAAAAGATAATTAATAAGATTGCTAAAAAAGCGGGGAAATCGGATTTGGCAGTTGTTAAAAGTGTCAGCGCCTTGGCCTCAAGGAGGAATATTGCTCCTGAAATGGCCCTTATTATAACTGCAAATAAATATAAAATTGGCTCGTCTTTAGTGCTCAAAAAGTTGAATCCGTATCAACAAACGCAACTAAACACTGAAATTAGAAAAAAAAGTGTTTCTGGCGACAGTAGTCGTTCTAGAAAGAAAAATATAAAGCCTGTAGTTGACATCAAAAGTGAGTTTGGTGACCCGTACTTACCGAATTCTTTATACTCAAATATCCCGTCTGAGGGATATTCTATTATGTTTACTTTGGAAAACTCTATTCGGATGTTTATCAGTAGAATATTTTTCGATGCTTCCGGAAAAAACTGGTGGGATCAGCTTCAAAGTAAAAAATCTTTAAAGGGAATAGTTACGAAAGTTTCAGAGAGAAAGGCAAAAGAATCAGAGAATTGGTATCATTCAAAAAGAGGAGTTCACGAAATTTATTACACTGATTACGAAAATTTGTTACAAATTATAAGAGTATTTGATTCTATTTTCTCAAAATTCTTTAAAAAAGGTGCGGCAAAAAATTTAATTAGTAAATTGGGAGAACTTGGACCAACGAGGAATGTTATTGCTCACAATAATCCTATAACGGGAAAAGATTTAGAGCGGCTGAAGGTTCATGCTCGTGATTGGTTTGCATATATGCAATATCTTTACTCACAAAATCAAAATTTAGCCTAAAATAAAAATGAATAATTTTCTTTGGCCAATTCTCGGAGTATTAACTATTATTTTACTAATAATTTTTTGGCGAAAAAAGAATGCTGTTTGGGGAGGGTTTACTTTGGGTATTATTATCGGACTCATAATCGCCATTCTTTATTTATTTAAAGGGAAGGGATTTGATTTGTTCATTATCGGTAAGGGTGCAATATTAGGGACGATGATTGGATTTGTCGCAGAATTATTAGGGAAGATTTCCGATTCTATCAAAAAGTCTAAAATTAAATAAATCTATGGAAGAAAACTTTAGAGAAAAATGGAAAAAAAGGATGAAAGAATTGGGAATGCATATCTTAGATAAAAAAGCAGAAGAAGACCTTTTGAAAGAATTAGAGGAAATGGAATCTGATAAAGAAAGAAATACATTTCTGGTGAGTCTATATCATAGTCCCCAAGCAAAGAGAGAAAGATTTGGTTGTATTATGTGGATTATCATAATTGTAGGCATAACCCTCTTTTTCTTACTGAGATGAAATCTATGAAAGAAAAAATTAAGAAAATAAATATATTTTATGGGATATAAATCAATTTTAAGATCAGCGATATCGGCTTCTGATAGAGCCGCAAAACAAGCAGAACGAAAAGAAAGGCAAGAGTTAAGGGAGCAAGAAAGAATACAGAGAAAAATTACGAAAGTAAATGAAGCAATGGAAAAAGTTATTCAGGCGCTTGAAGACATTTATGCAAAAGGGAAAATAGATAAAGCTCGACACGGAGAGCTTAAAAAACGTAAATCTGATATTTCACTAGAGCTTATTGTTATCGCAAAAACCCCAGGCATTTCGTTAGCTAAACGCTATATAACTGGCGCGATAGATAAAGATGAGTTCGAAAAAATACAAAAAGATTTATTTCCGCCAGAGTTATTTGAAGAGAAAAGAATTATTAACGAAAGTATCAGCAATATTGAGAAAGAATTAAAAAAATTCCGTGAGAGTTGTAAAAATAATAAAGAAAACGAATGCCAATACTGTGGCAAAGAGAAGTCTCTTTTTAATCCATTAAAGATTGAAGATGGTTTAAGATTATGTGGAAAATGTAGATCATGATTACTAAACGTGCAAAATTATAAAGGGTTTTCGGGTAACTATTTTACGGTATCTCCAATGAAAATTACCTTTAGTAACATTGATAATGGTATTAAGGTGGATGTTAATTTAAAAAATGAACTATTATAATAACTAAAATTTAGCCCGAAGTTGAAAAATCTAAATTATGTCCAATAAGAGCAATATAATTGAAGATACACTTTCTCGGAGGCTTTTTGCTAAAAAAATTGTCGACGAAATTATAAGTAACCATGTAGACGAAAATAAAACTAATTTATTTTTCGCTATTTCTGGTAAGTGGGGAACAGGAAAAACAAAAATATTAAAAATTATTCAAGAGATTTTAACTCAAAAGGGTTTTTCAGTAATTTGGTTTAATCCCTGGCAATATTCCCAAGAAGATATTTCTCTAAGAAGAGCTTTTTTAAAAAAAGTAAAAGAAAAATTAAACCCTAGTTTCGATATAGATGATTTTTATTATGATCGTACAAAAACAGAAATTGATTGGGCTTTATTTTTTGCTTTAATGTTTATTGCATTTTGTTTGTTTAAATTTACATCTAATTACTTACAAAATTTGCTTAATCAAAGCCTTATCTTTTTATTCTTTACAGCGTTATTGATACCGTTATTCTTGAAAATTATTTCGTTTGGTAAAAAGAGTGCAAAAATCTCTACAGCCGAAGAATTTGAAGAAAAATTTAATCAATTAATAGGCGATAACAAAAAAATTGTTATTCTCATAGATGACCTAGATAGATGTTCCCCAAAGACTGTCAAAAAAATTCTTGATTCTCTTAGGACTTTCTTTTACCATGACAGTTGTTCATATGTTATAACTGGAGACCATACGGTGATAGAACGATACGCTGGAGACGAATTAAATGTTCAGCCAGTTTTCAAATTAGAGAATGAAGACAGACCAAATGGTAAGAAAATTATTGATGAGGAAGCTACTGTAAGAAAAAAAATCCAAGAGGGCAGAAGATTTTTAAAGAAACTATTTGATGTATATTGGCCTATTCCATTACCAACGAAGGCTAAGATTGACGAATTTGTAGAAGACGAAATAAAAAAAAGTGATATTGATTTCCCTTCTATAGATAAAAAAGAGATAAAGGATATTTTAACTAATGATCAGTATTTTGAGCGCAATCCCCGTCATATTATTAGAAACCTTACGTCGACACGATTCGCAATCGGCTGTGCTGAGCAAAAATTATTAGAGACAATAGATGCAGAGAAAAAAGATACTGGAGAAAACCCAGAAGTAAGAAAAATCTTTAAAATAGATAAGCAGAGAATGAAAGACATAAAGAAACGCCCCGCCTTAATGGCAAAAACTTTACTGATCCAAGATTTATTCTATCCACTATTTGAGGAGTTATGTAGGGTTCCTTCAGAGATTATTACTCATGAAAGGGAGCTTCGCCATGGAAAAACAGTTGATCAATTGACTATAAATGGTAGGAAATTAAACGAAAACGAATTTTTTATAGACCAAAAAGAGGTAGAGTTATATTGTAGTTTAATAAAAACCCCTCCTCAATTTACTGATCCCGAAACGGATTTTATCCTTTATGAAGTTGTAAGTTTCTTATCGCTCTCTGGCTTTTCTGGCTTACCTTCTACTGTAGGTCCAGAAGAGGGTAAATTTTTAGATTATTTAAAAAAGGGTCAGCTCACCACGAACGATAAATTAATAGAATTATTAAAGACCACACCGTCTGAAAGAAATGAACAATTGATAGAAAGTACACTTATTGCTTTCGATTCGTCACAAAATGAAGAAGAAAAAATAAATATTATAATAGAAAGCCTTAAGATTTCTATTCAATTGGACGATTGGGTTAGTGGATTACCTAAATGGTTTGATAAAATAAATAATCTTTCTCCAGCTGGTCAAGAAAAGGTTAAAAACCAATTCATGCAAGCAGTGTTAATTAAGGATCCGAACCTGATAAAGATAATTAAAGAAAGAAAGCCGGAATTTATAGAAGAGACATGGCAAATTTTGGAAAACACGAAAAGTTTAGAGAAATTTAATCCAGAAAGTGAAGAAATATTGACTCAGATCGCGCTTGACGATTTAGATATTATACCTCCTAGATTAAAGGCAACCGAATCACTACTGGGTTTATTAGATGATAAAAATAAAAAACAAATAGTATCAAAAATCCAAAACAGTATTAAAAATTTAGCAATTGCCAAGAGCTATTTAGAACAATTGAAAGGGCAAGGATTATTAAAGGGCGAGGTGTGCCAACTCGTAAAAGAAAATATTAAAAAATTAATTCCCCGAGAACCAAAAAGTATAGAGTGGTTGATTGAAAACGAGGTTCTTCTTTCAGAATTTGATTTTCTTGAAGAGCTTAGAGACAATATCTTTAATTTAAGAAATGAAAACTTAGAATTTTTGATGAAAATCATTCAGTACCACAAACAACTAAAATTCGATGGAGAAAGAAAATCACAGACACTTGATTCACTTGTTAAATTCATAGAGGAAACCAAGGATTTTGATATTTTAAACAATGGTGACGTCATTAGTTTTATCACCGAAAAAGAGGAAAAGAAAAAAGTTTTTGAGATGATAACAAAAATAGTTGAAGACGATAAAGAGAAAAGTGCTGTGAGAGAATTGGCAATATCATCACTAGATAAAAATAATAAAATTTGGGACGAGATAACTAAAGAGGATATTAGTGAGTCATTACAAATATTAAAAAAATTAAAACTTAATAAAAAATTGAAGGAATTAAATAAAAAGAAGAAAGAAGTTTTGTCTACTTGGAGCTAGAAAAATAAAAGAAGGTTAATGTTACGTGGACTAGAAAAGAATGTCGCATAAGGTATATTATCCGCTATTTAGGCGGTTTTTTATATATCTTGACAAATTAAATTAAGTGTTTTAAAATGTCTTATTAGGCTTTTTTGTAATAAAGAAGCGAAATGCTTTGCAAATAGCCAGTCATGCATAAAAAAAGGAGGTAATATGCAGACAGAATAGCAGTACCTTTACATTTACATTGGGATTTTAAGAAATTCAGAAAAGGAGAGTGAAAGTCATGGGAAAGAAAACGCAAGAAGCATTGCAACCACCTAAAGTCGTTTATCCGGAAATCAATTTCTGGAGCAGGAGAAACGCAAAGCGAAATCCATTGCGAGTCATTAACCCCGGTGATTTTCCCCGGAAGAGCATTCTCGACAGCTTAGGGATACTTGGTTCTCCCTTAGTAGAAGGCTTTGGGACTTCTGATCCCGAAGAAATCAAACGGCGCCAGAAGGTAGTGCGTTACCTGGTTGAACACCCCGAGTTAAGCATGTGGCTTGAGGATACATATTGCCAGTCTCCATTACCTTTTCATGAGGGTGCTTTTCTCCATTACTTCGACCCGGAGAGAGAATACAGTCCATATTGGCAGCTCGTTCACGATTTGGTGAAATTCCTCAGCACAGGAGGGCCTTTGCCGGCCAATCTCAAGGCGTTGCTCGACGTCCTAGAGAAGAGTCTCGTCTTGGAAGACTACGAGCGTCAGTTGGGCCAGGTAATTTCGGAGAGAGTGAAAAATATTGCTGTGATCGAAGGAATAATGAGCTTTGAGGTCGCCATGGAGCAGGAGAGCCCCTTTACCAGAAAGTCCCCTTGGAAGATAACTAATCTTGTGATTGAGAAAAGCTCAGTCCACGGTCACCGGATGTTCTCACTTTCCCTGGCGGAAGTCGAACTCCGTGCGTATCCCTCATGGGCCCGCGACAAGAAAAGTTTCCGAAATTCTATAGGTCTGGGGAATTTAGCCTGCTGGGGAGTTGACCGCCTCAACGAGAGGAAAAGGCAAAAGGCCTCCCAGAATATGGTCATTACTTAAGCAACAAGTGGCCTCATCTCTGACATCAGGTCGGGCCTGCTAAAAAGGTTCGGTCACTTTACCTGGATGGACCCGATGTTTGATAAAAGCCAGCTAAATGTTTACTTCTCATATTCAAGAAAAGGGCTTCAGTTGCGGATCATTTCCTGGGAAACTAAGCCTTTTGATCCGGGAGTGACATTCGATTTTGCTGACTTCGCGGGTTACTCGGAAAAAAGAATAGCCCTAATCGAGCAGGCACGGCAAAAGCTTATTAAGAAAGCCACGGAACAGCGCATGAAGATTGAATCCGGCTTGTTAACAGCCAGGGTTGAAAGACGGAGCCCAAAAATATTTAAAGCACCTTTCTTTGTGGATTCGCCCTACACTGACCGAGAGCATCGGTGGTTTGCTATTTCCAATCTCTATGACAGTGTAATGTTGCGCTCCGTTGTATCGGCACTTAACCGCCACCGGGAATTCTTCGACGAGAAGGCCGAGGGACTGAGAAAGATAGCTTTTCTTGCCAACAGATTGTCCCAAAAGGCCCGGGATCTTGGCTCGCCGTTATGTTGGCCCGAACTGGCTCCTGATGGCCAGAATGTGGTAACGTTTGACGAGATCTATCCGCTTCATCTTTTGGGCCAGCTCGATAAGGTGAAACCAGTTGCCATCCGGAGCCTAGCGGAAATTAATGGCAATAAAATGTTGGGCTTCACCGGGACTCACGGAGGAGGTAAGACGGTGGCCTCGCTGACTATTGTGGAGAATATCTCCCTGGCTCAGAGCGGCTTACCAGTTTTTGGCCGAGGATTCTGTCTGAATCCAAAGAAAATCCTTGGGCTAGTCTTTGTGGAGCGGGGCGAAGGATCTACAGCAGAGATGTTGGTAGGCAAAATCGTGAATACCCTGCGAGGTATCCGGGGAGCAAAGGGTTCGGAAATTGTCCTGGTGTTTGATGAGCTGGGAGCCGGTACCCAAGAAGCTTCAGGCTTAGAGCTCGGAAGAGATGTGCTTTCTAAGCTGAATGAGCTAAAAGATATTAGCATCATATTCAATACCCAGATAATCCGCTTGGCCAAATTCGCCCAAAACGAGCTGGGTGCCAAATGTCTGCAGCTGGACGAAAAGCACCGAATTCTGCCGGGAATCGGTGAAGGGAGAATGGATCAGCTGAGGGAACGGCTAGGTCTGAATCGGTTGCTCTAATTCGTTTCAATGTAAACCGGAAGGTCCCCTAGGAAGGAGATGATTATTTTCTCTTCTATCCTAGGGGACCATTTTTGTTATCTTAATTTTTCGCTTCCTATCGGCAATGTCCATGCTTAACTTCTATATCAATAGGGTAGGGAAGAGTTTACTGACAAAACAGAAGAAAATTTTTGAATAAAAAAATTGAGTTACGGAAATTATTCAAGAGAACTTCTTAATATTGTGCGACATTTAATTAGTGAGAGAAAACCGTAAGGGGAACTAGCGGCTTTTTATTTTTAATAATTGACGGAGAGCAAGAAAGATGTTATTATATAAAATCTCGAAAAAATTCAGTTCATTAAAAAGAAAGGGGGTCGCATGAAATATTTTTTACTTCTTTATCCGATTCAACCTTACGCGGATGTTTTGATTGGCAAAGAAGAGTTGCCCGAGATAAAAGTAAGATATGCTGAAATATATCAGGAGCTTATCCGGAGAAGATACCCTGATTTTCGGATGGTTTGCGTAATGTTTTCAGCGCCAGAAGATCTGACTAAACCTGATACGTCTCAATTGTGGAAAGGGTTTTCAGTAAATGGAAAGGATATTATCGGTGCTTGTGGGGTGACCTTTGGAGATCATTGTAAGAAGCGCATATATCCCAAGGGAGACAAAATCCTTGAATTATGCCCGCACCCTGTAGAAGAGCTGGTTGTGGGAGGTTTCCATCTTTGGGATTGCGTCGACAAGACAGCTAGGTGGGCTTATAACCAAGGCATCAATGTTTTGGTGGATGAAGACCTTACGGAATTGTTCTTCTTTTCAACCCGGAGCCCTAGGGGGCTTCCTGTTTTTAAAATTCCCGTTTCAAGAGAAGAAAGTTTGAGAAGAACAGAAAGGCAATTGAGGAAAGCAGGAGGATTCTTTCTGAAACATGCTCGCAAAGAGCGTAAAAAGAGGCCGTGGATGGCCCAAATTTAAAAGGCTAAGCTGCTAACATAATAATATTGTGGCTTAGCCTTATTTATTTTGTTTTTAAATTTTATTCCTTTAAGTTTCTGCCGCTGTGGAATTGGCGGTGAAGATTTCGGATTTGACTCAAAATAGTTAAAATGTTATTTTCTAATAGTTTGGTAAAACAGACTATTTTAGTTCTTTAGGAGGTAAAAAGTGAAGGATCAGGTTCAAGAGGCAATAAAGAAAATTGAGGAGAATAACTGGGTTGAGGTTCTACAACGATGCAAGAGTATTAAAGAAAAGCATGATAAATTGATGGAGCTTCTGCCAGAAACCTGGCTCTGGAGTCCAATTCCTGCCAGACAATTGGTTTTTTATCTTCATCAGAAACATGGTCTCGATTTCGGGGTCTGTCCTTTTTATGAAATGGAGGAGGATAGGCAGTATTGTACGGCGATGGGAGAAAGAACCGAGTGTCTCTGTGCTATTCCCGAAGCTTACTGTGTATTTCGTGACAAAGATGGTAAACCAAAGTATCCTGAGTTCCTTTTTGTAAGGGCGCCGGAAAGTTTAGAATAACTGAATAGGGAGATTTCCGAAAAATCCTTAACTTAGAAGATAACATCCATCTTTCACCGAACATAACGGGCATTTAGTTTTTGTGCTGACTGCCCGTTTTTATTTTTAAACCCCTACCAATTCATTTTTTATTCTTTTAGGTTTTTACCACCGTTAAATGGAAGGATTGATTTTTAAGATAATTTTTTGTAGCATATTATTAGTAAACAAAATTTTAAATATTGAATATAGGAGGAACTATTGATGGCAAAAAAAGATGCTTTGGTAAAAGTTTCAGGTAGCGTGACGGAAAAAGAGGAACTTTATAAGCTATTATCTTCTTTGGCCACGCAATACAAATTGTACGTTATTTGTGGTGGGGGAGCTGCTGTAACGGAAGTGCTGAGGAAAGGGCAAGAACGGTCAAGTTTTAAGGACGGCCGGCGGACAATAAATTCGGAAGAGGGAAGGAGATTAGCCGCCGGAGCATTAATAAAAAAGAAGATTTCTCTTGAGAGTGAATTGCACCGAAGGGGAATTCCCGCTTTTGTCCGACCGTCACTAATACCATTCGGAAACAAAATCTGTCATATCAATGGTGATGATCTTGTTGTGGGGATATATCATAATTTCAGCAGAGCATTAGAGGTAACCTCAAGGGGGACGAACAAAGATTCTTTGAGAGCTATTAGAGGGATAGAGATTGTTGAATTATAAAAGCGGCCATCTAAGGAGGAAACAAAGCGGCTGTGACTTTCGTCACAGCCGCTATTTGATTATATAAAATTATTTCCTATTCCTTTAGGTTTTTGCCGCTGTGGTATTGGCGGTGGATGTCGCGGAGACGCTTGTTTAGCGGTTTTTAAAGGCTTTTTGAGGAAAAGAGGCAATTATGTCTTTTTGGCGGGAAAACGGCTCAGAAGGGCTTCTAGGGCCTAAAAATGGCTAAAAATAGGCGGGATTTGGGATATTTAGCCTTATTTCCTAAAGAAATAGGGGAGTGGGTTACTCTTTCAAACTGTGAAATTTTCGATGAGTTTCTCTGAGTTTTTTTGAAGTAACATGGGCATAAATTTGAGTTGTGCTAATATTCTTATGGCCTAAAAATTCTTGAATAGTTCTTAAATCAACTCCTTGGCTCAAAAGATCGGTGGCAAAGGAATTATGGCTGATGATCCCATCGGTAATAAGGTTTCCGGTATATCGATCTATTCCAAAATCATAAACTGAATATCTTCCCCAAGGCAATCTCGTTTTCTCTTTTATTTTTAACCATTTAATATTATCGGCATAAGTAATCCTTTTTAAGATTTCCAATAGATGGGATTGATATCCCGATTCTTCAAGCTGGGTGATAATCTTATTTACTGTTTTTCTTACTGGAGAGAGTTGCTCAAAGTATCTTCCAAGATAATTAATTCTTTGATTTTTCCTTAACTTTTCAATCCAAATTATGTTCTTTCGAATTGTATCTTGCTTAATTACCCTTAGCAATTCTCCCACAGGTAATTTTTCTCCTTCAAATCCCGATTCTATGTGAAGAAACCTCTTTTTAAGTGTTTTGATATTTTTGATAAATTGTAATTGATCTGGCAGATGAAGCACATGGAGGGTATAAAATTTATGAGTAAAGGTTCTTTTTTGAGGTAACATTACGGTTCTCTGACGCCAATTTATATGAGCATCTATCCCAAAGCGTAAAAGACCCATCTGGACATCTTTTAATAAATCTAAACTCGAAGAAAAAAATCGTATCGTACCCGTATTGCCCTCTGCATCATAAAAACCGGCAATAAATTCAGCTAGTTCTCCCAGTGGGGCAGAGAGAATTTTCTTTGGTAGTCTTCGCCGGTTTGCCCCTGGTTTAAATCCAATGCTTAATAAAAACTCAACTAATTCTGTATTGTAAATTTTAAGCTGGTAAGATTTCTTATCTTTATTCTTTTTTAAGGAGGGGTTGAGAATGAATAATTCTCGGACGAGATTTTGGTAAAACTTTAAGATATTTTGATTTTTGTCATCTAAAAGAACTGCTCGGCGTTTCTGGCTTACCGTCCCGTCGCCGAAAACATAGCCTAAAAGCCGGGCCAATCGAGGAGTAACAAAAGGTTTTCCTTTGATTTCAAATTTTTTTATTCCCATAACATAATCTCCAATTTTTACATCATTCACTTTTACTTCTTCAATTCCGTTTTTACCTATTATGAACAACCGGTGAATCGGGGAACAAACGAGATTATAGCCGTCGGCCCAAATAGAAAACAGGGGAGTAATATGATAACTTTTATCTTGAATTTTTTGTGGACGCAATTGAAGGTCATGCCATTTAATTGTTTGAGCTTCGCTTGCTTTATGGAAAAAGAGATCTCTGGCTGAAATAATTTGATCTGAAAGCACAATTCTGGTAGAGGGGTGGAGACAATGTCGTAAGGTATGAGGAGTAGTAAAGATTGGGACGCCGGCCAAAATCGCGTATTTTTTGACAATATCTTCAACTGAACGAGGCGAAAGACGCTTGGGGGCTGATTTCGGGCCCTTGTAATTAATGAATAATGCTTTTTCTTTATCTTTACGAGTCTCTAAATATTTTCCTACCCATTTTACAGTCCTTTCTGAAAAATAAATCGGACGAGGCCGATTTCCTTTACCAATAATAACAATTTCTAAATCTTTGGTCGCAGGAGTAATTTTAATTTGCTCTCTGTTTAGATTTACCAATTCAGCTACCCGCAAGCCTGTTGAAAACAAAGTTTCCAAAATTGCTCGGTTTCTTAAGCCGGTCAAGGTAGAAGTTTTTGGTGCTTCCAATAGTTTTTTAATCTGGTCAATCGATAAAAACTTAATCATTCTTTCATCGGATTTTGATTTAGCTAATTTTATTTTTTCTACGGGGAGAGAAAGAATATCTCGGTCGGTAAAGTAATTTAAAAGATTGCGTAGGGTAATAAGATAATAGTTCTGGGTGGACCTTTTAATTGGTTCTTTGGTGTTTTTATTGAAACTCTGTGATAAAAACACCCTGTATTTTCTAATATGGTCTTCAGAGAGCTCGTGGGGCATCAGACCCTCCTGGTTATTGATTTTTAGCCAGTTGACGAACTTCCTTAGAAATCTTTGATAAGTTTCCTGACTTTTATTACTCAATCCTTTTTCAATATCTAAATATTCTAGAAAATCATCAATATGCCCTATAATACTTTTATCTGATTTTTTCATATTTTTATCGGTAGAGAAGTGGCTAAATTTGTACCCTATATTATAGTTCGGTAAAGAGTTATTATGCGAAGTGTCCTACCTTAATAATAAATAGCCCAAAGGACTATGTCAAGGGGAAAAATCCTTATCCCCTGCGACTATATAAACAATAAAAAAAAGAAGGACACCTAAAGAGATGCCCCGTCGAATGCTTCATGTCAAAGGACTAATAAGAAGATAGGAAGAAAGGTTGGTCTATACCACAATATAGGAGGTGATGCCTATGGCCATAGTTCACTCAATTTATAAGTAGGTTCCAACCAACCTCTCTCCCTATTTTGATAATAGTCCTTTTATAGCCTTTGTCAAGATGTCTCAAAATATTATTTTATTAACTCTTTAAGTCTTTCCCAGAGAGATTTTGTGACTTCCGGCAGTTCTTCTTTTATTTCCTCTTTTTCTTTTTTGAATTCTTCTTCAATAATTGGCTTCCTTTTTTCTACTTCTTCTTTAACCCGGGGCTCTACTTCTTCTTTAAACCAACTCTTAATCTTGGGCCAAATATTTGTTATGAACCAGCTATACATCTTTTCCCAAAGGGGTAAAACATCTTCTTTCCAGATTTTCTCTAAAATCCCGGGTAGTTCCTTTTTGACCTCCTGACCGACTTCCTCCCCCATTTCTTTTGCTTCTTCCAGGGTTTCCGGAGTTTGAAAAGATTTAAGCTGGGCAAAAGAAAAACTCGGCAACAAAAGCCCACAGATTATTGAAATTACTATTAATTTTTTAATCATCTTAGTAGTCCCCTAGCCTCTTTAATTCGTTTAATTGTTTTCTCTTTTCCTAAAATTTCAGCTATCTCAAAAGGACCAGCTGAGGCTTCCTTACCAGTAAGTGAAACTCTAAATGGCCAGAGAAGATATCCCCTATCCCCCATTTTTTCAGCTTCGGGCATAATTTGGCGTTCTAAATTTTCTTTCGCCCAATTCTCAGTTTTTATTTTAGACAATATCTTTTCTGATCTGTCAAGAGATTTTATAATCTCCCTGTCAGTCATTTCCCCCCACTTTAATAAATTTTTATCATATTCCAGTTTATCTTTGAAGAAAAAATCGGTCAATTCAGAAATTTCTGATATCCTTTTTAATCTCTCCTGATAAATTGAAACAATTTTTTGAATGAAATCTAAACTTATTTCCTCTCCGGTTTCAGAGATTTGATAATTTTGTTTAATCTCCATTCCTCCATAAGCCGGTGGGTATTGCTCGGTTTTAAAAGCAGGCGTGATTAGTCCTTCTTCAATTAAATAAGGTAGGCAAAGTTCAGTTAATTTTTCTGGAGATTTGGAACGAATATAAAATCCATTTAAAAAATCTAATCTTTTTATATTAAAAACTGCTCCTCCTTTTTGGACCTTTTCCAGAGAAAATTCTTTTACCAAAGAAGGAAGAGAGTAAATCTCTCGCTCTATACCCGGATTCCAGCCCAAAAAGGCCATAAAATTGATTAGAGCTTCTGGTAAATAGCCTGCTTCCCGATATTCTGAAATAGAGACTGCTCCGCATCTTTTGCTTAATTTAGTTCTGTCTGGTCCTAAAATTAAAGGTAAATGAGCGTATTCTGGTCGAGGGAAATTTAGGGCTTCTTGAATTAGAATCTGCTTGGGGGTATTGGGAATGTGGTCTTCCCCTCTAATGACATGGCTGATTTTCATTTCAAAATCATCAATTACTACCGCAAAATTATACAAAGGACTCCAACCCTCCCGCCTCCCTCCCAAACTTTCGTTTGGGCCCCTCGTAGCCAAATCTTTGGCAATGACGATATCCCCGATTAAAGAAGTATCAAATTCCAATTTACCCCTGATTAAATCATCAAATTCTATTTTTTTGCCAGGCATTCTGAATCTAATCACCGATGGTTTTCCTTCGGCTAATATTTTTTTTACTTCTTCTTTAGAAAGATCAGCACATTTCCCTGAATAACGAGGAGCCTCACCGATTGATAATTGATATTGTCTTTGAGCTTCCAATTCTTCTTCTGAGCAGAAACAATGATAAGCTTTATCTTCGGCCAAAAGTTTTTCTAAATATTTAGCATAGCTCTCCAATCTTTGGCTTTGGCGATAAGGTCTATAAACTCCTCCATTATCTGGACCCTCCGACCATTCAATTCCTAACCACTTTAAACTTTCAATAATATCTTTTTCAAACAGACGATCAGATCTTTCAAGATCGGTGTCTTCAATCCTCAAAATAAAACTTCCCTGGTATTTTTTAGCAAAAAGATAGTTAAAAAGAGCGGTTCTGGCTAGTCCAAGGTGGAGCATCCCCGTGGGTGAAGGAGCAATTCTAACCCTTACTTCGCCCGGCTTAATGAATTTAAAATCTTCATCTAGCATAAGTTGCTAATTTCATTTTGATACGAGTTTCTTATCTTGTCAAATAACTAACCAGGTATTCGGCGGTTATTTTGGCCGCCAGGGGTTTGGCAAATTCTTTAGCCCCTTTTTGCATTTTTTCTAGCTCTTCAGGATGAGCAAAAAAGTATTTTAATTTTTCTAAGAAAAAACGAGGAGTAAAATTAGCCTCTTCCATCACTAGACAGGCTTCATTTTCAGCATAGGAATAAGCGTTTTTTACTTGATGATTTTGGGCAGCCTCAGGTAAAGGAACTAAGATACTCGGCTTCCCGACGGCAGCAATTTCAAAAATACTTCCCGAACCAGCTCGACTGACAATTAAATCAGCAGCTTGATAAGCATGCTTCAATTCTTCTTCTTTTAAAAATGGGGAAAGATGATAATATTCTTTTAAATCTTTAGTTATTACTACTTTAGCTTCTGCTCTAACCTCTTTAAAGTTTTTCTCCCCACATTGATGAATTAATTCAAAATTAGTCAGGAGTTCTGACAGAATTTCCAGAATTTTATCATTAATTCTCTGAGCTCCCTGGGAGCCACCCAGGATTAAAATAACTGGTTTTTTATCACTTAGTTTAAACAATTTTTTAGCCCTTTCCCTCGAACCTTCTAAAATTTCTCTTCTAATTGGATTGCCAACTAAAATCATTTTTTTGGGGGGAAACCACTCAGTTTTTGGAAAAGAGACAAAAATTTCTAAAGAAAATCTGCTCAAAAATCGATTAGCCAGTCCCGGGGTAAGGTCTGATTCGTGTAAGAAAATTGGGATTTGAAGCACCCAACCGGCTATCACTCCCGGCAAGGAACCAAACCCTCCTTTGCTAAAAATCAAGTCGGGAGCCAAAAAGAAAATGTAAAAGAAGGCTTGAAAGACGCCAACTGGAATTTTAAACAGACAATCAACTAAATTTTGGGAAATACTTTTCCAATCTCTATATCTCCTGATTTTTCCCGATAGGACTCTTTTTACCTTTATCCCCTCGTGGGAAAGAAAAATTTCCCCAAACTCATCTTTCGGTCCAATGTAAAAAAACTGAATTTTCTCTTGAGGATAAATCCTTAGTATCTCTCTAGTAATTCCAATTATTGGCAAAACGTGGCCACCGGTGCCACCACCAGTGAATAAAATCTTCATGTTGTATTTTTAGATATATTTAACAAAATCCCTACTCCGATTAATTCGGTTACTAAAGCTGACCCCCCATAACTGATGAATGGTAAAGGGATTCCAGTTAGCGGTAAAAGGCCTGTCATTGAACCGACATTAATAAAGGCCTGAATAACAATCCAAGAGCTGATTCCAATAGCTGCCAGTTGAGAGAATTTATCCCCTCCTTTTTTCCCAATTTTAAACCCTCGCCATAAAAATATTAAAAAAAGAGAAATCAAAATTAAACTTCCAATAAATCCTGTTTCCTCAGCCATGATGGCAAAGATTGAATCTGATATTGATTGGGGCAAAAACCCAAGTCTTTGACCGGCCATCCCCAGCCCTAAACCAAAAATTCCTCCCGACCCTATAGCAATTAGGGCCTGTTTTATTTGGTAGCCAATTCCCATGGGGTCGGTTCCGGGTTGGAAAAAAACAAGAAGCCTGGCCGTTCGGTAAGGGGCTAATTTGATTAAAGAAAACAATCCCCCGGCTCCAATTAAGATTATTAAAATACTATGCCAAAGAGGAGTCGCGGCTAAAAAATACATTAGAACAGCCACTAAAACAATTAATACTAAAGTACTAATATCTGGCTGAAAAATTAAAAGTAAGCTGATTAAACCCATCACTATCAAAAAAGCAATAAAAGTTTGACTAAATGTTTTTTCTTTTTTAGTTCGACTAGTTAACCAGGCTGCTAAATATAGGATAAAGGTAAGTTTTAGAAATTCTGCAGGTTGAAAAGAAATTGGGCCTATAGAGAGCCATCTGATTGCTCCCCCGGCTCCGGCTCCGATTTTAGGCAAAAAAACCATTACCAATAATATCAGGTTTATTAAAAGCAAAATTGGAGCCCATTTTTTTAAAAAATCTAATCGAATCCTAAAAGCTAAAAAAGCTAAAATTAACCCTGGGATTAAACCAAATAATAATTGATGATTTAAAAAATAATAAGTAGTACCAAATTTTTCCTGAGAAAGAGAAGCTGAAACACTGGCTAAAATTAAAATTCCCAAAACTACCAAAATAACCACTACTCCAAATAAAACATAATCCGGTCGGCCGCTAATCTTCACCATACTTTTTAACGTATTAGTCGATGAAACTATTGTTTCATCTCCACCTTCATTTTTGCTGCGCAAAAACTTGCTTTTTAAATAAATTGCCTTTCTCTTTGTAATCTTTAAAAATGCTAAAACTTGGTGAAGCCGTAGAAAGCAAACAAATTTTCCCCTTTTTGGTGTGCTGATAAGATAAGCTGACCGCTTCTGCCATATTATTTACAAAAAAGTGTTTTGGCAGAGAGCTTTTTTTATTTTTTGAAAGCCTGCAGATATTTTTCCAAATTCGCTCCCCAGTAGTTGGAAATAAAATCACGTTTTTTATCTTACTTTCTAAAACTTTTTTTGCTAATTTAGTAAAATCAATATTCCTTTCAAAGCCACCCAGCATAATTGTTTCTACTTTATCACCTAAAGCTTCCATAGCTTCTATTGTTGCTTCTGGAATAGTGGCCAAAGCATCATTATAAAAAGTAATTCCCTTGAAAGTTCCAACTAATTCTAATCTATGGGGAAGATATTTAAATCCTCTGATTGCCTTGGAAATAACTTTGGAAGGAATTTTAAAAATTTTACCAACTGCCTTGGCTGCCTCTTTGTCTAATGAATAATATTTTCCTTTAATTGGAATTTTTTTAGCTTTTGATTTTTTGGCAATTTTGCTAACAATTTCATCTCCGAGGTTAAAAATTAAATAATCATTTTTATTTTGATAAAGAGTGATATTTGCTTTAGCTGCGGCATATTCTTTAAAATTTTTATAATAATCAAGATGTTCAGGGTAAATATTTAAAAGAACAGCAATCTGAGGGGATTTTTTAAGATTATAAAGCTGGTGAGAAGATAACTCATAAATATAAACATCATCAGGCTTAGCTTTAAACAAAAGCGATAAAACTGGCTTGCCAATATTCCCAACTAAATGAGCTCGAAGTCCACCTTGTTTTAGTATTTTATAAACTAAAGAAGCAGTGGTGCTTTTC
>Ga0307431_1000959_pt1 | contig 17398 bp, 12 predicted proteins | sample SalMarWE160170MG_FD_202155 | JGI IMG/M metagenome (GOLD analysis project Ga0307431, IMG submission 202155) | Salt marsh sediment microbial communities from the Plum Island Ecosystem LTER, Massachusetts, United States - WE1603-170 | ecosystem: Environmental > Aquatic > Marine > Intertidal zone >...
TAGTTTAGGTTTTGCTGTTGAACTACTTAGCGAGGGGGAAAATGTCTCAATTTGATGGCATTAATGGTATTCGAATAAGTCTCGCCTCACCGGAACAAATCGGAAGTTGGTCTCACGGTGAGGTAACTAAGGCAGAGACAATAAATTACCGCACTTTGAAGCCAGAAAGAGATGGCCTATTTTGTGAAAAGATTTTCGGCCCTGTTAAAGATTTTGAATGCCATTGTGGTAAATACAAAAAGGCGAGGTATAAGGGAGTTATTTGTGATAAATGTGGTGTTGAGGTAGCTCATTCGAGCGTACGCCGGGAACGCACAGGGCATATAGAACTAGCTGCGCCGGTTACTCATATATGGTTTGTTAAGTTAGTGCCCAGTCGGCTTGGGCTGCTCCTCAACCTATCTCCACGGGACTTAGAGGGGGTCATCTATTTCGCTCGGTATATCATCATTTCTGTTGATGAAGAGGCCAAACAGAAGAAGCTTCGCCAACTAGAGGGAGAGGTAGTTCGAAAAATTGCCGAGCAAGAAGAACGCCTGAATAAAAAAATCGAGGAACTAGAAGCCAAAGGCCTGGAGGAAGAGCTTAAGATAAAAGAGGTAAACCAGCTTCGTGCCAAATTTATAGAAAAGAAGGAAAAACTTGCAGAAGAGCTAAAGGCAAGTACTGAAGAGATGAAAAGTCTGCAGCCGCTAAAATTGCTTAACGAAGAGGAATGCAGGAAATTTAAAGATGCATATGGTGCTATTTTTGAAGTCGGCATGGGAGCTGAGGCTATTCTACAGATATTGAAGCAAATTAATATGGATGCTTTGCACCAGGAGCTTCGTGAGCAAATCCATAGCACATCGGGAGGATATCGTAAAAGGGTCAGCCAACGGCTACAATTAGTTGAAGCTTTTAAGCTCAGTGGGAACAAGCCTGAGTGGATGGTTTTAACCCTGCTTCCTGTACTGCCTCCGGCGCTTCGTCCCATAGTTCAGCTGGATGGAGGCCGCTTTGTTATCAGCGACCTCAACGACCTCTATCGGAGAGTTATTAATCGTAACAACCGTCTCCGCCGTCTTATGAAGTTAGGCGCGCCGGAAATAATTATCCGAAATGAGAAACGCATGTTGCAGGAAGCTGTTGATGCTCTTATTGACAACGGCCGAAGAGGGCGCGCAGTTACCACCGGTAATAAGCATGCCTTGAAATCGCTTTCTGACATCCTGAAGGGTAAGCAAGGGCGGTTTCGGCAAAATCTTCTTGGTAAGCGAGTAGACTACAGCGGTCGCTCGGTCATTGTGGTTGGGCCTAAACTCAAACTTCATCAATGTGGTTTGCCACGCTATGTTGCTTTAGAGCTATTTAAGCCTTCGGTTATGCACAAACTCATAAAAAATGGATATGCCAACAACCTGAAGAGTGCCCGGCGTCTGGTGGAAAGAGGTAGCCCTGAGGTTTGGGATGCCCTGTATGAAGTAGTTAAGGAGCGTCCTGTATTGCTTAATCGCGCCCCAACGTTACACCGGCTCAGTATTCAAGCCTTTGAGCCCGTGTTAATCGACGGCGATGCTTTTCAGCTCCACCCCTTAGTTTGTACCGCCTTTAACGCCGATTTCGATGGCGACCAGATGGCGGTTCATGTGCCATTGTCCAGGGCCGCGGTGAAAGAAGCCAGGGAACACATGCTTAGTCCTTATAATATGTTGCTGCCAAGTTGTGGTGAGCCTGTGACAACACCCACCCTAGATATGGTTCTGGGCTGCTATTACCTTACCATATCGAAGCCTGGAGCCAGAGGGGAAGGGAAATTTTTCAGTAGTTTTGGCGAGGCTAAATTAGCTTACGAACTTGGCGTTATCGAACTTGGTGCCGAAATTATTGTGCGAGACCCTTCGCTTCGTTCAGAGGGGGGAAGGATAAATACTACAGTGGGTAGAATTTTATTTAATGATGCCTTGCCGCCGCAACTTCGCTTTTACAACGAAATAGTAGACAGGGCTTCTTTAAGAAAACTAGTTTCTGATTGTATCCACCTGTTAGGCAATGAAGGTGCTGCTGGGGTTCTGGATAGGCTTAAGCAATTAGGGTTTGACTATGCTACAAAGTCGGGGGTTTCTATCGCTATGGATGATATTGAAGAGTCTCCAGATAGGGTCAAGCTTCTTAAAGAAGCCGATGAGAAGATTAGTCTTATTGAGGATCAACTCAACCATGGCTTGATTACCGAGGATGAAAAGTATGAAAGTACAGTTCAAGTATGGATGGAGGCTACAGATAAGATTACTGAGGATATATCCCGGTCGTTAGACCCTCATGGTAGCGTCTACATGATGGCCACATCGGGTGCCAAGGGGAATATTTCTCAAATTAGGCAGATGGCAGGGATGCGCGGGTTGATGACCGACCCCTCAGGAAGGATAATAGATTTTCCCATTAGATCGAGTCTCCGTGATGGCTTGACACCCATGGAGTATTTCATTTCTACCCATGGTGCTCGCAAAGGATTAGCCGATACCGCCTTGAGGACATCAGATAGTGGTTATCTTACCAGGCGCCTTGTCGATGTAGCCCAAGATGTCATTGTAACTGAAACAGATTGTGGTACCACTGAAGGAGTTTGGATATCCAAGGAAACTGCAGAGGGGTCTCTACCTCCGTTTGAAAACCGGATTACTGGCTACTTAGCGGCAAGCAAGATTGTTGATCCAGGCACAAATGCAGTCATTGTTGATCGTGATGAAGAAATTGACGAAGATAAAGTGCAACAAATCATTGAGGCCGGCATCACCCGGGTACACGTGAGGTCGCCTCTTAGCTGCCGCTCTCGATTTGGCATTTGTCAGAATTGCTATGGAAGGGACTTGGGGGAGAAGCGATTAGTAAAGCTGGGCACGGCTGTAGGGGTTATTGCTGCCCAGAGCATCGGCGAGCCTGGAACTCAGCTCACGCTGCGCACTTTCCATACAGGGGGCACAGTAGGTCTCGATATTACCACTGGGCTGCCCCGCGTAGAAGAGCTCTTCGAGGCTAGATCACCAGCCGGCAGTGCAATCATTTCTGAGATTGATGGTACTGTTGAAGTAACTCATACCGATGGGGCAAGCATAGTCAAGGTCATCAGCTCTGAATCCTATCTGGATGAATACCCGATTCCGCCTGGAGTAGAGCTAGCTGTAACTGATGGGCAATCGGTGGATGCTGGCAGCATCCTACTTTCTATTCCAGAGAAGACCCCAAAGAAGACCAAAAAGAAATTACCAGCTGTTAGCCATGATGAAGCAGGACAATCTCAATCTATATTAGCTAGAGTGGCTGGGCAAGTTGCCATTGAGGGTGATCATGTCTATGTTAGGTATGAAGAAATGGAGGAGAGAGAATATAGTATCCCCCATGGTGCATATTTGCTTGTCCGATCAGGGGATAAGATCAAAGCAGGCGATCGACTTACTAGAGGTTCCATCGACCCTCATGATATCTTACGTATTATGGGAAAAGATGCGGTCCAGCAATATCTGATTGATGAAATACAAAAAGTATATCGCTCCCAAGGGGTGACTATACATGATAAACATATTGCTGTCATTACTCGGCGGATGTTAAACAACGTGAGAATTATTTCCTCAGGAGATACAAAGCTCCTGCCCGGCGAGTTAGTTGATCGATTTGACTATGAAGATATAAATGCCAAGGTGCTGGCTGAGGGAGGTGAGCCAGCAACGGCTCAAGCTGCGATTCTCGGGATAACCAGAGCTAGCTTAAGCAAGGACAGTTGGCTAGCAGCTGCTTCTTTCCAAGAAACCGGCCGTGTTCTTGTTGATGCCGCGGTCAAAGGCAAGTTGGATAGGCTTCGCGGTCTCAAGGAAAATGTTATTCTGGGTAAGCTCATCCCATCTCGGGTCCTCTCTGTGAGTCCTGATGATGGGGAAAGATTGAAGGGGGGAGGTCTTGATGAAGAGGAGATTGCGACTTTAGAATTAGAGAGCTAGTAAAAATTCCCCGAGTAAATCGGGGTAAAGGTTAGCAGTGCGGATTATTTCAGGTAAAACGGCAACCGAAGATAGCTTTATTGACTTTGACCTTCGCCCCAGACGCCTTAGCGAATTCATAGGTCAAGAAAAAATTAAAGATAATCTAAAAATAGCTATCGTCGCTGCTCAAAAAAGAGGTGAGCCGCTAGACCATATCATTCTTTATGGTTCTCCCGGTTTGGGGAAGACTACCCTTGCCTACATCATTGCTGCTGAGATGGGAGTCAATATTAAAGTTAGTTCTGGGCCGGCGATAGAACGCACTGGAGACCTAGCGGCTATTCTTACTAATCTACATGAGGGGGATATCCTTTTTATCGACGAGATACACAGGCTTAGCCATACGATAGAAGAAAAACTCTATCCGGCAATGGAGGATTTTGTTTTTGACATTTTTTTAGGGAAAGGTCCAGCTGCTAGAAATTTACGGCTGAATTTGCCACGCTTTACCTTAATTGGGGCTACTACGCGCTTTGCTCTATTGAGTCCTCCCCTTCGCGATAGATTTGGGGTGACATATCATCTTGATTTCTACGACGAGGAAGCAATACGGACGATTTTGGAGAGGTCAGCAACTATCCTTAAGGTGAAAGCAGAGAAAGAAGGGCTTGTCCCGATTGCCCAGCGTGCTAGAGGCACCCCTCGAGTGGCCAATCGTCTCTTGAAGAGAATAAGAGATTATGCTCAAGTTATGGCAGATGGAGTGGTCACCCAGAAAATAGCTCTGGAAGGGCTTTCAAAACTGGAGATAGATTCTGTGGGTTTGGATGATATAGACCATAGAGTGTTGCATACAATAATTGACAAATTCGATGGTGGCCCTGTAGGGCTAGATACCATTGCTGCTTCTATTAACGAGGATGCTGATACTATTATGGATGTTTACGAGCCGTACCTTCTTCAGTTAGGTTTTTTGGAACGGACACCTCGTGGCAGAGTAGCTGCTAGGCTTGCTTACGAACACCTGGGACTGCCTTACAACCGAGCACCCAAGGCGTTGGATGCTCAGCAGCCCCAACCCAGCTTGTGGAATCAGAAACAGAGTTGATAATCTTGACTCACTAGTACCCCACGGAAAATCCGCTTCGCTCCCCTACTCTCGTAGAATCTTTAATTTTGTGGGTGGATTTCGTGGAATTCCTAAAATGCCATCGGGTAAATTTTGGGGACGCTGAAGAACGAAGTTTTTCAGGCAGGATTATTGGTATGCTCTGGCTTGCATCCATACTGGGATGGCAAAGGCAGATAAAGCAAAGAGCAATATCAGCCAACCCCAGTAATCAATGTTCCCTCGGCTTGCCATGGTTACCGAGAATAAGATCACAAGCGGTGGAATTAACAGACTCATAATTTTATGCCTGCGCGGCTTGAGGCGGATGAAGGCGATAGTGGCTGCTGCCAAAGCAATAAAACTAATAACTATCCAAAGTGCATTTGTTTGCAAGCTTGCCATCCAGTCATTTGCCAAAAGCTCACTTCCTGTGCCCAGGGATGAAAACCAACTGAATGTCACAAGCATAGGGGCTAGCATCAGTGACGCATATAGCCAATCCCGCCTTGCAGTTTGTCTCACTATATGGATAAAAACAAAAAGAGCCAAGGGGATATAGATAAGCGCTGCTATCCAGCCCCAACCTTGAGGAAGGGAAAGCAGCAATATACCGGTAACTACTACTGGCATAAGATAGTATCCTAACCAGGGGAAAAGCCATATTGGCTTACCTCGATGCCAACCATAAATTGCTATGCCAACGGTTAGCGCTAATATAATTGACACGTAGACAACGTTTTGCCAGTAATATGAAGTGAAGAGTAAAGCAACCAGGAAGTGGGGCAAGGCACTGAAGAGTGCTTCTTTCCAGCTACCTTGAGCATGTGTTTCATAGATTTGCTGGGCAATTAATTCAGGGGAGCCCAGAGATTGTACTGCGATTTCGCTTGCTTCTTCTTTGCTTAGCCCATTTTCTTCTAGCTCCCGACTTTTATCTTCGAGATGTGCGTAAAGCTCCTCAGCCACGCCGTCCCTTATAGTCTGATCAATCTTGAGGCAAGCTTTAAACTTGTTTAAATAATGACTTATGTTACTTCCCATTTTGGCTCTAGATTGTTTCCGCTTGCGTAACTGCCTTAACAGCCGTAGAAAAATCCTGCCATGTAGCTAACCTGTTAGCTAGGACCTGCTGTCCCCTTTCAGTTATGTAGTAATAACGTCTTTGCTGTCCATTAGGTAGTATCTGCCATTTAGCTGTGATAAGATTATCCCGCTCTAAGCGGTGGAGAGCGGGATAAAGAGTACCTTCTTTAAACTGAAAATACCCATTACTCCTTTTCTCCAGTTCCTTTACTATTTGGTAGCCATAGGTAGGCTGACGACTAATTAAGCAAAGCAGTAGGGAATCAGTGTTTCCCTTCAATAACTCACGGCCGTAGTTCATCCTTGCACCTCATTAGCATGTTAGCTTCTCGTTTACTATAGCATCGGCTAACTATATTGTCAATAGATTGTGCTGGCTGACCACATAGGTAACACTGGGCTACGGATTTTAGCAGGTTCTTTTTCAATATTAGAGCCTGTGTACTCTCGAGAGGCCCAGCCAGTTCTTTGGGGCTTCCTCCCTTCAATGCTATAATAGTTCTTGAGTCCTCATGGATATCTTAGCTACGCTTAATCCCGCCCAGAGAGAAGCTGCGGAGGCCATCGAAGGGCCTGTACTTATCATGGCTGGACCCGGCAGCGGCAAGACCAGAGTGATTACCCATCGCATCGCCTATCTGATTAAATCCTGCGGCGTTAGCCCTCACAACATTATGGCAGTCACCTTCACCAACAAGGCCGCCCGAGAAATGAGAGAGAGACTAGAACAACTCCTGGGACAGGCAGTAGAAGCCTTGACTTTAGGCACCTTTCATGCTATCTGTGCCCGAATTCTCCGCCGTGAGGGTAAAGCCATCGGGCTTGACTCAAGCTTTGTTATCTACGATGAAGAAGACCAGCTAAGCCTGACAAAACAAGCTATGGAAGAACTGAACCTCGACCCCAAGCAATATGCTCCTCGGGCTCTTCACTCAGCCATCAGCGCTGCTAAGAGCCGTCTTATCGGCCCTAATGACTACGCTCAGCGGGTTAGCAGCTATTTTGAGGAGATAGTTCACAGGATTTATCAACGCTATCAGCAATTGCTCAACCAGGGTCGGGCAGTGGACTTCGACGACCTTTTGATGAAGACGGTACAGTTATTCCAGGCCCATTCTCAAATCCTTAGCCGATACCAGTCGAAGTATGTTCATATTCTGGTTGACGAATTTCAGGACACTAACATCGTCCAGTATATGTTGATGAAGCATCTGGCAGGAAAATACCGGAATCTGTGCGTGGTCGGCGACCCCGACCAATCTATTTATTCCTGGAGATTTGCTGATTTGCGTAATATCCTGAGCTTCGAGAAGGATTACCCCGAAGCCAAGGTGGTGCTTTTGGAGCAAAACTACCGCTCCACCAAAACTATTTTAGAGGTAGCCTCAGGCATCATCTCAGCAAATTTACAGCGCAAGCCCAAAAAGCTATGGACGGAAAACGAAGACGGAGCTTCGGTAACTGTTATTGAAAGTTATAATGCCGAGGAAGAAGCTCAATCTGTGGTCAACGAGATCGAGAAGCTGACTGGCCAGGAACAAATATCCCTCAAAGATTGCGCCGTCATGTATCGGGTCAATGCCCAATCACGGGCCTTGGAGGAAACTTTCCTTAGGTATGGTGTGTCTTATAGGCTTGTCGGTGGCACGCGCTTCTACCAACGGAGAGAAGTTAAGGATATCATTGCCTACCTCAGGCTCATTCACAACCCCCAGGACAATGTTAGCCTTGTCCGGATAATAAACGTTCCTGTCAGAGGCATCGGACAGCGTACCCTCAGCCAGCTTCAATCCTGGGCAAAAGCTCATGATTCCTCCCTTTTCGAAGCTTCGAAACAGGTGAGTCACAACGTCATTGCGAGCGAAGCGAAGCAATCTCTTCCTCAGCGCATTGCTCAAGCCCTGGCTGGATTTGATGCCGTTATGACTGAGCTCATTGCCCAAAGCCGTGAGCTAAGCCTTTCCGGTCTACTGGATAAGATATTGGAGCACACCAGATATAGAGAATATCTTTTGAGCAAGGAGGATGGTGAAGATAGATGGGAGAACATAATGGAGCTGAAAAGTGTCGCCAGTGAATATGATGAGCTCGATCCCGAAGAGGCTCTAGCCGCATTTTTGGAAAAAGTAAGCCTGGTATCGGACATAGATGAACTGGATGAAAAAGCTGATGCGGTGACCCTGATTACCTTGCACCAAGCTAAAGGATTGGAATTTCCTGCGGTTTTTATTGTCGGCCTGGAGGAAGGGATTCTCCCACACAGGAAATCTTTCGACGACCCGGGGGAGATGGAAGAAGAGCGCCGCCTTTGCTACGTGGGAATAACCAGAGCCAAGGAGCGACTCTACCTTTTACGCAGTTACCGTCGAAGTTTATTCGGCGGCAGCACGGCAAACCCGCCGTCCCGTTTTCTCCAGGACATCTCACCCCACCTGATAAGCCCACGGGGGCTATGGGAGGAGAGCCCGACTCCTGTAGCTAGCCCCGATTTCAATCGAGACTCCCAGCCTTCACCTCGGCCTTCTGGCACTCTAGCTCTAAAGGTCGGTGACCATGTCCGCCACAGCAAATTTGGCCCCGGCATAGTGATGAATTGTCTTCCTACCAGGGATGACCAGGAACTGACCGTAGCCTTTGAAGAGATAGGGGTTAAGAAGCTCCTGGCCAGCTTGGCACCCCTGGAAAAAATCGAGGAAGATTTCGATTTTTCCTCATAACATATTGACAAAATACACGAAACCGTGTAAAATAGGATTGAATAGAGCAACTGATGACCATAATGATTATATGGACATGGCTCCAAACTAATGGACAGTGGCTAGCTGCAGTGGGAACTCTTGCTCTAGCTATCGCTACCCTTAAAATAGTGCATCAAAATAGAAAGCAACTTGAACATAATCGCCTGTTACTCGAGAGGAGTCCTATTAAAGAATTGATAATTTCCGTTATTAATCCCATTAGGGAATTTGCATCAGCCCAGAAAATTTATTTGGAGGGGAAAGATTTCCTTGAGTATGGAGAGGCAAAAAAAACGCGATAAGGTAAGGAAATATCTTAAGACAGACGAAAATGCTGAGCTGCTGCAAATAGGGACGGATGATTTCCTTTTTCCAAGAGCTTTTTCCTCTTTATGTAAGCTTTCTAATGTTAATCAAACTCTTTATGAAGACTTTAAGCGGAGATTTAACTCTTTAGCTAGTAGGATAGACGCATATAATCCACAGGGACTTAAAGAGCCTTTATTAGAACTCCTTAAAGCTATATTAAGTCAAAGCTTCCGAAACAAAGTCAAAGAAATAGCAGAGACAAACAACGCCACTTATGAGGCCATACAACCATGCGATAATAACTGGGCAGGAAGAAAACTCGAAGTATTTTGTGCATATCTTGTTTTTAATAAGCTATTAGTGAGCGGAACAAATTTCCAGCGATTTTCATTCAGGCACTACGTAAGGACAATGGAAAATGAGCAAGGGCTCAAAGAGTTTTGGAGGGAAAACAGCGAGGCATTGATGACAATCACAAATGCTGATGAAAACACCATGCGCAAAGTATCCCAAGTGCTCCAAGAGTCAGACACGCTAGGGCATGAGCTTGAAGAGATAGAAAACCAACTCTCAGAGGAAAAGAATAAACTAAGATTAAAATATAATTTCACTGAAAAGGAAATTCAGACTCTGCCAAAAGAACAATTATATTCGGAATATGCGGAGACGCACATATTAGCTTGAAGTGTTGAGATGGGAATGCCTATTAAGGTTTTAGAGTCGGAGGTTGTCGCCAAGATTGCTGCCGGGGAGGTGGTTGAGAGGCCAGCCTCGGTGGTCAAGGAGCTTATTGAGAATTCCCTCGATGCCGGAGCCACTCAGCTTGCCGTGGAGGCTCAGGGTGGTGGAGTAGAGTTGATTAAAGTGAGCGACAATGGGACAGGTATCCCGGCATCGGAACTAGAGCTTGCCTTTCACAGGTATGCCACAAGCAAGATCGGCAATTTAGACGACTTAGAGAAAATCTCCAGCCTCGGCTTTCGGGGCGAAGCTCTGCCCAGCATCGCCACTGTCGCCGAAGTAGAAATCCTCACTCAAACATCCTCGGAAACCATAGGCAGCTACCTGCATTTGAGAAAGGGCGAGGTAGTTGGTAAGGAAAGCCGAGCCAGGCCCCAAGGCACCACCGTAACCGTGCGCCGATTGTTTCGCTATTTCCCGGCGCGGCTTAAGTTTCTCAAATCGGTAAATACCGAAAATAGCCACATCGCCCATTTGGTAAGTCAGTACGCCCTGTCTTTCCCCGAGCTTAAGTTCAGCCTGGTTCTTGATAAACGCCCCAGCCTGCGCACTACAGGCAATGGCGACCTGCGCGAGGTGATAAGCGAGATATATAGTTCAGATCTAGCGCAAAGGATGCTAAAGGTGGAACAAAAGGACGGCATGGCTAAAGTCAACGGCCTAACAAGCCCACCTTCCCTGGCCCGTTCTAATCGCAACTATCTCAGCTTCTTCGTTAATCGTAGGTGGGTGCACAGTCCCTTGCTAGCTCGGGCAACTGAGGAAGCCTATCATGGCTTACTTATGGTTGGCCAGCATCCCGTGGCGGTAGTCAATATCTCCCTGCCTGCTCAAGAGCTTGACGTCAATATCCATCCTGCCAAAGCCCAAATAAAGTTTTGCCATGAGCAAGCGGCCTTTAGCAGCGTACAGAAAGCCATAGAGGAGGCATTAGCCAGGACGCCTATAGCCAGCTCGAAGGCTGTGCCCTTCTCAGTCAGTTCAGGGCAATGGCAGAGCCCCCGCATGATAATGGATAACGAGCCGGCTTTTGTTGTAGCCCAGCTGCCGACAATGGAATTGCCAGTTTTGAGAGTGCTGGGGCAGCTAGCCAACACCTATATTATCGCCGAGGGACCCAACGGACTCTATCTCATCGACCAGCACGCTGCTCATGAGCGCATACTTTATGACCGAATTTCAGCACAGTGGGCACAAAAGAAAGTTGAAGTCCAGGGATTACTCCAGCCGATAACCGTAGAGCTTAGTCCCAGAGAGGAAGAGACCCTGAGAGCTAGTAAAGAGTTTCTGGCCGAATTTGGCTTCACCATTGAGCATTTCGGAAATAGAAGCTATGTGATACGTGCCATACCGGCACTAATGGCCAGGGCGAATATTATTGAGATAATAAGCATGCTGCTTGATAATCTTGCCAGCAAAGAAAATCTCAATCCCTGGGAGGAAAAGATAGCCCAATCTTTGGCTTGCCACAGTGCTATCAGAGCGGGACAACAGCTAAGCAATGAAGAGATGCGAGAGCTAATAAAGCAGCTAGAGCAAACCAAGCAGCCGCGCGCCTGTCCCCACGGCCGCCCAACAATGATTCATTTAAGTTCTCATCAACTGGAGAGGGAATTTGGCAGGATAAACTAGAAAACTAGCAAGGTTACTAGTCCAAGATTTGCTTCACAGATTTTCTATTTGCGTAAACCAGAAGCCGGTCGCCTGCCATGATTTCCTCCTCCCTATCCGGCCTAGTTAGGTAAGTATCGGCCCTGTCTATACCAAGGATTTCCAGGTCCCTTTCCGCGGTGATATCAGCCACAGACTGGCCAACGCGCTTCGAGCCTCTTTTTATCGTGACAAGACTAATACCCCAGTCCTTCTCCATACGGAAGATTTCCTCAACCGCGGGAGCTTCCCTAAGAATTCGGTTCATAACTGGCCTTTGCAGCCAGTCAGGAATCCGACGGCCAACATTGCTTCTTATAATTAGTTGATAGAGGCCGAATATGCCTCCAATTATTATGGCCAGGCGAATGAAAAACCACGTGTAACCGCTCACCTGGGTGAAAGATGCCACTAAAGTGGCAATTACAGTGACCATGCCGGCATTTCCCAGTATAATGAGAATGGTCACAATTCTGCGCCTGGTTTTGTTTCCCACCACCCGTTCAGCTTCTCTCGTCGTGAAGCCCGTTCCCGAGAAAGCAGATAACGCCTGAAATCTAGCTACATCGGGTTCTATCCCGGTTAACTGGAGGGCAAAGCCCCCAATTCGGACGACGATGAAAGAAACTAGAATAGCTATCAACAAAATGCCTACATAAGCCATACTCAACACCTCCAACTTACTTTCTGCTGAACCATGAATGGCACCATCTGTGTAGGAAGTTGCGAGTGCCCAATCGCTTCGATTTTCAGTTCAGATGCCAGAAATAGATTCTCTATTCAGTAACTTTAGAGCCACCTCCTCCTGAAATAAACTACCAGAGAGATGCCTATCAATGTAGTTATTCATACTATAGCAAAAGCCGTATCCGGCTATAATATTTGCCCAGCTCTGCCGGAGTATTACCTATCAATAATCCCGATACCAGCCCTCAGCCAGCGGGGCAAATTTGCCGTTTTCGGCCCCCAGCCTGGAATACCAGGGCTTACCGTAGATATCGGCTATTTCAGCTAGTTCCTTCAACCTTGGAACAGCCGTATTCTGGAAAAACTTCATCCTCTCATCCCGGGAACGAATTTTGGCACCCTCTTGCCACAGGGCACGCCCTGCCAAAAAACCAGAGGCTCCCGCCTTACAGGCTATCTTCACCTGCTTCCTGAACGACTCAAAGTCAACGCCGGCACTGAGCAGCACCCAGGGTAGCCGGGATGCCTGGTTTAGCTCCCTACACAAACCCAGCAGCTTTCCCTCATCCTGCTCAAATTTAATATCTGCCGGGAATTCTGCTTTCAACACGTCAATGGGCAAGGCAGTAATCCGCCGGGCAGTTTCGATTACCAGACCAGGCTTTATTTCGGCAAACTTCTTCGAGGATGCCCCACCTCCCTCGATAGGATAGCTTACCGGCTCAACCAGAAAGGCTATATCTTCTGCAAGGCATTGGTCGGCTAGCCTTGCTACCAAATCGAGCTGCTTTGAGGCGATATCCTTCAGGTCAGGTCTGAGGTAGATTAAAAGCTTGACCGCTGAAGCTCCCATTTTTTTCACTTTTTTTACGCTCCATCCGGGTAGAAGCTCAGTAATTCTAGCCATACTGTCTCCGGTATAGCCGGTCTTCTCCAAGCTGACAAGAAGCCCCTTAGACCCGGGCAAGAGACCCGCAGATATAGCCTGACCAGCTCCATATTCCGGGTCAAGCAATATGGCGCTGGCAACAGGCGCTACCGCTTGACAGAGGTCAAGCTTAAAATCAACCATATCCTGGTAGCTCACCGCATCGGGATTCCTCTTGTTCAGTGTCCGCCTAAGCGCTCCTCTGTGGTCAATGGCACACATTGTCATTATGCCCTTGGAATCAGCCAATTGCTGGAGTCCTTTTAGCTTGCCAATAGATATGTTCATTGCATCACCTCATAGCGGACCATGTCCTTTTTTTACTCACAAGGGAGCTTTCTCAGTTCCTGGAGGGCAAAGGCAGCGGCACCGAGCACGCCTGAATTTCGCCCCAGCTCAGCAGAAGCAAAGCGCACAGCCTGGAAAGCTTCCATATATGCTCTCTCCTCGGCTACCTTAAAGGCTGGCTCGAGCAGCATATCACCGATGTTTGATAAACCACCACCAATAACTATCAACTCAGGGTTGAATATGTTTATTAGGTTAGCCAACCCTACACCCACATAGTAGCCGGTCCGAGCAATAAGTTCCTTAGCCAAGCTATCACCCTGCTCGGCAGCACTATAAATGACCTGCGCCGTCACCTTTTCCACGTCACCCTCGGCATATTCCAGAATAGAAGTTGCGACTCCCTCTTTAATCCGATGTCTTGCCTCCTTAGCCAAAGCTGTCCCCGAAGCCAGCGCTTCCCAACAACCTCTGTTCCCACAGTTACAGATTGGACCTTCGTCATCAATGGTCATATGCCCTACCTCGCCAGCAGCACCAATAGCTCCACTGTAAATCTTGCCATCGATGATAATGCCTCCGCCGATGCCTGTGCTGAGAGTAATATAGATGAAGTTACGAATACCCCGGGCAGCGCCAAAATAAAATTCCCCCAGGGCAGCGGCATTGGCATCATTGATGACAAAGGTCTTTTTGCCCAGCCGTTCTTGCATTATGTCTCTTAGAGGAACGTCTCGCCACCCTGGCAGATTCGGCGAGGTAAAGAGAATGCCCGTCTCGGGGTTTGAGAGGCCGGGCGCCCCGAGTCCTATGGCGGTAAGCTCCGAAATGACAACATCCGCCTGCTCCAAAGCACGATGTGCAGACTCCAAAATAGACTGGATAACCGCTTCATGGCCTTTCGGGGCTGGCGTTATACTGTGGTCGTGCGATAGCATTTTCCCTTGAGAGTTGGTCACCACCGTCAGTATTTTGGTGCCTCCAAGGTCAACGCCAAGAACCAAATCATCAGCATTCTCACGCAATTTTGAACTCCTGCTATGCTCCCTCAACTATATAAGCAGTCCCCTTTGCCGAAACTGGCGCTTCTTTCAAAATTAAGACTTGCTCCTGATTTTACTCATAGATTATCCCGGTGGACATCCTTGTAGCCTCACTCCCAAGCTTGGCAAAACGGTCAGCTTAGATTATATTCATCTCCTTCTAACTTGCAGACTCTGCCCCAATGTCAATAGTAGGTTTTGTTACAGTTTATATTATATTGTATACTGGAGCAGGTAATAAAAAAAGACATTAAGTCATAGTTGAACAATCAAAGACAGGTTAAAGGAATTAACTGCACGCTATGGGCGGTAATTACAGCCTGATGGTCTCTCACCTGAAGGTTTATCAAGTTGAAAAGGCTAGCCTACAGTTAAGAAAATAAGCCAGCCCAACCATAAAACTCAGTGGTAATATGCCTTTGGTAGGCTAGTATTATGTCAAATCGAATCATTGATTATTACATCTGTTGATAGTATACTGTCATTATACACAGAGGGGGAGGTATTCCATGAAATTATCTTGTCATCAAGAAAACCTAAATAGGGGGCTAAGCATTGTAGGAAGAGCTGTAGCCACCAGGTCAACCTTACCTATCACCCAAAATATCCTTTTATCCGCTGAGAAATCGCGTCTCAAATTGGCAGCTACCAATCTGGAAATGGCTACTACGTGCTGGATTGGTGCTGAAGTAAAAAAAGAGGGAGAGATAACTGTACCTGCTCGCTTGCTCATCGACTTTATTAATTCCTTGCCCAACGACTTAATTGAAATCAATCTTCCTGCCAACAGTCGCATTCTTGAGCTTAAGAGCGGTCATTTCCAAGCTCATATTCACGGCATCGATGCTGCAGATTTTCCCCCTATCCCCCAGATAAGCGATGGCATAACTACCACCATTGAGGCAGCTAGCCTCAGGGAAGGAATTACACAGGTCGTCTTCGCTGCGGCCACTGAAGAATCCCGTCCGGTATTAACCGGAATTAACACTGAGTTCGACGGCGAGCAGCTCAACCTGGTGGCTGCCGATGGCTTCAGGCTAGCTATTCATAAGACAACCCTCGGCTCGCCAGTCAGCGTGAAGACTACGGTTATAGTCCCGGCCAGGACTTTCAATGAACTGAATCGCCTTCTTAGTGAGCAGGAAGAACCCGTAGAAATCACCGTAAACGAAAAAAAGAGCCAAGTCCTCTTCCGTCTCAAGAATGCTGAGCTGGTTTCTCAGCTTATTCAAGGTTCCTTCCCCAATTATTCCCAGGTGATTCCTCAAAGCTATACCACGCGAGCTGTACTGGACATTAATGAGTTTCTGCGGGTTACTAAAATGTCCTCCATATTTGCTCGCGATGCCAGTGGCATAGTTCGCCTGGTCGTTACCCCGGGTAGTGAACTTGCTCCAGGAAAGGTAACCGTTTCTGCTCAGGCTGAGGAGGTTGGAGACAATGTTGGTGAAATCGACGCACTAACTGACGGAGACGAGGCGAAAATCGCCTTCAATGTAAAATATCTTTCCGATGTCCTATCTGTCCTTCCTCAGGACCAGGTCGCTCTAGAACTCACCACCCCCTCGAGCCCGGGAACCATCCGCCCCATAGGCGTGGACAATTACGTCCATGTAATCATGCCGATGTTTGTCCAGTGGTGAGTAGGTACGAATCAGTCTCAAGCACGTCTGGTTTATTGTAGAGTATACGAGCCTTTTCCGAGTTTTTACAAACAACTTCAACACACGCCACCGCATAAGCTAAAGGCAATGAGGCTTGTGCCCAATAGTGAGGAGTGTCCCTAAACCAGGATGCATCATCCACTACATTCTTAATAGCTTTTAGAGCTTCTGTTAATTCGCCGTTCTTCTCCATGCCTTGAGCTATTCTAGCATCCAAGGCAAGCTGTCGTCTTGAAGTAGTGAGTACGATAAGTCACAGTGTGCATGTTATAATAAGGAAAACCAGATAAGCTTACAAAAGGCTTTGCAAATATGACTGCTAACAACATTCCATTAAAGCTGGCGGAAGAAATTACCCTGGAAGGCATTAACCCAGTTGTACTAATAGGCCCTAATGGGTCCGGGAAAACAAGATTTGGAGTTGATATAGCAACCAAGCAACAAGCTGAGTTTATTGGGGCTCTTCGCAATATATCTCTTGAAGACGATATTCCCATGCAACCACTGGAAAGAGCTACTCAGGAATTAAGTAATCAAATAAGTCGTCATCGCTCCCGATATTGGAGCCTGTCGAATGAAATCCAACTTCTCTTCTCAAAGCTACTTGTGGAAGATGCAGCATCTGCTATGAAAGTGCGTGATAGCGTTGTGGCTGGGCAGCAACCCGAAATCGAAAAGACCAAGTTCATGCAATTAAGGGCTATTTGGCATGAATTCTTTCCCGGTAGGGAAATAAAATTCGAGACATATTCTCCTAAAGTCGAGTCAAAATTTACATCAGCGCCTGTTTTGTATGCTGCTAAGCAAATGAGCGATGGCGAACGCGTTGCTCTCTACTTGGGTGCCAGAGTCCTAGATGCAAAATCGGGGCTGATAGTTATTGATGAGCCTGAGGTACATTTCCATTCGCGTCTAGCGGTTCGATTCTGGAATACAATGCAAAATCTGCGTCCCGACCTCAGATTCATATATTTGACCCACGACCTAACATTTGCTTTATCCAGACAAAATGCACAGTTTGTGATAATTAGGCCCAATCTTAATCCTGAAATTGTTCCCTTAGGAGGCGAGATTCCTAATGAACTTGCTGAATCAATCCTCGGAGCTGCCTCGTTTTCAATATTTGCAAATCGTATAGTCTTCTGTGAAGGCGACGAAAGTACCGACTACTCATTTTACACAAGTTGGTTCAACACTCCC
>Ga0307431_1000963_pt1 | contig 17340 bp, 18 predicted proteins | sample SalMarWE160170MG_FD_202155 | JGI IMG/M metagenome (GOLD analysis project Ga0307431, IMG submission 202155) | Salt marsh sediment microbial communities from the Plum Island Ecosystem LTER, Massachusetts, United States - WE1603-170 | ecosystem: Environmental > Aquatic > Marine > Intertidal zone >...
CTCAGCCAAGCTCAAAGAATATTTACACCGCCATCCCTTATTCGGTAGCTATTGTTACCGATGGGACTCGTATCCTTGGATTGGGAGATGTGGGCCCGATAGCGGGAATGCCAGTTATGGAAGGCAAAGCCGCTCTTCTCCAACAATTAGTAGGGATTAGTGGAATACCAATCTTACTGAACACCACTGGTCCGGATAGAATCGTAGAAACAATAAAAAATTTTGCTCCGACATTTGGCGGCATTCAACTGGAGGATGTTGCGTCACCAAAGTGTTTCCTGATTGAGGACAGACTTGAAAATGAATTGAATATCCCTGTTATGCATGATGACCAGCAAGGAACCGCCATGGTAGTGCTAGCCACATTGGTCAATGCCTGCAAGCTTACCAATGTAACGCTGCAAGAAGCGAAGATTGGCCTTGTTGGTCTCGGTGCTGCTGGTCTTTCTATTGGAAAGTTCCTTTTAAAGTACACAGGTAACCCAACGTTGGGTACGGCAAGAACCAAGGATAGCGTGAAACGACATGTAGAACAAGGCGGCATCCCATCCAGCTTTGATGAGATTGTGCAAACGGCAGATATTGTGATTGCCACCTCTACGGTGGGAGGACTTATAAAACCAAGCATGATAAAAAAGGGGCAGATTATCTTTGCACTATCAAATCCACATCCCGAAATCACTGCAGAGCTGGCTATGGCATCCGGTGCTGCCTTTGCTGTTGATGGTAGGACGGTTAACAACTTATTGGCCTATCCCGGAATCTGGCGGGGGACATTGGATGCAATGGCCACCAAAATCACCTATGAGATGTACATAGCCGCCGCCTTAGCTATTGCAGGTGCTGCGGCTGAAAGAGAACTTGTCCCTAATGTTCTTGACCCTAAGGTGCACTTGGCCGTGGCTCATAGCGTAGCTAGAGCCGCAGTGAACTCAGGTGTTGCTCAGCGACCCCTTGATGACGACTACTTCGAGAATACGGATGTCAAGGAACCGCCGTGGATATGAAATACCCTGCACAATCTGGCTGATTGTTTACCTGAATTTGCCCTCGCAGTTTCAGTTTTATTTGATTTTAACTCCCAATCCTCTTATAATTCACAGTTGCGGCAAAAATTAATGTCTTTTTATATCCCTTAAAAGGCGCTTCCCTTCAGATGTCAAAGGCAAATTAGACATCCCAGGTAAAGTGATTTCTAAGGAGGCAATTGAATGGTGAATAATGATGGGTTTGATAGATTTAGCGGGTCGCCCGACTATGTTATTTCCGAGCCGTTGAAGAATGCTGTTAATGTGGCCATTGCTTTAAAAAGACCTTTATTGATCAGAGGAGAGCCGGGAACAGGGAAAACCTTGCTTGCTCACAGCATTGCTAATGGGTTGGAAAAGAGGTTAATTATATGGAACATAAAATCAACAACCAAGGCTCAAGAGGGGCTATATGTCTATGATACAGTTCAGAGGCTCAATGACAGTCGCTTCGGCGGCAGTGATGTTTCCGACATCAAACAATATATCAAGCTGGGCAAATTGGGACAGGCCTTCATTTCTCCGGAGCAAGTGGTACTCCTCATCGACGAGATAGATAAAGCTGACCTGGAGTTCCCCAATGACCTCCTCAACGAACTGGAGGAAATGAGCTTCTACATCCCGGAGACTAATGAGACCATCACTGCCACCCACCGACCCATAGTAGTGATCACCAGCAATGCCGAGAAAGAACTTCCTGATGCTTTCCTGCGGCGTTGCATATTTCACTATATCGAGTTCCCCAATTCGGAACTGATGGAAGAAATCGTCAGGGTGCATTTCCCGAATATCAAGGATAACCTTCTTCGTGAAGCTCTAAAGGCATTTTACAAGCTCAGGGAGATTGACGATTTCAGAAAGAAGCCGTCGACAAGCGAGCTCATAGACTGGATTCAAGCGCTCATTGCTGGAGGCATACCCCATGACAAGGTCTCAAGCGAGATACCCTTTGTGGGCACACTGCTGAAGAAAGAAACGGACTATGATTATTTCGTAGCGCGCATGGGCAGGAAATATTATCGCTGAAAAATTGATGCATGCTCCGTTGAGGGCAGATAAGAGGATTATATGTTCACCAGTTTCTTCTATACCTTAAAAAGAAAGAAAGTGCCTGTCTCGATTATCGAGTGGATGACGCTGATGGAAGCCCTCTCCAAAGGCTGCATCTCCAATCTGGACGAATTTTATTATCTGGCCAGAGCAATATTAGTTAAAAGCGAAGCTTACTACGACCACTATGATGTTGCCTTTCAGGAGTATTTCAAGGGGATAGAAACTCCGGCTGAGATTACAGAGCAAATTATGGAATGGCTCCAGGACCCTATAAATCGAATGACCCTTACTGAAGAAGAGCGAGCTCTATTTGATAGTATGGATTTCGACGAGCTCTTAAAGGAGCTGGAAAAGAGGCTCAAAGAGCAAACAGAGCAGCATGACGGAGGTGGTTACTGGATTGGTAGAGGAGGTACGTCTCCTTTTGGGCATTCCGGATATCATCCCGCTGGCATAAGAATAGGCGGTGAATCAGGAGGTAGGCACGCCATACAAATTGCCCAGGAGAGAAGGTTCCGAAATTATCGTAGTGACCTGATTCTCGATATTCGCCAGATCAAGATGGCTCTCAGAGGGCTGCGGCAGTTGAGCCGAATCGGTCCTGAGGATGAGCTGGATTTAGAAAGAACAATTGACGCTACCTCTAAAAATGCCGGTGAGATTGAGATGGTGTGGGCAAGAAGCAGAAAGAATGCAGTGAAATTGCTTCTATTGATGGATGTTGGCGGCTCTATGGTTCCTTTTGCCAGGTTGTGTAGCCGACTCTTCTCTGCTGCTCATTCCAGTACTCACTTCAAGGACTTCCAGTACTTCTATTTCCACAATTGCATATACGATAACCTTTATCAGGATATTGAGAGACAGGAAGCAGTGAACACCGACCATCTATTGCGTATTCTCGAGCCGGACTATAAGGTGGTGTTAGTCGGAGACGCCAGAATGGCGATGCAGGAGTTAACGCAGAAATATGGGGCTATTTACTACTATGAACGTAACGAGGTCCCTGGGCTGCTCAGGCTGAAGCAAATTGCGGAACATTTCACTCACTGCGTCTGGATAAATCCAGTGGAACCGTATTATTGGAATCACCCCACTGTTCTGACGATTGAAAAGCTCTTTCCCATGTTTGAGCTTACCCTCGATGGTCTGGGACAGGCAGTGAAAAAACTGGTTGTTAAAAAATGACTCCTTGCCTTTTCATTCAAACCTTGATTACTGATCAAATATCAGGGGCTTAGCTAAAACATACGAGCTGATGAAAGGATATAATCAGCAATCTTCTGAATAGTTGCCCAATCTTGATTTGTTGGCTCAAATCGCCTATCCACCTGCAATGTCCACCCCTGGAATTCCTTGGCATAGCTGTGAAGTGTCAAGTTCCCGATCCTTTTCGCCAGGTCTTTTACCGCTTCATCGTTGGAAAGAACTTCGACTAGCCCTGTATGATGATCGTTACCTTTCCAAGTCACATCGACTACCTTCCCGAATAACGGAAATGCCTTTTTTCTTATTGTCTTGATGTCAACCGCTTGGTGATTTGTGAGGGGTCTCGCATCCGGTATAACAAGAATGACCCACCATAGAGGAGGGCTGTTTTTACTCCCATCTTTTTTCAAGATATTTATCCATCTGACCAATCCTTCTGGTATGTCTATAATTCCCAAAGAACGTTGATACCATGAATTCTCTATTTTTTCTTCCGCTCGGCCACGTTCAGCCAGGACCGCTCTAATACCCAAGGAGTTGAGGTTCTGAGCTAATTCATCTCTTGATTTATCACGGAATATTTCTTTCATCTGTTAGAGTCATACCATAGCATATCGTGGGCCTTGGGGGACAGTTCCCGAACTTCTGTTTGAGAAGAAACACCTTATCCCAGCTTTGCAGCAGCTTATTTCCAATGCTCAGCTGATTGCGCCTTCTCATTCGTTTAGAAGTGCTACTTGCTGCGAGTGAGGCCTTTGGGCTATCATAGGGGAGAGGTGTGGGCAAAACATAAGGAAAACCAGTAGTGCGAGCATCTCCAAAATGTTAAAATGTAGAGGAGCCCATGCCTGGACAGGAGACCCGTCTTTGGAATCAGAGCCAAAATCAAGAACCCACGATGCAGAAGCCGAGCTATTTGACCCTTTGGCATCAGAGTACGATAATTGGTTTGACGGAGAAGGGAAACTTATTTTTGCCATTGAGGTTCGGGCATTTCAAGAAGTCCTTGGCTCATTACCAAAACCCAGGCTTGAGATTGGAGTAGGTAGTGGTCGCTTTGCTCAAGCCTTGGGCATAGAGACCGGAGTAGACCCTTCTATCAGACTGTTAGAGTTGGCCAGCAAACGGGGAATCAAGGTTATTCTGGGTAGAGGCGAACACCACCTTTTTCAAGCGGGGTCTTTCCGTTCGGTTTTTCTGATAGTTACCCTCTGCTTTGTTGACTCACCCCCTGAAGTCTTGAAACAAGCCCATCGGATTCTGGCACCTGGCGGTAAAATAGTGCTCGGCCTAGTCTTAAAGGATAGCCCCTGGGGTAAATTCTATGAAAAGAAGAGGATGCAGGGACATCGTTTGTATAGATATGCCAACTTTTATAAATATGCTGAAGTGGTGACATTCCTGGAACAGTCTGGTTTCTCCATTGAGAAGGTTATTTCAACACTTTTTCAAAAGCCGAACGAGGTAGAACAGATGGAACTACCACGCAATGGATTTTCCCCCGCTGCTGGTTTTGTGATAACCATGGCTGAGAAGAAAGCCAGCGAAGAGGCGCCAGTATAGGAGTAAGGATATGGCTAATTTTAATGAAATAGACGAGGCACGAAAGCTGCTTGGACTTGGGCAAGCAGCAACATTGAAGGAGATAAGAGGCGTATATAGGAGAATGGCCTCGCGTTATCACCCAGATAAGCACACAACTGGTGATTCTTCTCAATACGAGGAAACCATGAAGAAACTAAACTGGGCATACAAAGTCCTTGCAGAATATTGCCGCGACTATAAGTACACATTTAGGGAAGAGGACGTAGTCAGGACCTATCCCTTCGAGGAGTATGAGAGAAATTGGCGCAAAAACTGGTTCAACAGCATTTAAACAAGAAGACTCCGCGCAGTGCTTTTCTATGGTTCCATCTTCGACATTACTCTTGGTAATAAAACCACCAATTAGTAAACGAGAATCCCCATTTCTAGGGAACTAGAGTAACTGCTCGCAATCTAAGTCACGGTAATAACATTACCTTTATGGTGGGGAAGGGGGGACAGTAGGCAGAACTTTTGAGCTTTCCCTCGCCTTGACTCTTTAGTCATCCTAGCGTGAAACCACTTAGAGGTCAAATTGACCGCGATACTGAACCTAAAGCCAGAAGATGTGAAAAAGCTTCATCCTGCGGCACTGAAATGGTTCAATAACCAGCGTGCCATGATTGAGCGGGAAGTCGCGCACTATAAACTTACTCAACTTACCCATTCTCAATGCCTAACTTTACGATGAATTGTTGCCCACGAAAGGTATATAATAAGGGTGTACGCTATCGCGAGAAGCTACCAACCTATATTGGAAATGCTTATGGCTGACTATGAGGAAATACATATTGCAGTAGCTCCTCCGGCCAACCTCGATGCAAACCTCGTAAGAAGTGTGGCAACTGTTATCAACAAGAGCCCTTCCCAAACACGTCTTCATTTGGCCGGTGAGGTGCCTAAAGTCATTGCTCACTACGGCAGCATACAAATAGCAGAATCCATAATTCGGAATCTGCGAGACCTGGGTCTTGTTGCAATTGCGTGTAGGGATTCTGAACTTCGTCAGTTTCCACAAACCTTTAAGGCGCAAACCCTAGAATTCAAAGAGAAAGAAGTTCTATTCCGAGACAGCGCTGGTCGTGAGAAAAGGATAGTAGAAAACAATATCTTCTTGGTTCTTGTGGGGAGGATAGAAACTTCCGTGGAGGTAGAGACTACAAAGCACAAGACTAAGTTTAGTTTGCCCAGGACATTGCTCATGGGCGGCATCCCAATCTGGCGAAGGGTTGATGAGAAAACCACAAATCACTCTATTCAGGCTGAGTGTTTCGCCAGGCTCTATGAACGAAAATCACCAGATCCTAGTGTAGACATCCTTCAACACCACATGAATTATTCGTTCTTAGGAGCAAAGATAGCTGCGTCCTCTCTCACAAACTTTGGCACCGTTGTTCTAGGACTCCGAGAGGTATTCCCGCAGGCGATTTTTGATAACAGGCTAGCGAAACCTTCCGTGCTAACCATATCTTCCAGCCGGGTTTGGGAAGGTATTGAGATAAACTGCAAGTTGATTTACTTATTCCACGTAGTGACCAGCGGTCTTGACTCGTGTACATAGCCAAGTTATTTTAAGAAACTGATAATGCATAGAACATTGATTCTGTGACCAGAGCCCAGAGTATAAACCGTCTAGACTCTTCTATCAATATGTAACAACTTAACGGAATGGTAAGCAAGGATAGCTTACGGGAGAAGTTATTTAGGAATCAGGTTGGTGGGGAAGGGGGGACTCGAACCCCCACGCCTTTCAGCACATGATCCTAAGTCATGCTCGTCTGCCAATTCCGACACTTCCCCATAATTCTCCCTCCCCTGGCGGGAGGGAGTTAGAGGGAGGGGGATTTCACCCTCACCTTAATCCTCTGCCATCAAGGGCGAGAAATTTTATACAAGATTATGCAGTTAATTATAATACAATAGCATTTTACAGGGCCCACCTCAAAGTGTCTTCCCATGATGTAAAGCGCCTGTGCTGATGGTGAGGGCTATTTAAGCATCCTTGAAGGGAAGGCAGGCAGCATTGCCAAACACAAAGTGCACATTTTCCACACCATTTGCATGCCGTCTTGCGAACTTGATCATTTGCCTGCTAAGATCGATGCTGTAAAGCTGCAGGCTTGATGCCCTCCTTTTAGAAGTGCTTAACATCAAGTTCGTAGTGAATATCATCGGTTTCTGGGTCCCACCAGTAGAGGGAGTTATCTTCGGTCACTGCATCGCAATAAACGGAAAAAGTTCCATCTAAATTATCCCAAATGTAGGCATTAATGATATAGCCGCCTTCAAGAGCTCGCTGCTGAAGCTCTTGTGCGTTAGCATACCAAAGCACGGCATCAACAGAGCTTCTATCAGATATATTATCGTCTGCTAGCCAGTTTTGAAGCTCTGTTGAAGACGAGAAATATCCAGGCGGATAGACTTCTTCAATTTCGGTCAGTTCCGCCTCGGTGCTCGCCAACTCCGCCTTGGTGCTCGTCAGTTCCGACTTGGTGCTTGCCAGTTCCGCCTCGGTGCTCGCCAGCTCTGCCTTGGTGTCACTCAACATCCAAAAGCCAACACCTGTGGAAGCAGCGAGTAGCACAGCTACGACAGAAACGATTACAAGCCACGTTTTCATTCAATCACCTCCTATGTGTTTAATATATCATACAAGATTTGAGGTTATCTGAATTCAGCAGACCTGTCAATAGCCCTCTTCACTCCCACTACTTCTTGACTCTGTTATATATACCCTAACCAGCCTGAGATAGAAGACCCTCATAGGAGTGGAGCTGTTTTACAACAGGAAATTCCAGGGACACCATACCAATTAGGCCTACTACGAATTAGGTATTATGTCCCCAGAATAATTCGCAGATGGCCGGAGGAAGTCTGTCCTCGATTTACCGCCATAACCACTCTGGGGAAGGTTAAGGAAAGGAGACTGTGCTCCCGTCTGCTCGACATGTGATCAGGCTATATCCTTCTCATAATCAAAGTAGTAGACGTACCACCAGTCGTACTCAGTCGCTGGTTCCCTCCCTATTATAGGTGAATCAGAGGCGCCTAGTGACGCCTCACATCCATGTCTTAAGGCATAAAAGGTCTCGTATTCCTTCGCAGCTGTTTTACTTCTGAAGATTTCCAGTATCTGCCAATTTGTAAACCCTGTGGTCTGGTTCTGCCAGTATGCCTGTCTCGCTTCCGGGTCTGTGGTTATTCCTATTCTACATGGCATTAGGTTTTTACCTCATTTTATTATCAACTCGACGGAGATTGGAAATTTTACTATTGTAGAAAGGCAGAGCTGGTTCACATGTCTAGATGTGCTCAACTGAGCATGATGAGAACTCTGACAACCCTCTAACGCATACACTTGCCCCCCACCTATATTAATCTTACAGTATTATTATACCGCTAGTGAAGGAAGTGTCAATACCCCCTTTATAGTGGTAGTCTCTCCACTCTTTAATTCCAGGGACACCATCCTTCACAAGGTGAAGGATGAGGCTTACTACAAATCAGGTATCCATGTCCCCAGAATAATAAATTTCTTTAAAAACCCTTGACAAATGATATTATTAATACTATCATTAGGTTATAATAAATGATTTAATTGTTTACAGTAAATGAATGATAAGATTATTAGTATCAATAAGTTATTTGTAGGGGGTGCACATCATGTTTATACCTAAATTTTCTTCGGATAACCAAAACATATCTTATAGTTTGGGGGAAATTGACCGATTAAGGTTTCGGATTGAGAGAATGCTAATTATGCCAAAGCATGAGCAATGGCTACGGCGAGAAGCCTTCATCCGTACAGCATATTCTTCAACCATGATAGAGGATGGCACAATACCAGAGCAGGAAATGGAAAGAGTAGCAAAAGCCTCTCCAGCAACTGAAATTCCTAAAGATCGACCAGATATTGCTAATTATGCCAAGGCCCTTGAATATGTCGATTTCCTCACTGATTTCACAGGTTCTGATGTACCCTATGAAGCAACAATTCGTCAAATTCATTGGCACCTAATGAGGGATATCCATGATACACATATTAACCCTGGGAATTATAGAACTGTGCCCAACTGGATTGAACGTCAGGGCGTTAAGGTTTACGAGCCACCGTCTCATTTAGATATCCCAATCTTAATGAGGGATTTTGCTGATTGGCTTAGTGAAGACAAGGATATTCACCCAGTGCTAAAAGCAGGTATAGCTGCTTGCCATCTGATAGCTATTCATCCTTTCGTTGACGGGAATGGGCGAACTGCGAGGTTACTTGCGGTCTTATTACTACAAAGAAGTGAGTACGGGTTTCGTAAACTTTTGTCTCTGGATTCATACTATCAACGGAATAGGGATGATTACATTCAAGCACTGGGCAAATCGTTTGGACAGCGTTTCATTCCCGATTATGACCTAACACCCTGGTTAGTTTTTTTCACCAATTCAATTGTTATCCAATCATTATTTCTTGAAACAAGATTAACCGATTGGAGAATGATGGTTGACAGAATCCATAGCGAGTGGGTACCACTAGGGTTAAACGAAAGGCAAACAGATGGTCTTATATATGCCACTAAGATTGGCTATATTACTCGTAAAGATTACGTAGAAATTGCCGGTGTATCACCGCTCACTGCTACACGAGACCTACAGTACCTAGTCGGCAAAAATCTTCTCAAGCCACAAGGTGCTGGAAGAAATCGTAGGTATAAGTATATTCCAGCAAGCGAAACGGGTGGTAAAGAGCAAGGACCACAAGAAAACCTACTTTGATGGAGTTTGTTAAATAGAACGCCCCTGAATTCCCGGGATACCATCCTTCACAAGGTGAAGGATTAGGCCTGCTACAAATCAGGTATTATGTTTCCAGAATAACGATGGGGGTATAATAGAACCACGCTTTTCCATCATCATATGGGAATCACGATAGGTCCGGAAACTCATCCTTCAATGTCTTCAGGACTTCATGAGCGATTTGACGGATATTTGCTAACACGGCACTATTTTCGAAATCCTCCACAGCCTCATTTACAACGAATTCCGAACCACCTGAGTCCAATGCAACTTCCTTCGCAATGAACTTCCAACTTGGTGAATCGAACGTTGCGAGTCTTTCATAAGCTCTATCTAGCTTCGGGTCAACGTGAGCTCCTCCCAGCTTGTTTGCTGCGTTGACAATCAACTCCTTTCGATTTAGTCTATTCTGTTTGTTGTCTAACCATATGACCTTATTCCACCAGTCGTCGAAACTCACCTTTTTCACCTTACTTTTTCCCGGCCACAAGTTATCAAGCGGAGCACAGTATTTTAGTTCATTCGGTGGAGAAAATTGTATATCTGCCAACCCAGTTGGTGAAAATTTATGGCCTGATTCCCAATCCAGACCAGAATCGTAGAAATCGATATCTTTCTTCCCAAGCAGGGTTAGCAAGGATGTGGAATTGGGAGTATCATGAACTAAGACTCGAATAACGACGGCTAGCCTTTTTGCTTCACCCTCAAATCCACGGTCATATGAGTTCGCCGAGCTCAGCAAGAACCGTATTTGTTCCCTTAGATAACCTAAAAGGTCTTCTTTGGTATGCGATGCGCTTCTCATCTTGTACCTCTGCCCCAGCCAGTGAATGATTCCTGAGTCCTTTGAGAATTATAGCAAATACGGATTCCAGGGACACCATACCAATCAGGCCTACTACAAATCAGGTGTTTTGTTCCCAGAATACACACGCGGAAATAAATTTGAGAAGGTGGCATAATTATATTGAGCTAAATCGAGATGAAAGCATTAGTGCAGCGGGTCTCCCGAGCCTCAGTGAGCGTGAATGACGATATAGTAGGTGAGATCGGCCGGGGGCTGGTGGTTTTCCTCGGCGTTGCTCAAAATGATTCGAAGGAGGATGCCAATTACCTGGCAAACAAAGTGGTTAACCTGCGTATTTTTGCCGACGAGTCAAGCAATTTTGCCCTCTCAGCGCTGGAAACAGGGGGAGATATCTTGATAATAAGCCAATTTACTCTTCTGGCTGATTCACGCAAGGGGAGGCGACCCAGCTTCACCGAGGCAGCCCCACCTGACCTGGCCGAGGAATTATATGAGTTTTTTGTGGAGCAGATTCGCTCCACAGGGCTCAAGGTGGAAAAGGGGCTTTTTCAGGAGCATATGCTGGTGGAAATCCATAATGATGGGCCGATTACCATATCGCTGGAAAGCAAGAAGGCGGCGAAGTAGCTCATTACGACAGTAACGAATTTATAGTATTCCGCAAAACCTCTTATAATTCTCCCTCCCCTTAGCGGGAGGGAGTTAGAGGGAGGGGGCTCTTTGAAAAAGAGGCAAGAGCAGATAAGTTTCGCTCGCGAACTTCGCGAGAAACAAACAGACGCGGAAAAAGCTCTCTGGATGAGGTTAAGGAACAGGCAGCTAGAAGGCGTGAAGTTCCGTAGGCAACAGCCTATAGGTTCGTATATTGTTGATTTCGCCAGCTTTGAAAGAAAAATCATAATTGAGATAGATGGTGGCTAGCATAATGAAGAGAAAATAAGGGAAAGAGATGAAGAAAGGACAACATGGCTAAAGGAAAGAGGTTACCAGATAATAAGGTTCTGGAATAACGAGGTCCTGATGAATCTGGAAGGTGTTTTGGAAAGCATAAGAGAGGCTTTAAGATGAGGTTTCACCCTCACCTAACCTCTCCCTTCGAGGGAGAGGAATTTTATACAAAGTTATGCGGGACACTATATAGTCAGTACTGTAGGGCGGCATTTCATATGCCGCCTTGTTCGAGGGGGAATAAATTATCCCTTACGGAACTTTGCGAGATTGCTTCGGGGCTTCCGCCCCTCGCAATGACAGGGTGGGTGGTGATGGCATTTGCAACTTGTTGCAATAATTTTACTTTCTTGTTATAATGCCATCCGACAGTGAGCTGCCACGAAACTCTTCTGGAAAAGGGACATCGCTTAACTCCCCAACGCATGCTGGTCATTGAGGCACTTCACAATGCCGATGGGCACATAAGCGCTGAAGAGATCTACGAGCACTTACATAATCGTTATCCCTATGCCAATATATCCACTGTCTATCGTACTCTAGAGCTAATGAAGAAATTAGATTTAGTTACGGAAACTAACTTTGGCGAAGGACGTGTCCGTTATCATGTTGCTGAGAAAGGGCATCACCATCACCTCGTTTGCCGTAGCTGCGGCAAGATAATAGACCTGGAGGAGGCTGTACTATATCCATTAAAAGGTATCTTGCTTAAAGAATATGGCTTTGATGCTGAGTTAAAGCACCTGGCCATTTCAGGAGAGTGCAGCGAGTGCCGCAGAAAAAAAGGGGAAGAAGCCCAGCCAACTATTATGAATAAAAGCGTTCCTATGGATGACGTTCAAGAAAAACTTGATGTTCTACTTGACTATTGGATTGAGCATAACAGCGAGCATGAGAAAGAGTTCCGCGACTGGGCTGATAAAGTTGTCTCATCATCCAGCGAGGCAGCACAACAGTTGCAAAAAGCAGCCACCAAGATGGCTGCGGTTAGCGGCGAAGTCATGAAAGCAAAAGAGGCCCTGTCAAAGAGCAAAGGGAGGCACTAGGATGTGTATGGCTAAACTTTATGAGGATAAGGAAGGCGACAAACCGATTCTGGAGGACATCGCCCGTATGACAATTGACGACCGGCAAGTGGAAGTGGAGACCCTCTTCGGAGAGAGGAGGGTTTTCCAGGGTAAGGTGCGCCAGATAGACTTCTTGAAGTCTCAAATACAACTAGAAAAGGATTAATTTAACCCTGAGAGGTGGACTCTCATTCAACATCCCTTCAACATAAGGATTTCCTCCTTCATAACTTACCCAGTTGCTTCGTATTTCCTTCAATACTCCCGTCTAATACGTATGAGGGCCTCCTTCAATATCCCCCTTAAAGTAAGGGGGATACAGGGGGTTACTTTCATAACTCCCCTTACCCCTCTTATCCAGCACTCAAGCTATTGAGTGCTGGAGGGGTAACTTTAGAAAAATTACCTGTTACACTAGCAGAATTTTCTTGATCCGCTTTGGGTTTTGTCCAATAATTGTAATCTGTTACGAATGCTAGTCTGCCAAGTATTTGTGGGCCTCGGTTTCTACGATGCGATAGACTTCTTGTAGGGAGATGTTGCGCTCTAATGCGATGCGCCGGCACTCTTCATACTCCGGGTGGATGCTAAGAATATTGCCCATAAATCGCTTGACTTTTGCCTTGGTGTGTCCTATGGTGGAGTCAAATTCAATTATTTCCCGTTCAGCAATGTGCCTGAAGGCGGAGCTCACCCTTATTCCCAGCGTTGAAGTCTCTCGCATTATAGTTTGAGTCAAATCGAATTCGGCGTGTCTGGGGGCGAGCACGCTCAGCATCACTGCCGGACGATTCTTCTTCATCTGTATCGGCGTAAACCAAACATCAACAGCTTGCACAGTAAAGAGTTTCTCCATGAGATACCCAAAGATTTCCGGACTCATGTCATCAATATTCGTTTCAAGCAGAATCAGGTCTTCACTGCCGACAGGTTCTATTTCCTCACCAATCCAGATGCGCATGATATTGGGCCAGGCTTCGAAGTCCCTGGTTCCAGCCCCGTAGCCTACCTTTTCTACGGTCATGCTAGGCCTGCCGAACTTTGCCAGCGTGGTAACAATCGCCGCTCCCGTAGGCGTCACCAGTTCACACTGGGGGTGAGACTGCTTTGGAAAATCGACGATTGGGGCATTGGACATTGCTAAAAGTTCGAGCGTTGCAGGAGCCGGCACAGGCAAGATGCCGTGTGCTGCCGAAATTCTGCCGCTCCCTGAAGGTAATGGAGACGAGTAAAAACGCTCTATCTTAAGAGCGTCAAGTCCAAATGCCACTCCTACAATATCTATGATGGAATCCACTGCTCCTACCTCGTGGAAATGGACCTTTTCCAGAGGGGTGCCATGGATTCTGGACTCAACCTCCCCCAGGCGCTGAAAAATAGTGCTTGCCGTATTCTTCACCTTTTCAGGAAGTTTGCTGGCTCCGATGAGCGTAACTATATCTTTAAGAGAACGCTCTGGCTGGGATTCGGTCTCATCCATTGTCACCGTGAACTTGGTCGCCGTAATTGCGGAACGTTTCACCTGTTCTGCGGAAAGTTTATAGCCATGGACAGCGAGGCTGTTTAATCTCTTTTCCAGCATCTCTAGGGGAAGCCCGGCATCAACCAGAGCGCCCAGAAACATGTCGCCGCTGCAGCCCGAGAAACAATCAAAATAGGCTACTTTTGCCATGTTACTTTCTTCCCTCAACATCCTTAATAAGCTCTTCGTTTAAACTGCCGCTCCTGTATCCGCCGAGGTCGAGGGTAACATAGGTATAACCCAAGGCTTTTATCTGTTTCACCAAGTCATGGCGTATTTGACCATTCAGGAGCAATGACATGCCTTCTCCATTAACCTCGATGCGGGCAATGTTTTCATGATGGCGTAAGCGGCACTCACGTACGCCAAGATTTCGCAGATACCGCTCTCCATCAGCTATCCTGCAGAGAGTATCCCGGGTAACTGGAATGCCGTAAGGGATGCGTGAAGCCAGGCAAGGTGACGCTGGCTTATCCCAGGTTGGTAGTCCCCTCTTCTTAGATAGTCTTCGAATTTCGTCCTTGGTCAGTTCGACTTCGCAGAGAGGGCTACGGACGCCCAGCTCGGCTAAGGCTTTTCTGCCGGGGCGGTAATCACCAAGGTCATCATAATTGGAGCCGTCAACAATCCAGTCTAAACCCTCAGCGGAGGCAATCCCCCCTAGCTGTTGAAACAGTTCTTGCTTGCAGTAATAGCAGCGGTCGGGCGGGTTGGCAACAAACTGTGGGTTTTCCAGTTCGCTAGTTTCAATCGCGGCGAAGCGAAAGCCGAGCCTTTTAGCGAGGGTTTCTGCGTCTTCACATTCTTGGGGCGGATAAATTGGCGAGTAAGCAAGGACAACCACAGCACACTGTCCAAGCACCTCACTGGCAATAGAAGCTAGGAAAGTGCTGTCAACGCCGCCGGAATAGGCAATAAGCAACGACCCCATCTCCGTGAGGGTTTCTTTCAAGTGCTTCAACTTCTCTTCAGCCTTCACTTTGGGCTTTCGAGCCACGATTAATCAGTCCAGCGATATAACCGCCACCGAAGCCGTTGTCAATGTTGACCACAGCTACACCAGGAGCGCAGCTATTGAGCATGGTTAAAAGTGGCGCCAGACCAGCAAAGCTTGCCCCGTAACCAACACTGGTTGGCACAGCGATTATGGGGATGGGAACAAGCCCACCGATAACACTGGGTAAGGCTCCCTCCATACCGGCTACAGCTATTATTACCCTTGCCTTGCGCAACTGGGGTAGCTGGTCTAATAACCTGTGAATACCCGCCACGCCGACATCATGGACCCTTTCCACTTTGTTGCCTATCAGCTCAGCAGTTACAGCCGCTTCCTCAGCCACCGGGATGTCAGCGGTGCCGCCCGTGACAACGGTAATCCCCGGACGTGGAGTGGTCTGTTTCCGGTTAAGAATAACACTCCTCGATAGCGAATTATAAGTTACATCCGGTATTTTTCCCTTGACTGCACTAAAAGTCTCCTGGCCTACCCTTGTTATCAACAGTCGCTCAGAGTGGGCAGCAAGCCCCTCAGCGATAGTGACTATTTGTTCTACAGTCTTGCCCTGTCCAAAGATTACCTCGGGAAAGGCGAGGCGCAGGTTACGGTGATGGTCAAGTTTGGCATAGGTTAACTCCTTGTAGGGAAGTATGCTCAATTCCTCCACGGCCTGGAGAGGAGATAATTCACCCGATTTCACACGCTCCAGGGTTTGCAGTAACCATTCCCTGGTAACCAGGGTTGCGCCAGGCTGGGGCTGTTTTGCTGAGCTTCGGGTCATAAAATGCTCCTATGCTATTGGTATGAGAACAGTACCTATCTTACTGCATTGACATCATTCAAGCAAGCTGAGAGACATCACTTATCTACTAGTTGTGCAGTTGGTCGCGCTATTAGTCACCTTAAGGCATATGGTGCATTTGAACCGTCTCTAAAATATTGACAAATTTTTCATTTTTTGTTATTTTGCAACTTATTGCAATAGCATTTAATTGCGGCATTTTCCGGTGGGCAATATGTGCCAAAGCATACAACTTTGGCGCGTCATAGATTCTATATTTTAGCAGCCTGTATATATTGTTTTTAACTCGATACTGCAACTAGTTTCATAATAAGGGAATACTGGAAGGAGGTAAAAGCAGTTTGGAAGATAAGTTTATACAAAATCCAAGGTATGTCATCGAGGACGCCATAAAAGCGCGAGATTTGCCCAAGTTACTAGCAAAAGCAGGAGAGCTACACGGGCATTTTTGTCCTTTCCTGGCCTTGGGAGTAAAGGCTGCCGTTCAGGCAGTAAATGAACTGGGTATCAGTTCTAGTGGCATGGAGGAAGTAATCGCCATCGTAGAGACTAACAATTGTTTCAGCGATGGCGTTCAATTCGTTACTGGTTGCAGCTTTGGGAATAATGCACTTATCTACCGCGACTATGGCAAGACTGCCTTCACCCTAGCCAAAAGAAACGGAGAAGCAGTCAGGGTGTCAGTTAAGGACATCAGTAAGTTGTTGGAAGAACGCGAACCTGAAGCTCAACGCCTGTTCCAGAAAGTGGTGATTGCGCGTAAGGGGACAAATGAGGAACAACGAAGATTGAGAGGGAATTGGCGCCGGATTGGTTTCACAATGTTAGACACTCCCGATGGTGAGCTCTTCGATGTCAAACGAACAACCGCCCAAGTTCCAGCTTATTCACGCATCTTTGCCAGTGTGAAGTGCAGCATCTGTGGAGAGAATGTTATGGAACCCAAGACCAGGGTACAAAACGGCCAACCTGTGTGCATACCTTGTTCCGGTCAAGCATACAACCAACTCGCTGGAGACGGCATATCGTTAGCTAGAAAGGAGAATTAAAATGCCACAATTAAAAACGCGAATGTCCTTTCGGAAAGCGCTTCTCATCCTGTTACCCTTAGCCCTGGTATGCTGCTTACTGGTTGTCTTTTACGGCGGAAGGGGGCAGCCCTCGGAATCTACTTCATATACTATAGCGGATTCCACGGGAGATTGGGGCTATCCTTCGCCATATACTCACTATTCCAGAGGTCCGGGATATGTAAGGATGAGCCTTATCTTTGAAACCCTTGTCTGGAAGGACGATTCTGATTTTGTGCCAGCATTGGCCAAGGATTGGGAATATGTTGAAGAGGACAATGCTTATATTTTTGAGCTACGCGATGACGTTACCTGGCATGATGGTACAAATTTCACAGCTGAGGATGTCATCTTTACTATTGATTACGTGAAGACCCACCCTAACCCCTTCGTCACATTGATAGGCCCCAGCGGGGTGAGGGAGGCAGCAGCAATTGATGACTACACCGTAAAACTGTACCTAGAAC